>Ga0315289_10007858_pt1 | contig 15479 bp, 7 predicted proteins | sample YL17G11_40_MG_FD_203452 | JGI IMG/M metagenome (GOLD analysis project Ga0315289, IMG submission 203452) | Sediment microbial communities from Yellowstone Lake, YNP, Wyoming, USA - YL17G11_40 | ecosystem: Environmental > Aquatic > Freshwater > Lake > Sediment | place: USA: Wyoming | collected... | reverse complement strand
AACTCCCACCAGCTTTGGGTCAAGTAAAAATAAGGTTTCTTTTCTCTCCTTTGCTTCTCCTTCGATATAATCGATGAGCTGGTTATAAGCATGATCCACCCATTTGGAGGACCGAAAAGCCAAAGGACTTTCATACTCAATAATTACCTGTCCATGGAGCACGTCAGCCCGACCACTTTTATAAATAGATTTCTCATATTTAGATTGTAAGGTTACTCCTACGCTTAGACATAAAGGCTCCAGAATCTTTTCAAAACCTATTCGCAAATCTTCCTCAGTCTTTGCAGTGCGCATTAACTGGCGGGTGGACGCAACTAGTTTATCCGCCACTTGCACAAGCGGCTCCTTGGATTCTAAATTCAAATTTTGCCCTTTAATTGTTCTTCCCATAAGAAGCCCTTTTTATTTAACACTACTATATCACGTCCAACTCAAGATAACCAAATAGTTTTTACTTTTTTTCCGAATCCAGAATAAGTTTTGCTTCTAAGTTACCAATCAATAATTGTTCATATCCCTTGTCAATATCTTTCTTTTACTCCGTAAAAGAACCAGATTTTAAGATCAATCTTTTCTCAGAAAGAATGAAACCATAGTATCCCCGAATCTTTTTGCCTTTATGTAAAATAATTTCTCTTCAGGGTATGTGAAAGTCTCTTTTTTATGATACTCTAAAACTAAAATTCCGTCTCTTTCCAAAAGGTCATACTTTACCACAGAGTCTATCACCTTTTGAGCGAAACCACGCAGATAGGGAGGATCGGCGAAGATGACCCCGAATTTTCTTTGTCTGCCATAGGCAGATCCCTGCCCGCCGGCAGGCGTGGCGCCTCTGGCGGAAAGCTTTGACACAACCTTAAAGCAATCTTTGACAATAAGCTCCGATCTTTGGTCAAGGTTCAAACTCTCTAAATTCTTTTTGATGATTTTACTGCTCTGCGAAGATGAATCCACGAAGGTGACAAATTCTGCTCCGCGGGATAAAGCCTCAATGCCTAAATTCCCAGACCCAGCAAATAGATCCAAGACCCTCTTTCCCAAAACCTCGTCCTTCAACACATTGAAGATCGACCCCTTCACCTTGTCGGAGCTTGGTCTGATCTTAGATTTCTTGACAGAGCTTAAAATCCGACCCTTATGTTCACCTGAGATTATTCGCAAGTAAATCTCCTAAAAAGAACTCGTTTCACTTAACGGTTATCAAGTCTTTTATCTTATCAAAAGTCTTTGAACCAATGCCGGGGACTTTTAACAAATCTTCGGTCTTTTGGAATTTGCCTTTTGTTTCCCTGTAATTGATGATCCTTTGACTTAAAACCGGACCGATCTGGGGCAGAAGCTCCAGCTGAGAAGCGGAGGCGGAATTGAGGTCAATTTTTTCCTTTAAAGCGTTCTCAGATATGGATGAAGTTTGTTTTATCTTTTGTTCATTAGAAATAGGTGAGGCTTTGGAACTCTTTGAAATTTCATAAGGACAGACGCCCACCCGTCTCCCGGTATGGCTGGTCGACGCCTTCTGCGAACCTGATTGGGTATCTTTTGGATCCTTACTAAATTGGCTTTGGTTTTCAGAAGAGTCGGAGGAGTTTTGGTTGAAAACGAGTTCAGGGGCAAAATTCGGATGATATTTTTTGTAAACGGTTATTCCGCTCCCCACAAGCAATGCTATCAAAAGAAAAAGCAAAGCTTTTATCTCTTGGGGGGTGAAGTTAAAAAACTGCATAAGAAAATTCCAATTTTTCGGGTTTCATTTTAAAAGGTTACGGTGTCGGTTAGGTATCGTCTAAAAAGTTATCGTCAGTCGTTTATACACATGCATTCATGCGAATCGTCTAAAATACGCCCGACGAAACCGCCAGACGATACGTGGCCGACTTGTAGTGAGCTTGTCGAACCTAAACCCAAACCGAAAAGCGAGAAACATAGAAATCTTATTCTGTAAATAGATCACAATTAGCGATAAAGAATCTCTAAGAGAAGCCCTCCTATCTTTTGTAAGCTTTCCGGACTGCATTTATCCGGGGTGTCCTGGGTGGTGTGCCAATAGGGATTATCATAGTCAATTAAATCAATACAAGGGATTCCTGCCTCCAAAAGGGGGATATGGTCATCATAAATAAAGTATTGAGTCGAATCGCCAAAACAGTCGAGCTTAAGTTTTTGGGCTCTCCCCCAAACCAAATCCACTACCTTTTTAGCATATTTGGTGGAATATCCTTCTTTATGAATGTTTAAGTCCTTGTCGCCTATCATGTCCAAAACAATGCCAAACTCTGGTTTATACTCACCTTTATTTTTAGCGAAATATTTGGAGCCCAGACAGAATTTGTCCAGCTCCTCTTCCCGACCATAGTCCTCCCCATCGAATAAAATCATATCCACTCCCCATTTGGGCTCCTTTTGTGAAATAATTTTTGCAATCTGCAGAAGGAGAGCCACCCCAGACGCTCCGTCATTGGCACCCAAGATCGGTTTTTCCCTTAATGAAGAATCCGGGTCTTTATCGGCAAAGGGTCGAGTATCCCAATGCGCACAAAGGAGCACCCGTTGTTTTTTCTTCGGATAAAAAGAAGCTATGATATTGGTCAACTCCAATTTTGTGTTTTGAGCTGTATCCGGATAAACAAATTCTTGCGTTTTGACTAAATTAGTATATTGTTTCATTTTGTCAAGCAAATATTTTCTGGTTCTTTCGTGTCCTTCAGATCCTGGATTTCTTGGGCCAAACTGACATTGCGCTATCAAGTATTGGTAAGCTTCTATTCCGTCGAACTTGGGTGAGGAATTGGAAGCACAGCTATAAAATAAACCCACAAGAAAAAGAATCCCCAATTTTATGCTTTTAGTTTCTAACTGATAGGACATCCGTAATGTAGTTCCTGATTCAAAGTTCAAGATTAGGAATTCAAAATCTTGAATCTCAAAGCTTGAATCTTGAATATATTAATTAGAAGGAATTCTAAAATTGAAGTGTCATCCAAATTCCTAATTCTCTGGTGTGGAGCTTCTTTTTGGTCATTTTATCGTTTGAATCAAGCCATCTGGCGCTAAATCCGCCCGTCACCTGCTGGGAGAAACCATAGCTGGAATTAACAGTTGTGGAAAACTGGCTCTGATCCTGTATGGTGTTATATCCTTGCCCACTAACCGACCTCTTTTGCTTGTTGCTGCTTATGCTGATGTTCAGAGATAAGCTGAGGGTACTTCTGAATCTTATCTTTCGCAGCAATGGAATTTTGATCCCCTGAGGAGCGCTGAATGAGTAGCTATTGCCCAAGGAAACAGAATTAGCATAATTTTTGGTGGCGTTTCGCTCATAACCCGGGTTGCTCAAGCTCTGTTCAGTGCCATAATCCCTCTTTATCTCTAAGGTGGTTGTAGCTCCAGTTTTCCAAGTGCGAGAAAAATTGGCAAGATGAAGGAGCTTTTCCGAGGTTGTCTTACTGACAAGTTCCCCGGTTTTCTCGTTTTCGGTTTTGTCCTCCCTTCTGCTATAATCGAACCTATAAGATGAGCTGTGGACAAGTTTTTTTAACAGCCGGATACTCGACAAATTGCTCCACCCGAAGTCAAAATCGGGAAAAGTGGTACCGGTACTTTTAGTATCCCCGGTGGAGCTCTTAACTTGGCCGATGTTCCTGGAATAGCTAAAGTTGATTTTGGTGGCCAGTATCCTTATCCCGCTTCCGAAGTTGTAGCTATTCTGAATGGTAATTCCATCCCCGGATTGAGAGGCGCCCTTTGCTTGTACCTTAGGAGCATTGGTGAAGCCCAAGCGATATGCCAAAGCGGGTCGGGACAAAAGTCCACTTCTGGTGAAGTTCTTATTCCCTTTATATGAGCCCGTCACCGGATCTAACCTTCTGGTTAAACCTGCCAATAACTTAAGTGGATTTACACTGACCCCCTTCTTTTTGCCTTGCTCCCCTCCGCTACCGAAGAGACCCTGCCAATTAAAAGTAATATCAACTCCCCGGCTATTGCCGTTGATAACCCTTCTGGTTCCTACTTCTTGATTATACGCGTCCGTGCGATCAGAATTTTCACTATATTTTGAGTCAAAAGTGAAACGAGTGGTCAAAAACTTGAACCATTGAGGAGTGTAGTTTGCACTGAAAGATTCGTTAAAGCTTGTTTCTATTCCCAATTTGGCTTTTTTCGGGATGAACGAAAATTTTATGGTTTGTGGATCCCGGAGATCTCGGCTGGTCGACATGTTGTAAGTCACAGGTATCCCTTTTATGGGACTGGCAGAAGCGCTTATACTGCCAGTGAAATATCGGGTAAAAGTTTCTGTCACATTTGCCACCTGATCTACTTTATAACTCTTGCTTCTGCTCAGACTGCCATTGAAGCTCAGGCTGGTAGGCAATAAAGAAAACTTGGTCTGGGTAAGAGATTTAGGCAGAAGGGAGGTTTTTGCCCATCCCAAAGGTGCAAAGGAGAGCTCTTTTACTGGAGCATTATAACCCCCGGATATGCCATATGCACTGCTCTTATACACCGGTGTGCTTATATCTCTACTGGAGAGGGTGCTATAGGAAAAGCTGGTGTTAATTCTCTTCAGGGTTAGACCCAATAGCCAATTTTTGGTCGGTTTAGCGAAAGATGGGGTAAAACTAAAACTCTTGCTTTTGCTCTCGGTTTTCTCTTTTTCCCTCAGCTCCTTAGGAAGAAGAATGTCTGAGCCGCTCTTCCACTTGGGCAAAGTCAACGTTCGAGAATACATGAAGCTAAAGGGGAGAGAGTAGCCAAAAGAGTAAGGCAGAAACTTGTGTAGCTGGAAACCCGAGAGATTCATGGAGTAATTCATGGAGGAGGTAGAACCCTCCGTCTTCACCCCCAGGTTGCGATATTCGCTATCCGTTTTTCCTAAACTGAAATTTAAATTGCCTAAATCTGCCAGCTGAGCGTTGATGGTGAAATTTCCGGACATTCCCTTTTGCTTTCTTATATCTGTGATCCTCATCTCGTCCACCCAGATCTCACCGGTGACAGGTTCAAATCCGAGCGAATCGACATTTTTCACCCCCATCACAAACCACCTCACTCTGGAAAAGGTAGGGTTTCCTTTTACTCGATAGTGCCCATCTGTGGTATCTATGGGTTCCTGGGAACCTGAGGGTCGATTATTCAAAGCATAAGCTTTTAAGGCAGTGATCTTCTCGAAATCTATTACCACCTCATTTTGTTCATTCCAGCCGGGGAGGAGATGGGTATGATATTCGTAGAAGTTGGTGGAATCTTGACCCAATCTTAAGAAAAATTCCACTTTGGCTGGATCGTCCGGTCCATGCACAAACATCTTCAGAAATCGATAATTGGTATAATCCTCTTGACCATATAGAAATCGGTAAGCCGATCCCTGATGTAAGGACTTCAGATTTGTATACTTTAAAACCAAAGATTGTTCCCTTTCTCTTACCTGGGTCTGTCTGTTCAGAACTCCAGCCACTCCCGAGGGAGGCGTATACTCTGGATTTTCATGGGTATTGATCACAAAGATATCGAACTCCCCTTCCTCGGTCGGCTCGTCTATGGGCAAAGCTCTTTGGCGGGAGCTGAGATTAGAAATCCCCAAGTTTTGCCACCTATTTCCCACCAGCTGAATGGAGGCAATTTGCACCGTAGTGGGGTCAGAAGAGGAAAGCCAGACTCTGGCGAACCTTATATCTCCCCAATCCGGCTTTCCCGCCGTGTGATTTCCAGCCTCTTTCAAAGGAATGCGGTAAAGCCTCCAGCCTTTATTATTCTTTGGGTCCCCCAGAAATCTACTTAAGGTATCACTTAAATCAATGGAGTATTCATAATAGTTGTCTGCAACATCCAAGACGCTGTTGGAGTTTATATCTTCGGTATCTGGATGTCTGCCTCGGTCTGGATCATCCCGGTTATGTTCCGTCCCGTTGATGTGGGAATAATCATGCGGGTTGGTATAATTCCAATCGTCTCCCGATGGATCAGGTAGCGCTACGCTATTATAACCGGGTTCTAGTGGATCGAAAACCCCATCCAATCCAGTATCCTCCTCATCCTCCAGAAGCCCATCCCTCTGCCCATTCTTTTCTTTATCCTCCGTGTTCAATATCCCGTCTTGATTGATGTCTTCGCTTATTTCTCCTAAATCTACATTCAACACTCCCTTATCTCCCTTTAACCAAATCTCCAAAAATTTCGTTCTGGTTTGGTCATAGGCGCCGGAATAGAAAGCTCGCATTATTCCATTCCAACGAGAGCTCAGCGGGGTAGAATCAAATAGGCTATCGGAGGGACGATGAGGCTTTGTTGGAAAGATCTGAAGGGTTAAGATATTAGTTCGGTCCTCAGTACTCTCCACTTCTTTGTTAGGCCAGATCTCTTTTATTGGAACCCGATCATATGGATTATACCACCACATCTGACATCTGGCGTTCTGCTCCTTACCTTTAGGCGGGCTGGCCAATGTCCATGTTCCTCTGCGGATGCTCAAATCGGTGTATTCCAAAGATCCTTCAAAATCATCTATGAAAGCCTTATTCTGGGTGTTGGGATTGGGAATGCTTTGGGCCATTTGGGCTCTGAAGCTGAAACTCGAAAGAGCATCGGTCTTCACCCCAGGAAGGGCGCCAAGCAATCGGTTGATAAAGGGGGCGGAAGAGCTAAACTCAAGACTGCTCCCCCAAACGAAATTTCTGACTGGCTCTTGCCCCACCCGAGGTCTTTCCTCTGCACTTTTCTCCCTTTTATATATACCTGCGGTTCCGAATTTAAGGTTGCCCAGACTATACTCCGCTTGTACCCCAAACATGCTTTTCTTTTCAATCATAAGCAGAGGGGCATACTCATAATCCACGGTCAAGTTTGCAGTGGGGCTTAAAGCCTCAGAAGTAAGGAAGGTGATTTCCCCAGTTTCATAGGTTATATTGTAGTCCTGCCCCTTGGTCAAGGGTCTACCATTCAGGGTGACTACCTCCGAACCCTCGATGATGGGGGCACGGCCTAATGAATACTCGGACTTCCGGCTGGAGGATTCAACATATATGTAATACTTGCTATCCTCTTTGCGGCGCTCTGTATTGTTTGAGCTATAGAGCGAATCGACCCTTGCCCTAAGGGTATCAGCAGGATTTCCAGTATAGCTGAGGCCGTGAGGAGGGGAAAAAGGATACCTTTGAGGGAAGATAAAATATCCTAAGCCGAAATCTATCTGCCGGTAGTCCACCAATCCATCCGGCGTTCGATCACCACTTAAATCCAGAGAATCTAGGCCAAATATTCGCAAGTACAGAGTGCTATCTTGGGTATTTTTGTCTACCTGGATGTTCTCTCCATTTAAAGGACCTTTATATATGTCTAACTTGAACCCTTGCTTACTAATATTCTTAGCTCTCAAGTCATAAACGTTTTTCCACTCATATTCCCAGGTAAAATCTTCGGGTTTTGGCGTTTCCGGCTTAATCAGCTTAAGCTTCATACAGGTGTCGTTTTCAGAGGCGGTACAGGTATCTTTTATATATCCGACAGTTTCCTTTTGTCCAGTCCGCTTATGAAGAATTACATAATATGCCGCCAAAATATCGTCCGGTAGTAAGCTGTGGTAAAGTTGGATCCAACCTTGGGCTCTGTTTACAAAATATTCGTCCTCACTGATCTTTTCAAATCTTCTGGACACAGGCTCTTCATTGTATGGAAAGAGTGTATCTTTATCTTCATTTTGGGGATCAACGTAGGCTCTCCCAAAAGGAGAGAGATGCCGGTCGGTTATGGAACGATTGCTTTTGTATAACTTTATATCGGTAATAGAATCACCCTCGAAAAACTCATCTCGGTAAGTGATCTTATGTGTATGCCCCCCATTATTCATCAAGGCATCTTGTCCCAGAAAGTAGAAAGTCCGCTGGAGATAATCGCAATCCCGTATTTTCCCCTTAAGTGTCTCCGCGCCGGCTTTAAATTCGGACCTTTGGGTGGAGCCTTTTTCCTGGCTAGTGATCATGGTCAAGTCCCAGCCGCCGATTTTAGCAGTGGTCTTGATTCCAAAAAGTCCCTGAACTCTCTCACTATAGCTTATCAGATTATTCCGCACGGATAAATTCGTGTTACCGGCCTCTATGCTCTTAATGATCTCATCCTCCTCCCCGGTATATCTGAGTTGAAGGGTGTTTTCCAGATCGGTATGCCTTTTGCTATCCTGATCAACCCTAACTGAGATTTTGCTCCCGATGGTGCCGTTGATGGTAAATTGGGATTCCTGCTCCATGTTCAGGGAAGGAAATTTGGATTGCCGAGAGGTGGCAGTACTTACCAGCCCCTCCTCCCAGGTGCTTCTCCCCGAAAAGCTGATCTTTCTGTAACCTGAGACCTTTAAACCTGGTCCCCCCTCTCCAATGATCCTGGAGACCATCTTTGGGAATTTGACCGGAATCTCCCATTCAAAAAGACCTCTGGATTTGTCCGTCGATCTCTTGAAATAGGTATTCAAATTTTTCCGCCAACTCTCCTCGCTTTTAAGCCAATTCCTGGTATAAGTATAATTAGAAAGGGTTAAGAAAATGGGTTTGTGTATCTGATAGTCCCTCAGCGTTTCGCTTATGTTCACAAACCCCTGATTATAATCTATGGATACCTTTTGGGAAAGTCCCAAATTGTTTTTTAGAAGAGGAATGGAATCGGAAGAGAGGGAGAGCGCCGCCTCCCTGGAAGGCTCTCCGAACAAAACCAGCTTGCGGTCTTTTTGCAAAAGCTTAATTTTAAGTCCTACCGCCTCCACCTGGCCACAAGTCAGGAATTCGAATAGGCTCACTATGAACAAAAACAAAACCGCCAAACCCCAAACAAAGAACATACCCTTGGCGGTCTTATGCTCTTGCCTGAAACCATGCATTAGGAATGACTCCTTTTGTCCGCATTCTGGATCCAAGGACAAGCTTAAATCCACAAAAATCTTTAAATAATTTCGATAATTCCTCCTTTCTTATATTCGGCTAAAACTTCAAGATAAATATACGACTTCTTCTTCCAAATTAATGTCAAATTTTTCCTTTACTTTTCTCTTCAGTAAGGAAGCCAGCTTTCTTACGTCTTCTGCCTTTGCATCTCCTAAATTTATCAAGATATTGGCATGCTTCTTAAAAACAGCCGCATCGCCTTCTTTTATCTTTTTTGCATCCACCTGTTCCAACAAAAATCCTGCTGAGATCTTTTTTCCATGATCGACTATATTTTTGAAAAAGCACCCAGCCGATTTCTCTTTTTGTGGAAGCCTTTTTCTTCTCTCTTCCAAATTCTTTTTAACTTCTTCTTTTATCTTTTCTTTTTCTTCCTTCTCCAACTCAAAGGTTGCAGAGAGTAATATGTCTTTGGTTTCTTTTAGCTTGCTTGTTCTATATCCGAACTCAAAATATTCTTTTGAGACTTTTTCTATTCTCCCTTGTGAATTTAAGATAACAGCTTCGCTCAAAAGATCGCCCACTGTTTTCCCCCAAGCTCCCGCATTTCCATAAACTGCTCCTCCCACGGTGCCCGGAATTCCTGCGGCGAACTCCAGCCCGGAAAGAGAATTTTCACAGCTCAAACTAATCAAATCATCCAAAAGTGCCCCAGACTGACAGGTTATCTTCTTGTCATTCAAAAATATCTTATGGCACTTGTTTTCTATCACCAATCCTTTGAATCCCGAATCGCTCACCAAAAGATTGCTTCCTTTTCCCAAGACAAAGAATAAAATCTCCAATTCTTTGGTGATCTGGACGGCTTTGATTAAATCTTCCGGTTTTCTTGCCACATAAAAGAAATCTGCTTCTCCTCCTATACCGAAAGTAGTATGAGGTGCCAATTTCTCGTTTTGTTTTAGCCTATGACCCAAGGCTTCAAAAAGATTTCTAAAAACCTCCTTTTGACAGATGGAGAATTTCACTCTCTTTCTATTTATCGTCATTATTTGCCCGCCATATACTTATATCAATATACGCCATTCTTCCAAAAAAGCAAGTCAAAATTTGCTAATTTAATAAAAAATCAGCATTCCAGGTTGCATCGGTCTTAGCCGAGTAATTCATTGGTTTTCAAGCTCTTTAATTATTTCCCCCACGTTTTTGGCAAGGGGCCCATTTGGATCGAGTTCCAAGTATTTCTTTAAGGCGGAGAGAGACTCCTTCTTCTTCCCCAGTGCGCCGCAGATCATCCCCAGTTGATAATAGGCGGGAGCAAAGTTGGGATTTATCTGAAGAGCCTTATTTGCCTCATTCAAGGACTCCTGCCGTTTGCCCTGTTGGAAGAAGACTAAAGCCAAACCCAAATGAGGATCTGCATATTCATTATTTATTTGGATGGCTTTTTGATAGGCATGGATAGCTTTATTCAAATTCTGCAATTGAAAATATATATTTCCCAGATTATAATATAACAGCGCATCCCCGGTCCGCAGAGTTATGGCTCGTTCCAACATCCTCTGAGCTTTTTTAAGGTCTTTTCTTAGGCTATAAACTATTCCCAACTCCGCATAAGCTTGTCCATATTCAGGATTTATATCCAGGGCTTTCAAGAGCTCAATTTCCGCCTTTTCCAAATTCCCCCTGTCTATATAATATTTTCCCAGAGCCCCATAGGCTTCGGGTAAATCCGGAGCAATCTGGAGGGCTTGGGTGAACTTTAGGTAGGCGTTGTCCAAATCTCCCTTTTTTTGCAGATTTAAACCTTCATTGACCAAACCGATCTCCGGAATTTTTTCCACCACAGCTCTATTTTCCCGATCCACCTCTTCAATTTTTCCTAAAGCATCAAAATAAGCCGCTAAGATATAATGTCCATTCCGACTTTTTCTTGGATCTAAGTCCAAAAGATTTCTGAACCTTGCCACGGAAAGATCTGCACTCGCATTGATTCCCATCCAGGACAAGGTAGAGATGAGAACAATCACAGCAAAACCTAATTTCAGATAGCGAACTTTCGGGTTTGGGGGTATTTTACCGAAGAGATATAGGGACAAAACAGTGTAACCCAATCCTACGCTGGCAAAGAGATCCCAATCTCTGGCGGCTCCCAAGCCCGCATCGAAAACAAAATTAAAAAACAACTGGGTTATGGAAACCAAAAGCAAAAACCAAAATATCTTGTCTTTTGAGTCCACCCCTTTAGGTTTAAATAACAAGAATAAAAGAAACAGAAAAAATCCAATTGGTGAAACCAGAAGCTGCTGATTCAGAAAATCCAAAAGATGGGGAGGCGAAAAAAGAGTGTGATGGGGAGCAAAGTAGCGTCCCGAAAAAAGCGGAACGAAATATCCCCAAGCATACCGACCAGTCTTCCAAAAATAGATGATCAAAGAAGCAATCAACAATATCAATACCGCCGAAGCTACCCAAATCTTTTTGGTCTTAAAAACAGGTTGATTCTTTTCAACTTCTCCCCCGAAAAGGAAAAGAAAAATTGCTGAAGGGAAAAGATATAGAGCGAAAAAATGGGTAGGCAAAAGTATAATGAAGACCAAGAGAGGCAAAAAGATTGTAGTTTTTCCTTTCAGGGATTTTATTGAGTAGAAAAGATAGATTAAAATACCACAATAGAACAAAGGATAATGTTCGGCATAACCCAAAAAAAGCTCTGATCCACCCATGAAAAGTAGAGCTAAGAAGACAAATAATTTAGTTGAAACAGTCTTACCCACAAGCTCAGCTAATCGGAGAGCGAAGAAGACAAAAACCGCACCACACAGATAACTGACCAAGGCATAAACCACCGCTCCATCAAAATTGGAAAACTGATTCAACAAATCATATGCGGATTGGTAAATTCGGATGGAGAGAGGCTGAGTCCATTTTATCACAAGGGTGCCGGAATCGATGCCAGCGAGGATCTGAGCTCCATCCCCCAGAAAATGGGTTCTGGTCCTAAAGAGATAAAAGAACAGAATGAAGAATAAGATAATAATGGAATAACCCAAATATTTCTGCTTCTCGACCAAGAAGCTGAAAGTGGGGATCACGGATTTTTTGAGAAAACCTTGAAGACCTTTATTTACTAACGGGATGAAACCCAGAAATCCAATAAGGATTGCCAGACCTCTGAACCATAAGGGATAATAAGATAGTTGATTGACTCCCCACAGTCTCTCCTTTGGGAAAAAGGAGCTGATCCCCAAAACAATCAAAAAAAGAATGGCAAAAGCTACAGCCACCTTCTCCCATTCTATGACTTTCTTATCTTTTACGGCAGTGAATTCTTTTGCCTCTATATGTTTCTTCTTTTTCTTCATGAGATTCTTGCGATACCCATTTATATAGGTCTAATAAAGGCTAAACAAATACCAATATAAGGAATGACGCTGGTTCTGTAAAGGATTTTTGTCTCCCGAAAATTAAAATGGAGACCTTCCTGCAGGTAAGCGTAGGACAAAAAAAGGGCTCGGCATTACTTTTGTTGTTTTGTTTGTTCTACCTCACCCCCCGTCCCCCTCTCCACTCATGAGAGAGGGAGTTAGGGGGAGAGGTTTCTTATGGGTCGTAAGGTCGCGGTCCACCTATGAATAGATGATTGATCAAATAGGTCACATCCCCCGACTTGATCAACCTATCGCGATTGTATCTCTATGAACTCCAGTTATGCGTTCTGTGGAGCGAACGCTGTTGCCTTTGGCAAGAGAAGATCACACCAAAATCTTTTTCTCTGTCAAAAAGCGTATGATTTGTATTTGGTCTCTACAAACTGAAAGTCGGGACTACTTGACTTTTTCCGAATGCGAGTTTAATTTAGAAGAGGATGTGAACCAATTTGGCGCTAAAGGTGGGATTTTCGAATGAACAAGTCCTTTAGGAAAGAACTATTCTTCATTTTGGCGTTATTTATATTTGCCTTTCTGGTTCGGTTCATCTATTTGAATCAGATAAAATCCTCTCCACTTTTTGACGCGCCCCAGCTGGACGGTAAATATCATGACCAATGGGCACAAACGATATTAAAAGGACGGGATTTTGAAAGAGGAGTCTTTTTCAGAGCACCCCTTTATCCTTACTTTTTGGCTCTGGTCTATAAAATCTTTGGACACAATTTTTATATGGCCAGAGTGATTCAATTTCTAATTGGGTCCTTAGGTTGCGTGCTGGTATATCTGATAGGGAAAAAGATATTCAGTCCACCGGTGGGGAAAATTGCCGGGGTAATCGCTTCTCTTTACGGGATTTTGATCTATTTTGAGGGAGAGCTTTTGCTTGAGAGTTTCAGCGCCTTTTTAGATTTACTTGTGATTTTGGCTTTGGTCTGGGCAAAAGACAAGCCCTCTTATGGAAGGTGGATTGTCTGCGGTGGGCTTCTGGGCATTTCTGCTCTGGCTCGACCTAATGTCTTATTGGTGGGAGTAATCTTTTTCTTCTGGATCTTGTTCTACTTCAAAAGTAAAACCAAAACCTTTGGATTCGCTTCGCTCACCATAAACAGAAAATCTTTACTTTATGCGGTTTGCTTTGCCCTTGGAGTGATCTTGATGGTATCACCTGTAACCTTAAGAAATTATGTTAAGGGGAAGGATTTTGTGCTCATCGCCTCTCAGGGAGGACTGAATTTTTACATTGGGAATAATCCTCAATCGGATGGAGCTTCTGCCTGGCTTCCGGGTGCCAGAGGCACCTGGTGGGGAATGAATGATGACGCCATAAGGATAGCTGAAGAATCCAGGCATAAGAAATTGAAACCGTCCGAGGTCTCCCGATTCTGGTATACACAGGGAATGAGGTTTGCAAAAGAGCATCCTTTTGATTTCATGCGTTTGACGATAAAAAAATTTGCTCTCTTCTGGAACGGCAACGAATTGGCAAACAATGAGGATATTTATTTCTTCGCTAAAAGGAGTGGAATTTTGAATGTTTTGATTTGGAAGTGCGCATGCATCTTTCGATTTATAATATTTTTCCCCTTCGGGATAATGTGTCCTTTGGCTTTGTTGGGAATGGTACTATCCTATAAACAACTTGAAAAAACCATAGTATTATTGCTGTTCATATTCGTTTATATGGTGAGTGTTATTATGTTTTTTGTCTGTGCACGCTATCGAGTCCAGGTTCTTCCTATTCTTATCATTTTTTCAGCTTACGCCTTGAGCTGGTTTCTGGTTCAAATAAAAGGAAGGAGATTTTCGGGTGTGGCGAAATATCTTCTAATTTTGGTACTTATTTCGATACCCATAAATTTTTCTATCCCGGGTTATCAATACTTAGGACCGGCGTGGTCTCATTTTAATCTGGGGTTTGCTTATGGCGAGAAAAGTGATATTCCCAATGCCATCAAAGAATACAAATTAGCTTTAAGCGATGACCCTAATTTGGCGGATGCCTACGGCAATCTGGCTGCGATATACAGGCAACAGGGGAAATACACCCAGGCTCTCCAGGAGTTTGAAAAAGCTTTATCCCATGGGGCTGATACTGCTACCACTCTATATAATCAGGGGATGATATATTACACTTTCGGGCTTTTGGACAAAACCGAGGAGTATTATAAATCGTCTATTGCCATAAGGGATTACGACTACTTTCCCCACTATCTTCTGGGAACACTTTATGTGGACAAGGGCATGTGGGAACAAGCTATATCTGAGTTCGAATCAGCCTTGCAATACAATCCGGAATTTGGTCCTCCCTATTACGAGTTAGGTTTGATTTATCACCGATTGGGAAAAAAAGCCCAGTCTATTTCTTCTTTGGAGAATTTTATCCAGATTGGGGAAGGCGATCCAATCGAGATAAAAAACGCCCAGAGACTATTGAAAGAATTGAAAACCGAATGAGTAAGTAAGTAGGTCAGGAGCCGCAGGCTCATGACAGATTCCGATTCAACAAGCCATGAGCGTAGGGCTCCTCACCTACAAACACTTTTCTTGAATACGCAAGCACAAAAATATGCTTGCTTTTTCTTTGAATTGATTTATCCTTAGTTAAATGAAAAGAAAAATTAGAAGCTCCATTCGTGGACAAACCGATTTACCTTTACCAGAACTGGGCCAACTCTGGGAAAACAGAGGAGTATTCTCCGAACATTATATCCGAAGCAGATTGAAACAAAGCACCTTCTGGCCCCAAAGCGACTCTGTCATAGACGCTATTTGGGTATTTTGTCGTGATTTATGGAATAAAAAATATCTTAGATTAGCTAAAGGAAGCGAAGCTGTAATCAGACAGGAGTTTATAGATAAGGTATTAGAAAAGTTAGGTTTTGCTTACTTACCCAATACAAGCCTACCGCTTAGTTACAGTAAACAGGAACCAGATTACATTTTATTCTCTGACGAGGAAGCGAAAGAAAGGGTAATAGACAAAGATAAAGTAAAGCAATACTCGGCAGCAGTGACTATTTTAGAGGCTAAGAAGGCTAATCACCCACTTGGAGCGGTTTCTAGGCGCGAGACCCCCGGAAGATTTCCGCACCAACAGATTAGAGATTATTTGCAGGAAGCACTCGATCCACAAAACAAGCCTTATTTCAAGTGGGCTATTCTAACGAATGGTAACTTA
>Ga0315289_10007857_pt1 | contig 15480 bp, 14 predicted proteins | sample YL17G11_40_MG_FD_203452 | JGI IMG/M metagenome (GOLD analysis project Ga0315289, IMG submission 203452) | Sediment microbial communities from Yellowstone Lake, YNP, Wyoming, USA - YL17G11_40 | ecosystem: Environmental > Aquatic > Freshwater > Lake > Sediment | place: USA: Wyoming | collected... | reverse complement strand
TGTTTCAGGACGTGGGATAGTGTTGCAGGCCTGCTGCGGGAACTGCCCCCGCGCAGTGTGCTTGCTTGTCTGTCACCGACCGTTTCCGCAGCACACGAAGTCCACCCCGGGTGTCTACCGAAGCGGCGTAAGCATCTCGCTGTCGGCGTTACGCACGGTCGTCATGATGTCTTGGAGATCCAGGCCGGACGGGCGGTTCGGACGGTAGCGTTCCCACAGCATCCCGATCGCCTTGCACACGCCGGTGCCGCGGTTCACCCCACGATAGCTCAGGTTCACCACCAGCCTGGGGATCAGCTTACCCCGCAGAGCCAGACTCCGCTTCAGGATGGACGGGATGGAGTAGAAACGGCCATAGGCACTTACCTGTCCGTCCCGCAACTCTCTGACAGTCATCTGATTCGGCCTGAACACCACGTTGCTCATGGTGTACTCCGTCCAGTCGCGGTCCAGTATACGGCCCTCCTGCTCGAGCTGCCCGCGGATGGCCGTGCCAGGAAACGGAGTAAGCACGGCGAACTGCGCGGCCATCATTTTGTGCTTCTCGGCGAAATCAACCGTGCGTCTGAACACGCCCAGGTCATCCCCATCGAGTCCCAGCACGAAGGACCCGATTATCTCGATGCCTGCTTTGTGGATCCTCCCGATTGCCTCGCCCATGTCGCCGTGCAGGTTCGGGGACTTGCCCGTAGCGCGAAGGTTGTCGCGGGAGAGCGACTCGAAACCTATGAACATTGCCTGGCAGCCGCTGCGCGCGGCGAGACGCAGCAATTCCGGGTCCCGTGCGAGTGACAGGTCGCCCTGGCCTACCCACTTGATCTTGAGCGGTATGAGGGCCTCGAACAGCTCCTTGCCTCGGCGTGCGTGTCCGCATATGTTGTCATCAACGAACCCGACCCAGCGCTTGAGATATCGGATCTCCTCGACGACCTCCGGAATGGGGCGGAAGCGGTAGCGCCTGCCGAATACGGGAGTAACGGAGCAGAAGCTGCAGCCGTGAGGGCATCCGCGAGCAGTCTGCACCACGTTCATGGTGACGTACCGTTCTGCGCGGAGGAGATCCCGCCGAGGAAGCGGCATCCCCTTCATGTCTGCCCAGCCGAAGCCGGCGTAGCGAGCCTTCAGCCTGTTGGCAGCAAGATCCTCTATGATGGTCCGCCAGATGGGTTCGGCCTCGCCTATGACCACGGCGTCGGCGTGTGCGCCTGCCTCATCCGGCATCACGGTTGGGTGCATGCCGCCCATTACGACGGGAATCCCTCTGTTCCGGAACGCATCGGCAAGCTTGTAAGCTCGGGAGGCAGATGCAGTCATGCAGGTCATCGCCACCCAATCGGCCGGCGTATTGACGTCAACCTGCTCAACGTTCTCGTCAATCAGACGCACGTCCACGTCCGGTGGTGTGAGTCCTGCAAGAAGCGGCAGACTCAGGGGAGGAGCCAGAACCCTTCCGCCGCCCCAGAATCCCTGGGACCAGGACGGAGATATGATAAGTAGTCTCGGCCTGTCTTTGGTCACCTGCCTGCTACCAGATGCATGTTTGCCTATCCCTTCTGGGCGAATCGCAATCCGCGCTGGGGATTCCGTTCAGAATCATCCGCAGAAGCGGCCCGGAACGCGAAAACGGTAAGAAGCGGAAAACCCTGACACACAGAGCTTTCCGCTTCACTATTGGTGGAGCTGAGGAGATTCGAACTCCCGACCTCTTCCGTGCGAAGGAAGCGCTCTCCCAACTGAGCCACAGCCCCGCGAAGCAACGGTATTATACCATCCACGGGGCAGGGATTTCAACGGTTGCATACCGCAGGCCGCCACGCCGGTCAATAGAGGAGACTTGCTCTTGGGCGGCGAAGAATCGTAAGGGTGGCAGGGACATCGGTACGTTTCGGGAATGAATTCCCGAAACACCGAATGAATTCCCGAAACACCGGACATTGGCAGCTTTCGGGAATGAATTCCCGAAAGACCGGCCCGGACGCGGAGGCGGCGGGACGTCGCCTGAGAATCTTGCAGGAATGGGTGGGTAGCAACAGTGGAACAGGAACGGCACTCGGAAGTTAGTTTCATCACCGTCGGGAACGCGCTCACGGTTGCTCGGCTGATCCTTCTGCCGGTGATAATCGTGGGGATTGTGCTCGGCCTTGGCTATCTGGCAGTGGCAGGCATGGCGGCGGTTGTGCTGACCGATCTCTTGGATGGCAGGATATCCCGCAGGATGGGCCAGGCCTCTGCCTTTGGCGGGACTCTGGACAGCACCATTGACTTTGTGCTGATCTACTCCCTTTTCATCGCCTTCTACGCCGCGGGGCGCCTGGCCACCTACCAGTTTGCCATCATCTACGTGGCCATGCTCACGAACCTGATGCTGCAGCTCTTCGCGATGGGCACAGGTCAGGGAGAGGGAGTGGTCCGCATATCGCTGGGGAAGTTGACGGGCGCGCTCCAGTACGGCTACCTTCTATTCCTGGTGGTTCGAGAGGTGCTCCCCAAGACCCACCCAGTCGCCACCGTCAACATCGTGCTATTTGTGGTGCTTGCGGTCGGGATAGTGCTGAGCAGTATTGAGAGCGTCGTCAAACTCCGCAAGATGGTGTCCGCCTGACGGGATGAGCGGACCTCCTGCCCGCTTGTTTGACGGTTCTGCACCGCCTGGTGTATACTGGAGGTGAGCCAAGAAGGCTGAAGTGCGGCCGGTTGAAGCCGGCGCTGGGGAACGTTTGGAATAACCGAACCACGAAGCCATGAAGGCGCCGCCCGTGCAGGCGACGGACTTGATGGCTTTTTTGCTGCGAGCAGAGGTCCTGTGGACACGATTGATGAGAAACTGGAGCGCCTTCGGGCGCTCCTTCGAGAGATAGGCGGCGTCGTAGTAGCATACTCCGGCGGGGTTGACAGCACGCTCCTTGCTGCCGTGGCCGCCCAGGTGCTCGGCGAGCGGGCGATCTCGGTGCTTGCCTCCTCCGAAACCTACCCGTCGTCCGAAATTGAGGAAGCAGTCGAGACGGCCCGGATGCTCGGCCTCAACCTGGTGCAGATCGAGAGCGACGAGCTGGAAAACGAGGACTTCGCCCGCAATACCCCCGAAAGATGCTACTTCTGCAAGACAGAGCTCTTCACCAAGCTCGCCCAAATAGCGACAGATCGCGGCCTGCGATGGGTCGCCGACGGCGCAAACGTTGACGACCTCTCCGACCACCGCCCTGGCAGCCGGGCGGCGGCCCAGCTCGGCGTGAGAAGCCCGCTCAGGGAGGCCGGTTTCACCAAGAGCGATATTCGGGAGGCCTCTCGGCGCCTCGGCCTGCCGACCTGGGACAAGCCGTCCCTCGCCTGCCTTTCCTCGCGTATCCCCTACGGCACGAAGATAGAGCCGGGGCTGCTCGCGCGGCTCGACGAGGCAGAGCGGTTCCTGAAGGGACTCGGCTTCCGGCAGGTGAGGGTCCGCCACCACGGGACTATAGCACGGATCGAGGTCGAAGCGGAGGATATTCCCCGGCTGGCCTCGCCGGAAACCCGTGATGCCGTGGTGCGGAAGTTTGAGGCTCTGGGCTATGTCTATACAGCGCTCGACATGCGCGGCTACCGCACCGGCAGCATGAACGAGGTCCCGGCCGAGCTGGAGTTACCCCACCATGGACGTTGAGTACATTCGCAGCTTGCTGGACCGCGTGAAAAGCGGCAAACTGCCGGTCGAAGAGGCGCTGGGTGAGCTTCGCACACTTCCTTACGAGGATATCGGCTTCGCCAAGATAGACACCCACCGCGCCATCCGGGTCGGCTTTCCGGAGGTCGTGTTCTGCGGCGGCAAGACGTGCGACCAGGCCGTCCAGATAGTCAAGCGGCTCGCAGAGCAGAACAAGAAAGTCCTGGCCACGCACGTGTCGGGCGAGGTTGCGCAGCGAATCGTCGCTGAGATAGAAGGCTCTACGTATCGCGAGATTGCGAGGATGGTCGTCGTCGAACGTGCGCATGAGGAGACCGCGAAAACGCCCAGGAGCCGCAAGTATGTGATGGTAGTGTGCGCCGGGACGGCGGACATTCCCGTTGCAGAGGAGGCTGCGGTGACGGCCGAGGCCATGGGGAGTCGCGTCGAACGCGCTTATGATGTCGGCGTGGCCGGAATCCACCGGCTGCTCGACCAAAAGAAGCGGCTGGTCCGGGCGAACGTGCTCGTGGTCGTTGCCGGGATGGAAGGCGCGCTTGCGAGCGTGGTGGGCGGGCTTGTCTCCAGGCCCGTAATCGCCGTGCCGACGAGCGTGGGCTACGGCGCGAGCTTCGGCGGCCTTGCTGCGCTCCTTGCGATGCTGAACTCGTGCGCCGCTGGCGTCGTCGTCACCAACATAGACAATGGCTTCGGCGCTGGCTACTTCGCGCATTTGGTGAACCGGTGATAAGGGAGTCGAGGGATTGCTGATTGCTGATTGTTGATTGCTGAATAGGGGTTCCCTCTCTCAACTCTCAACCCTCAACCCTCAACCATCATGAAGATTGCCTACTTTGACTGCTTTGCTGGCATAAGCGGAGATATGGTGCTCGGCGCGCTGATCGGCGCAGGAGCCAGCGCCCAGAAGCTGCAGGAGTCGCTGGCCGGGCTTGATATAGGCCATTACGACTTGGAGGTCGGCGCGACGGTCAAGGGGCACATCGCCGCGACCGACGTTCGGCTTGTCGTAAGCGGGCAGCCCGAGCGCCACCGGCGGCTCTCCGACATTCTGGATATCCTCGACCGCTCCCGGCTTTCCGACCGGGTCAAAAAGACGGCTGATCGCATATTCACCAGGCTTGCGGAGGCCGAGGCCGCGGTCCATGGCACATCAGTGGACGAAGTGCACTTCCACGAGGTCGGCGCGGTTGATGCCATAATTGATATCGTTGGAACGGCCATCTGCCTGGAACTGATCGGCGCTCCGAAGGTAGTCTCCAGCCCGATGCCAACGTTCCACGGCTTCGTCTCGGGGACGCACGGCACATTTCCGCTGCCCGCGCCGGCGACGATGGAGCTTCTGCGCGGCGTAGAGTGGCGCGCGCTCGACGCGGACGGCGAACTCGTCACTCCGACCGGCGCCGCCATCATCACGGCCATTGCTTCAGAGTTTGGCCCCATGCCTTCGATGACCGTCGAGAGGATCGGCTATGGCGCCGGAAAACGCGACTACGAGTTCCCGAATGTGCTTCGAGTCCTGCTCGGAGAAGCCTCCGATGAAGGGCCATCGCCAGAGCGAGCCATCCTTGTCGAGACCAACATTGACGATCTCAACCCGCAGTTCTACGATTCCGTCATGGATCATCTCTTCGCGGCGGGAGCGCTCGATGTCTATCTGACCCCGATTCAGATGAAGAAGAACCGACCCGGCACGCTCCTTTCGGTTCTCTGCCCGCCGGAGGGCGCGCGTGCTATGGCCGAGATTCTGCTTTCCGAGACTTCGACCCTCGGAGTGCGGATGACGCCCACGGACCGCATTTGCCTCGGCAGGCGGTGGGAAGAGGTCGAGACCGAGTTCGGCACGATTCGGATCAAAATCGGCGAGCTTGATGGCCGTGTCGTGAACGCGTCGCCCGAGTATGACGACTGCCGGCGAGCCGCGGAGGAGCACGGCGTGCCGGTTAAGCAGGTCTACGACGCTGCGGTCGCAGCACATCTCGAGAGTTGCTGATCAGAGCTGAAGACTTCTCAGCAACTCCTCTACAGACATCCCGTGGTGCCTGGCAATGCTGGAAAGTATGCTTTGTAGGGTGCCGATCTTTATCGGCTTATGACTGGGAATTACCTCGTGGTGTTCTCCGTTCCGCTGAGTCGTAACCCGAATGTGTGAGCCGGTCTGTCGTGTCTGTTGATAACCAAGGACGCTGAGCGCGCGAATCAAGTGTGCGCGGCTCGACATCACGAGGAAGTCTCATCGGACCAAAACTTCTTCGCTGATAACGCGCAGGTGAATAACCGTGGGCGCTTCGCCTGGGTCATCAAAATAGCAGCTAACCGCATCCAGTATGTTGCTTTTCAGCTCCTCCAGCGTCTCAGCCTGGGTATGTATTCCATAACCTATAGCCGACGCGACATAGCCGCCGTCAACTTTATCCTCGTGTGCCTCAACAAAGAGCTCCTTCATATCTGTGCCTCCAAAGCCAACTTCGATCTTATTATAGCATAGCAACAGAAAAGCGGTCCGTTCTTGCGAACAGACCGCTTTTTGATCGGGGTGGGGAGATTTGAACTCCCGACCTCACGGTCCCGAACCGTGCGCTCTACCAAGCTGAGCCACACCCCGACTGACCAGTCGGATTATACCACAGCCGGTGCCGAATGGCAATCGCCTTGGGCGGCGACGAGGAGTCTCCTTTGGGGATTTGGCGCATTGCACCAGGCATCCTGAGCCTGTCGAAGGATGCAGAGTGGCACGCTTCGACAAGCTCAGCGTGCAGTCCCTAGCTCCTAGAAGCTCATTGCTCATCGCTCATTGTTTCCTCCTCGTCCCTCCGCCGAACGAACCGGCGTCTCACCATGTTCCAGACGGTAGCCGCTTCCTCCATCCGCAGCACCCGAACCATCGTCAGGAACAGCGCTCCTCCGACCGCTATTGGCAGCAGGACTCTGAGCCCTGCTGAAACCTTGAGCGGCGTTTCGGCAGGAAGGCTGTGTCCAACCCAGATGAGGGTGAACCACATCCCGATCCCCATCGGTGCGGAGGCCGCGCAGATCTTGCCGATCGAGACCAGTATCCGCCTGGCATTGATCCCCCCGGCTCTCCGCCGCAGGAAAAACAGAAGGAGCGCCATGTCGCCGGAGGCGGCTATCGTCGTCGCGAGCGCAAGCCCGGTGTGCTCCATATGATGACCGGCGTGCCTCATCACGCCCATAAGGAGAACGTTCAGAGGGATGAAAATGGCCGTCATCGCTGTGCCGGTCAGCACCGGCGTCAGGGTGTGCTGCATCGAGTAGAACGCGCGAGCCACGAGCGCTTGTCCGGACCAGGCGAATATCCCGAGCGCATAGAAGGCCAGGGCGGAGGCCACATCCTGAGTGGCTTCAGCCTTGAACCGCCCGTGTTGGAAGAGGAGCTGGATGATTGGCACGCGCAGGACGATGATCAGCACCGTGGACGGGATGGCGACGAACGATATTGCCCGGAGGCCGTAGTTGACAGTCTCGCGGAATTCCTTCATCTGCCCGGTCGAGTACTGGGCTGCAAGTGTCGGGTAGAAGCCGATCGCAATGGCCTGTCCGAAGACGCCGATGGGAACCTGCATCAGCCTGTTCGCCCGGTCCAGCGCCGAGACCGCACCTGCGAAGAGCCAGGTGGCGAACCATCGGTTGACCCATACATCCACTTGCGTGAGCGACAGGCTGAAGATGACCGGCACCATCAGCTTCCAGACTTTGACAGCGCCGGGATGACGGACGTTGAAGCTTGGCTTGAAGCTGAGCCCGTGCCGACGGAGCACCACAAGCTGCAAAACGAAGTTGCCGAGGAAGGCCCCTGCCAGCGCGCCCCACGCAAGGCCCTCGATGCCGCGAATCGGTCCAAGCTGGCTTCCCGCAATGGCGCCCCCGACGATGATCCCGATGTTGTAGATGCTTGGGCCAAGACCAGGCGCGACGAACTGATTGTGCGCCCAGAGGGACGCCATCATCAGCCCACCGAGGAAAAAGAACAACTGCGCCGGCAGGACGATCCGCGTCAGGTGCGCTACCTGGTCGAGAGCTCCAGAGTGGAAGCCGGGAGCTGCCACGTACGGCACAAGCCGCCGCGCAAATATCTCCCCAATGATGATGAAGACCCCTACGACGACTGCCATCACGGTGGCGATGATGCTGAACAGGTGCCATGCGTGCTCGCGCCTGTCGGTCGAGAGGTATTCGACGAAGACCGGGACGAATGCGCTGGAGAGCACGCCGCCGGCAATCAGGTAGAACAAGAGGTCGGGGAGGCCGAACGCTGCGTAGTAGATGTCGGTGTTCCGGGCCTGCCCGAATATCCCGCTGATGACCATGTCCCGCACGAGGCCCAACACGCGGCTGAGCAGGATCGCCGCCATCATGATGGCAGCCGCTTTCGTAACCGTTTTCTGCGTTGACATCTGACTACGAGTCTCAGTATAGGCGCGGCGCTCCCAACCGTCAAGGAGGGAGGGACGAGGACTGAGGACTGAGGCACGGGTAATAGAGCTGCGGTACGAGCGTGTAGGGTCGAAGCATTCGCCCACCGGATAGATTCCCCTTGCCGGAATTCTAGCCGCGAATGCTTCGACCGAACGCTCTACCGGCCTATCGCGAACGTTGTGTCAACGTTGCACGTCACCTCGAGCTGGCCAGGAGCCACCGGGGTCTTGGGGTAGGCTTGCCCCTTGGCCCGTGACGCGACCGGCGCCTCCATCGCCGGGCCCATCGGACCCAAGTAACCGCCACTCTCCTCGATTGAGACAGGCGCGCCCAGCTTGACACCCGCGGCTTTCGCCACAGCTTGAGCCTTCTCGCGAGCGTTCTCCACGGCGGCGGCAAGCACCTCCCGTCGAACCTTCGCGTCATCGCCAATGGCAAACGACAGGCCCTCAACGGAATTCGCCCCTGCTCTGGTTCCGGCGTCCATTACATCGCCAACCTTCTTGATGTCCCTGACGGTCACGCCCACGGTGTTTCGGGCCACGTAGCCCAGTTGCTTCTCCCCGCCGCGCTTGGTGTAATTGATCCACGGCTGCAGGGAATAGCCTTGCGTCTGGATGTCCTTCTTCGCAATCCCGATCGCTGTGACGGCATTCGTGACAGCCTGCGCGGCTCGCGCATTCATTTCTGCGGCCTGCTTTGGGCTCTTGTCGCGGGTCACCACCGCGAGTGAGACGTAGGCGGTGTCGGGGTCCGCCATACGGTCGCTATGACCGCTCACATTGATTCCGACCGGCCCCATGCTAGGCGCCTTTCCGCGCATCGCGACGGCAGCAAGGACGATCGCCACAATGGCCAAGACGATCGCGACCCCACATAGCCATCCTGATCTCGCATGATCCGTATTCATTGCCAACACCTCCTCCATGTTAGAGGCCTCATGGCCTCGTGGCCTTCAAGCCGCCTGCGCCCCAAGACCGTGGTAGGACGACGTAGGGTCGAAGCATTCGCCGACCGGGTAGATTCCCGCTTGCCAGATTCTCGCCGCGAATGCTTCGCCCGGCCCCGTGGCAGGACGGTGTAGGGTCGAAGCATTCGCCGATCCCATAGATTCCCGCTTGCCGAATCTGGCCGCGAATGCTTCGCCCGGAGGCTCCTTGTCCAGACATCGGCTGGGCTTGTATAATGCATCATACCAGAGGCGGAGCGGAAAGACCATAGCGCGAATATGGATGCGGTAGTAACAGCGGGTGGGAGGATATCCGGCAAGTTTGCGCGGCGCACGGGTGTGACCGTGAAGGCGCTCATTGAGGTCGGGGGCCAACCGGTGATCCGGACCGTGGTTGACGCGCTGCGCGGGCTGCCGGACATCCAGAAGATCTTCGTCGTAGGGCCGGAGGAGTTGATGCGCTCGGCGATCGGCGACTCTGCCGACGAGATCATCCCCGAGGCCCCGGACGGAGCGGCCAACTTCATTATGGGCCTCGAACGCTGCCAGACGGAGGACGGCGGGAGGGCCATATTCGCCGCCTCCGATCTTCCCTTCCTGACCACCGACTCGCTCCGTGCGTACCTTGCCCTCTGCTCTCCGGAGGCCGACTTCTCCTATCCCATTCTTCGGAAGCAGCAATTCCTGGCGGCCTATCCCGGCGGCGGTGCGCTCTTCGTGCCGATGCGCGGCGGCTGGTACACCGGCGGCTGCGTGTTCCTGCTGAATCCGCAGGCCATCCTGGCGAATCGGGAGATGATCGAGCGCGTCTTTGCCTCGCGCAAGAGCCCTTTCAAACTTGCCTCCATACTCGGCTGGTCGTTCGTTTTCCGGCTCTTGACGTTCAGCGCCGATCCCGATAGCTGCGCCAGGCGAGGATCGGCGGTCATTGGCTGCGAGTGCCGCGCCGTCAGCGACAGCCCGCCGGAGCTCGCCTACGACCTCGACGACCTCGCCGACTACGATTACGCGGTTCGCCGCGTGGAGCTCTCGAATGCTTAAGGAACCAACCAAGCGCGATTACTTCTACCTGACTATCTACTACCTCTCGCCGTCGTTCTTTTGGGCGCTTATGCTCCTCGTCGTCATCCAGATGCGGATCGAGAATCTCCTGCCCGGCCGGCCCTTTCAGAGGCCGATGGACATCATTGTCAATGCCGGCGGGCTGGTCTGCATAATCACCCAGGTGGTTATTGGCGCCATATCCGACCGTCACCGCGGGGCGTACGGGCGCAGGCGGCCGTACATCGTCGCCGGAACTCTGCTGGCGATTCCGGCCATCTGGTTCTTCGTGCTGGCGGGCAACTTTCTGATGCTGGTAGTGGCGTTCATGCTTGTCGAGCTGCTCCTGAACATCGCCAACGGGCCGTATCAGGCCTTGATTCCGGATATGGTGCCCCCGGAGCGCCACGGGATCGCGTCCGGCTATATGGGGCTATGGAACCTCGTTGGGCAGTTCGGCGGTCTGGCGCTGGGCGCGCTACTGTTCTCCGGAGCGTTCGGGAAGAACGGAATGATCTACCTGTTCGGCATCTTCAGCGTGCTCTCAGTCGTGCTCATGGTTCTCACTGTGACGCACGTGCGCGAGGAACCCTATACAGGTGAGCGCGTCCAGAAGCGCCGGGCCGTCCTCGGGATCCTCAAGACCGACCTGAGAAGCCATCCCGCCTTTGTCTGGGTGCTGGTCTCGCGGTTCCTGATAAACCTGGGGTTCTACGTTGCGCTGCTCTACCTGAAGAAGTATCTGCAGTTCGTGCTGGGGTTCCCTGAAAACACTGCGACAGTGTATGCGTTGGTGCTTGGTCTGGTTCTCACCATCACGGGCCTTATAGGGACGGTGCCAGCCGGCCGCCTGGCCGACAGGGTCAGCAAGAAAACCATCATCTACGGCACCTGCGCGCTTTGCACGGTCTCGGCCTTCCTGTTCTGCGCCGCTGCCGGCATATCGTGGGCCATCGCCGCGGCGGCGGTTTTCGGGCTTGGCCTCGGCGCTTTTGCCGCGGTAGATTGGGCGCTCGCCTGCAACGTTCTGCCCGAAGGCGACGCAGCAAAGTTCCTGGGGATATGGACGATCTCCTTTGTCTTCCCCCAGATGGCCGCTGCGTTGGTCGCCGACCTGACCATAACCGCGTTCACCGGGACACTGGGCGTGGCCGGGGCATATCGAGCGGTGTTCGCGAGCATAGTTCCCTTTATGGTGTTGGGAACGATCGCGGTCTCGCGGATCAAAGAGCGTCCTGTGAAACTCACGGCGTAGGCTAAGCAGCGTGGTGTCATCTTCGGCCGAGCTGATCTACGGGCCGCCCAATCCCGGTATCATTCGGGAACGGCTCGTAGTGGCCGGGGTGTGTCCCGGCCTTCGGGCTGCGGCGGACAAACCGCACTGATACGACACTGCGGGTGCCCAATCTCGCATCCTGAGCCAGTCGAAGGATGCAGATGGGGTAGGGGAGCTCAGGGTGGGCCCAGGTAGTCGAGTATCCCCCTGGCGACGGCCCGCGCGACGAGGTTCTGGAAGGCCGGGTCCTGCAGCATCTCGCGCTCTTTCGGGCTTGAGTGGAACAGAATCTCGGTGAGCGAGGCCGGGCAGCCGGAGTTGTGCAGCACGTAGAGCCGTTTCCAGTGCTTCCGGACTCCGCGAAACCGGACCTGTGGATACACGGTCCGGATCGCTTCGAGCACCCGGCCCTGCACCGCTTGCCCGAGACGTTTTCCGTCCTCGTCCGCATAGAACGTCCACGTGCCGCCGCCCTCACTGCCGTCGGCCGTCGCATCGGAATGGAGCGACACGAAGGCCTGGCAGCCGAGCGTTCTGGCGAGATCGCACTCCTGGCGAAGCGCCGATTCCTCACTCCTGCCCTTTCTGCTCAGGTAGGCACCCACCCGGCCGTCGTCGTCCAGCGCGGCCTTTATCCGCACAGCGATATCCCACATCGTCTCGGCTTCGTTGTAGATCGCGCTGCCGTCGCTGTCCCTGATGACGTTCCCGTATTGGGCCGACGGGTTCAGCATCACCCGCGGCCTGCTCTGGAAATGTTGGGCATCAGAGCCATTCGTCACCATCGTCCACAAGCCTAGCAGCCTAAAGCGCGATGCGTCAAGCGCGATCCTGCAGCAGGTAAGCGCCAGCCCTGCGCCGAAAAGATCAGTATGGACTATTACAGGCCCCAGAAGTTCATAGACTTCCATGTGCACGTGTTTCCGGACGAAGTTGCGCCGAAGGCCTTAGCCAGGTTCGTCGAGGTATATGGCTCAGCTCCGCTCTCGGATGGCACGGTGGCCGGGACGCTTGCCTATATGGACGAAGCGGGCATTGATGTCTTCGTACCGCAGCCTGTAGCGACCAGGCCATCGCAAGTCGAGGGAATCAATGACTGGGCTATCTCCGTCCGCTCAGACCGCGTAATTCCCTTCGGTGCTATTCATCCCGACTATCCGAATATCCGCCAGGAAATGGAGCGACTTGTGAGTGCGGGCTTCCGCGGCATCAAGCTGCAGCCGGACTGGCAGGAGTTCTACCCTGACGAGGAACGTGTGTTTCCGATCTATGAGGCCGCGGAAGGCAGGCTGGCGGTCCTCTTTCATGCGGGCCGCGAAATTGAGGAGATGGACATTGTCCGCTCCACGCCTGCCAGGCTGCTGAAGGTCCACCAGAAGTTTCGCGGCCTAACGTTGGTCGCCGCGCACATGGGCGGCTATCGGCTGTGGCGCGAGGCGGAGGAGAGCCTCTCCCGCACCGGCGTCTACTTCGACATCTCCTACTGCCCCGACGAGGAGCTCCCGGACTCCGAAATGGTCCGGCTGGCACGAAAGCACGGGCTCAGCAGGATTCTCTTTGCGTCGGACTTTCCCTTCGCCGACCCCAAGAGAGACGCAGAGCGGCTGGCACGAATGCCGCTCTCAGCCGACGAAAAGGAAGAGATCGCCTGGAGGAACGCTGCCAGGATACTTGGATTGTAGCCGGTCACGAAGAAAGCTGCGGCGCTAGTCCAGGCTTTGACTATATTCTTATACATCCGCCGTCCTGGTGGTAGCTAAGCCTCTCACCGGCTGAGTCCAACGGCTCGAAGCTTCTCCTGAGCGCCGCCATCGTGTCAGACAAGTATCGGGCAACAGGTCGCTGCGCACCGAGGCGACTATCGCGGGAATGGTATGTAAAGGAAATCTGGGATTTCTTATACATAGCCTCTCGCCAGGTGTCCCACTGTCGCCCTCCAGGCAGGGCTTGAGGAGTTCGCGGTTTTGCGGTAGAATAAGTCTTGATCCCGGCTGGGTGTGTGCCGGCGCGGGATAGCGGATGACTTCAGATTCCTTTGTCCAGGTGTTGATAGATGCCCACTTACGGGTACGAGTGCAAAGACTGCGGCGATCGGTTCGAGGTATTTCAGAAGATGACCGATGAGCCGGTCTCGGCCTGCAGGAAGTGCGGCGGGCAGGTGCGCAAACTCCTCTTCCCGGTTGGCATCCTGTTCAAGGGGCCTGGGTTCCACACAACTGACTACCGCAAGCCCGAACCTTCCGATGGGGCCGAAGCTAAGCCCTCCGAGTCCAAGCCGGAGAAGGCCAAGGAGGCTGGCGAGACCAGCTAGCCAGTTTGGTCGGATGATTCCATTTACGCAGAAACGACCACGCACCTCCTGGTGCGCTCGTTCACCTCAAGCCTGGGTCCCAGCACGCTTTTCAGGAACCCGACGTCCACTACCGTCCGCCACCGTTGGTTGATGTAGGGCGCGCAACGGAGCTTGACAGTCTGTCCTGCGATGCTGGCCGTCGGGCGGTGGACCTGGATTCTGATCTTCTTCCCAGCGAATGCGGCCAGGACCGTTCGAGTCTTCTGGTCCCAGGATATTATGCCGCCGCCTGCCGACTCAATGGCGCGTCGAAGCTCCGTCACCATGGTGCCTCTGCGAATGTTCGTCTGCAGCCTTACCATCATCTTTGTCGGCTCCGTCATAGGCTGTAGGGCAGGCGGCTCCGGCTTGGGAGCCAGGGCCAGCTTCGCGGGCTTAGGCGCATGGGTTGTCGGTTGAGCCAGTTTCTGCCTGGCTGTCTGCTGCAGGGCGACAGGCCGCGGCTCCGGCTGTGGGACGCCTGGCCGCTCGGCTGCAGGAGTCGCCGCCGGCGAAGCTGCCGAAGGCCGAGCTGGCGCAGCGGGCGCCATTACGTTGGTCGGCGCAGCGGCTATCACGGTCGGCGAAACCCGCGCAGATTCCGCCGCGGCTGGCAGGCTCGTGTTCGGCTCTTTCGCCCGTGCGGCCGCAGTTTTCGGAGTTAGCTCTTCCCTCTTGGCTTCGGCCAGCGCCGTGGCCCCCGGCCCCACCCGAGTAGTCGTAGGCCGGTCCGGCCTGGCCGCAACCGTGTTCGCAGCCGGAGTGACTACGGCTTCCCGCTCGACCGACCTTCCAGCCGCATTCTCCGAACCGCGCTCTGCAGGAACGATCGCTTCAACCGATTTCTCCGGCTCGGCGGCGACATCCGATTTGGCCGTTGGCTCTGCCGATCCGGCAAGCGCTTGCTCTTTTTCGGTTGGTGTTCCCGCAGACAGCCGTTCCTTGCCGGGGTTTTGCACCATCAATTCGATCGAGGGCGCCTCGCCCTTATTCCCGGCTGCGTCGTAGGCATAAGCTTCCAGCACATGCGGGCCGTTATCGTACTGCCTGGTGTCCCATGCGTACGTGTAGGGCGGAATGTTCTTTATGACTTTGAGCGACTTATCTATAAACACGGAGACGAGGGGCTCTTCGTCGCCGATGTCCTTCGCCGAGACCTCGATCTGGGCCGTCCCCGACAGAACTTCGCCCTTGTGGACCCCGACGAAGTTCACGACGGGCGGCAGGACGTCAATTGGCTGGTTGCCAACCCTGCAACTCCCGGACGCCGACCCGACCAGTCTATCGCCCGAGAAGACTTTCACAACAATCGTGTGGGGGCCATTGGCAAGCTGGGTCGTGTCAACAAGGAACGATGATACACCTCTGTCGGTCGGGTCGGCCAGGTGTTTTACACCGTAGGGGGTGTCGTCAATATCGAGTTCTACGCGGGTAACCTTGTCAGAGGAGCCGGTGCTGTAGCTTACGGAGACTTCGGCGCGTTGCCCGGAGATGGTGCCGCCTGTGCCAGGGGTCACCACCGCCACCCAGCCGCTCTGCGCGTGCACGGGTGCACAAACAGCTATCAGCGCAACCCCGGCTATAATCGCCAGCGAGCGTAACGTCCCTGCTGCCCGTCTTACCTCCGGCATATCATGCACCTCTGGCGGCTGCTGGCATCGGGTACTTGAGCTCCTCCCGCCGCCTGTACGCCGCATGCCCTCTGCTTGCCTGATTCGCTTGGGTCAACTCTACCACAGCCAATCGCAGAAAGTCAAATACTTCCTGTGCGGTGTTCTAATGATACT
>Ga0315289_10007856_pt1 | contig 15480 bp, 12 predicted proteins | sample YL17G11_40_MG_FD_203452 | JGI IMG/M metagenome (GOLD analysis project Ga0315289, IMG submission 203452) | Sediment microbial communities from Yellowstone Lake, YNP, Wyoming, USA - YL17G11_40 | ecosystem: Environmental > Aquatic > Freshwater > Lake > Sediment | place: USA: Wyoming | collected... | reverse complement strand
CTGACTAAGTGTTACCGTCAGCTGGAATGACTCTGGGAATTTTCCCACCCAACCTGGTGCAATGATCCGTACGAGGAGGGGCGCAAAAACAATGCCCAGAATCGTGAGGATGGCCAATAGAGTTCCAGCCAATGTAAAGGCGATGTGGGTCAGTTCCTTCGATTCTTTCTCTGAACGCGTAGTCAGGTATTCCGTGTAGATGGGGATAAAGGAGATGGCCATCGACCCCTCTCCGACCAATCTCCTCCAGAGATTGGGAAGGCGAAAAGCAACAAAAAAAGCATCTGCTGCCATCCCGGTCCCAAAAAAATTGGCAATGACCACATCTCTCAGAAATCCTAGGATACGACTGAGAAGCGTCCCGATCCCGATCGTGGTGGCGGCTTTGGTAATTTTGTGTTGTTCAGTCATAGGCCAGCAACTTAAAGGATCCCTTCTTGACCGGCAAGTGTCCCTTCCTGCCTGCCGGCAGGCAGGAAGGGACACAATATATAAAAGGAAATTACCTTTCCGGGAAGCGCCGCCCTTTAGGGCGGGAAGCTTCATCTATCGCCTCTACTCCTTATCCATGTGACGGGAAAAAAAAGCAAAACTTGACACACGCTAAATGAAAATGTTAGAAAAATCAATGGAGCCCCACGGGCTAAGCCCGTGGTACTTTCACAAGAATACCCTCCTACGCCCCTGAGCGCCGAAGCGCTTCGGTGCGCAGGCGCCAAGGCTTCGGAGGGTTATCCGCCAGTGGCGAAATCCGCCGAAGCAGTGATACCTCGGTTCAGAATTAGCACAGACACCGCTCACGCATTCATCCACGGGCAGAGCCCGTGGTCTTCTGCGTAGGCGGATAAACTTCACAGAAAGGAGTTAAACGTTGGCAAGTCATCCATCGGCCATCAAGCGGGCCAGACAGAACAAGAAAAGGAAAGTTCGAAACGCTCATGTGAAAACTGCAGTGGCAACTCATGTTAAGAAGGTGAGGTTAGCCATTGAGAAGAAGGATATTGAAGGTGCCCAACAGGCACTTGCCAAAGCTGTTCCTTTGATTCACAGGGCCCGTTCCAAAGGTGTTTTCCATAAGAACACGTCCGCGAGAAAAATCTCCAGGTTGACCCGAGGGGTCAATGCGCTGAAGGCCTAAACCAACCCTTCGACTCCCCGGCCTAAAGGCCGGAGCTTGCTCAGGGTTGACCCTGAGCCGAGCTCCTTCACTCCGTCTTGAAAGACGGGGATTGGCGCGGCCGAACGGGTCAACGGCCCATCGGGTTCGCTTGACCGCTCACCTGGAGACTCTTCTTCCCCCCTTGACCGGCAAGTGCCCCCTAAACCCCGCCCTTGAGGACGGGGTCAAAGGGCACAATATGGAGCCCCACGGGCTTAGCCCGTGGTACCTCCACAAGAATACCCTCCTACGCCAAGGCTCCGGAGGGTTATCCGCCAGTGGCGGAATCCGCCGAAGCAACGGGCTTCAACACACCGAGGGTCGAGGCACGGGTGACGCATTCATCCACGGGCAGAGCCCGTGGTCTTCTGCGTAGGCGGATAAAAGGAAAGTACCTTACCGGGAAGCTACACCCTTTACGGCGTGGAGCTTCACTTCGCTCGGATGGCATAGGTCAATAACCAACTTTTCCATCAACAGTTCTTTCGGGCCACGACCTCGCTTCACGGCAAGGTCTGTCCGATGGCACTTCAGGATCCCTTCGCGGAGGGAAAACTCTGAGAAGTTCTTTGATTGATCGATGAGGTTCTTGACCATCCATTGGGACATTCTCAACTCTTTCACCATCTCTCCGAGCGGGGCTTGCCGGCTCTTCAAGACCTTGGCCCTCCAGATCAACCGATATTGACGAGCCATCATGTTCAAGAGAAGCGGAATGGGATCGCCCACCTTAGATGCCTCTTCACCTTTTTTGAAGGAAAGAGCCTTCGACCCCATGACCTTCTCCAAAACCCCAAGTGCTTTCTCTACCTCCTGACGGCTGATCGCATCCGTCAGATCAAAGACCGTACTCAACTTGATATCGGCAACCATTCCCTCGATATCGGAGAGTTCAACCGTTCGTCTTTCTCCCACCATGAGGAAAGCCTTCTCGAGAGCACTTTCCAAATGAAAAAGACTGTCCCCAACCACCTCCACCAGATAATCTGCCGCTGCCTCTGAAAGTGCCTTTCCCTTCTCAGCCATCTTGTTTCTTAGCCACGACATCAGTGATTTTCCTCGGAGCCGAGAATATTCAACCACTTTTCCGACTTTCTCGATCTGGGCCTGGTGGCCTCTCCAGGATCCCAGAGTTAAACCCTGGAGAACGAGGCAGGTACTGGGTGAAGGGTTTTCGATGTACCTCAATAGGATCTTGACTTTATCCTCTTCCAACTGGTCCGCTTCTTTGACCAGAACAAAACGGTACTGGGAGAACATGGGAAGGGTCTGTGCCGCCTGGGCGATCTCTTGAGCACTATGCTCCTCCGCACTGAAGACATGGAGATTCAACTCTTTCTCCTTCGGCGAAAGGGTTTTCTCGAGAAGTCTCTCGATTTCCTCCTTCATGAGAAAGTCCTCGGGGCCGTAGAACAAATAGACAGGATAGAGGTCTGCGTGTTTTTTCATCTGCCCTCACATTCAGACGGTTGTGTTATGCATCTTTTCGGAGGTCAATTCAAGCCTCCGAGTCAACCCAGACGCAGTCGGAACAAAGTTGGGACGTAATCGAGGGGCCTGTCAACCCTATGGCTGACAGGCCCTCTGCATTCTCCTGAGAATAGCGAAAGCATTACGTCAAGGGGGAGGAATGGCAGGCGAGCGGGCGAGTGCGGTGTTTGGAGCAACCCTGTGGCGGCACCTTACCCTGCCTCACTGCAGAAACAAACTGCCTTGGAAGTGATCTCGCAGCTCCGCAGACCCGGTCGCCCGTTCATCTGGAGATCCCGCCGCGCAGGGGTGCGGAGAAGACCACACGGGTCGGGCGCCACCCGTGATTCAATGCTTACGAAAAGGCTCTTAACAAAATGATTAATTTAAGTTAAATTATCTCATCCTACAATTTCATCACCAGGAAGAGGACTCATGTACACATCCGCAGATCTGAAGAAAGGACTGAAAGTGGTGATTGACGGTGACCCTTACGTCGTCACGGTCTTCGATTTTTCAAAACCCGGAAAGGGGCAAGCCCTTTATCGAACCAAGCTCCGCAATATGATCACGGGAATCGCCATCGAAAGGACCTACCGTCCTGGTGACACGTTTGAGCCGGCCTTGCTCGAAGAGCGAGAGATGCAGTATCTCTACAAAGAAGAACACATCTATCACTTCATGGACAATCAGACCTATGAACAGATCACCATCACAGAAGAGGCCTTGGGAGAGGCAAGCCATTATCTCAAGGAGAACCTCAACGTGAAAGTCTTGCTCTTCACGGATAAGGCCATCGGGGTTGATCTGCCTAATTTCGTCAATTTAAGGGTAATCAAAACTGACATCTGGGTCAAAGGGGACACGTCGGGCAGCGATTCGAAGCCAGCCACGGTTGAAACCGGCTATGTCCTTCGGATCCCCCCTTTCGTCCAGGAAGGTGAATTGATCACCCTCGACACCCGTACGGGTGAATACTCGACGCGAGTAAAGGAATAAGTCCGTGGCGAAAAACTGGACTCTGGTAAAACGCCAGGGTGCGCTTCGGGCAAGAGCTAACATCCTTCAGGCCATCCGGCTCTTCTTTATTCATGAGGGATATTTTGAGGTAGAAACGCCCCACCGGATTCCCGCTCCTGCTCCCGAGTCCCATATCGATGCCGTTCCTTCCGGTTCTTGGTTCCTCCACACATCGCCTGAACTCTGCATGAAACGCCTCCTGGCTGCTGGATATGAAAAGATCTTTCAGATCTGTCGCTGTTGGCGAGAGGGAGAGCGAGGGAGTCAACATACCCCGGAGTTCACTCTTCTGGAGTGGTATCGAGCAAACAGTGACTATCTCGGATTGATGGAGGAATGCGAGGCACTGATCCAGCGTGTTGCTTCCACCCTCGGTCTGAGCGAAACGCTCCGCTATCATGGCCAAACGATCGAGCTCTCTCCTCCCTGGGAAAGGATCTCTGTGGACGACGCGTTTCAACGGTACGCACACATCCCAATGAAGAAAGCGTTGGCCGAGCATTGTTTTGATGAGATCATGGTCGAGGAAATCGAACCTCAACTAGGCCGAAGCAAACCGACATTTCTCTATGACTACCCTGCCGAACGAGCGGCCCTGGCCCGTTTGAAGAAGGAGGATCCCTCTCTTGCGGAACGCTTTGAGCTATACATCGGAGGCCTGGAGCTGGCCAATGCCTTCTCGGAATTGATCGATGCGGAGGAGCAGAGAAAACGCTTCCTGTCCGAACAGTCCTATCGCCGTTCTCTGTCCAAACTCTCTTATCCTCTTCCGGAGAAATTCCTCAAGGAACTGGAAGCCATGCCTCCGGCGGCAGGAATTGCCCTTGGAGTGGACCGCCTCGCCATGGTTATGCTGGATGCCCACACCATTGACGACGTGGTCGCATTTACACCCGAGGAGCTTTAGCTCCCCTCAGGACAGCAGGTCGGAAACCAAAGGGATGCGTGAATGAAGCTCCCCGCCCCTGCCTACCAGCAGGAAGGCGGGGTATCCAGCCGACTTGCCCGTGGGAAGGGAATGCTCTTTGGATCAAAAGTTGTAGAAGAAACGACTCTTTACCCGTTCCGCCATGAATTTTCCGAGCTCCTGGACCGCACTATTCTTGCTGGCTTCATTAAGGGTTCCACCAGTAGAAGGGACCACCTCACCAAAAGAAGCTCGATACCACCTGACTTCCGTCAAATTATCATCTTTCCACACGATCTCGCCGGAAGACTTTGTTAATGTCAAGTCGACGGTTATAGCGACCTGGTATTCTTGGACAAGACCAGACTCATTATAGGAGACCGACCGAATCCGAAAGGTCTTGATGCTCCCCTCTAGGATCGTGTCTGCCACATTCGAGCTCAGGACCTTGACTCTTCCATCGAACATAAATTCCCTTAAAAAGGATTGGGTCAAAGGCACTTCAATCCCGGGCTCCAAGGTTTGGTTTCTGAACGTGGGAATGGCGAGAGAGGTGATCCCAGCAGGGAGATGGGTCGACTTCCCAGTCAGTTGGTAGCCACATCCACAAAGAACAACAAGAAGAAATAAGAGAATGATTCCACCGCAAAGGCGCCGAGAACGCAAAGCAAACAATCCCTCCTCTGCGTTTTCTGTGTGTCTGTGGTGAAAAAGCACTGTCATCCTCTTAGCACACAATGTTAACCAATTTCTTTGGGACAAGAATCACCTTCCTAATCTCTCTGCCTTCAACAAGGCTACGAATCTTCTCTGTCTTGAGTGCTGCTTCCTTCACCTGGTTCTCTCCGTAAGAAGTCGGGACGATCACTCGATCTCTCAGCTTTCCGTTTACTTGGACTACGATGAGCACCTCGTCTTCCAGGACCGCTTGAGGATCGTAGTCAGGCCACGGCCGGGTGAGGATCGATTCCTTTTTCCCCAGCGCTTCCCAAAGCTCTTCCGCAAAGTGAGGGACAAAGGGGGATAACAGTAACGCAACAGCCTCGATGGCCTCCGCCATGACCTTGACGGAGAGTGCCTCAGTTTGATCTTTCACCTTGGACCCGTAGATCTCGTTCACCAACTCCATGATCGCGCTGATGGCTGTATTAAAATGGAACCGGTCGATGTCCTCCGTCACTTTTCTGATCGTTCTGTGGGCCTTCTGACGTAAAGAGAGATTGTCCCCTTCGAGGGGGGCTCCAGCAGACACAGGGTTAGCCTTCTGCAGACGATCATGCTGGTCATAGACGAGACGCCAGACCCGATTCAGAAAACGGAAGCTTCCTTCCACCCCCTGGTCATTCCAGTCCAAGTCCTTTTCTGGAGGGGCAGCGAAGAGGCAAAACATCCTGGCTGTGTCTGCTCCATACTTCTCCACCAGGTATTCTGGATCCACGACGTTCTTCTTCGACTTGGACATCTTTTCGAGTCGACCCATGGGAATTTCATTGCCACACTTCCGACATCGAGCCCCCTCGCCTTCTACCTCTACCTCATCGGGATAGAGATACCCGTCCTTCGAACACTCGTAGATTTCCTTACACACCATCCCCTGCGTAAGCAGGTTCGTGAAAGGTTCTTCCACACTCACCCATCCCATTTCTTTTAAGACCCGGGTGAAAAAACGGGAATAGAGGAGGTGAAGAATGGCGTGTTCAATCCCACCGATATACTGATCGACGGACATCCAGTAATCGACCCTCTTCTTGTCCAGAGGGCCCTGATGATAATCGGCGCACGCAAACCGGTCGAAGTACCAGGACGATTCAACGAATGTATCCATCGTATCTGTCTCTCGCCGTCCTGGACCGCCACACTTCGGGCATGTCGTCTCGACAAAATCCTTTGATCGTGCCAGGGGCGATTCTCCCATCCCAGTCACTTGCACATTGAGCGGAAGAACAACGGGAAGATCTTTTTCTGGAACTGGAACAATTCCGCACCGGTCACAATCAATGATGGGGATCGGTGCTCCCCAGTAGCGTTGTCGCGAGATCCCCCAATCCTTCAGACGATAACTGATTCTCTTCCCTCCCAGACCTCGGTGTTCAAGGTGCTGAGCAATGGCTTCCCTTGCCTTGACGCTCTCCATTCCGTTGAACTCGCCCGAGTTCACCAGGGTCCCCTCCCCTTCATAAGCCTCCACCATGCTCTTCTCATCCAAGAGTGGATCCTTGGGCTGGATGACCACGATCAAAGGAAGATCATATTTCTTGGCAAATTCAAAATCTCTCTGGTCATGGGTAGGGACAGCCATCACCGCACCCGTTCCATACTGCATGAGCACAAAATTGGCGACGAAAATAGGCATCCTTGCACCGGTCATCGGGTTTAGACAGGTGGCTCCAGTGAAAACACCTTCCTTCTCCGCCGTCTCTGCCGTCCTTTTTCTCCAGTCCTGCCGTTTTGTCTTTTCAACAAAACCTCTCACCGCCTCTTCCTGCGGTGTTCCTTTCGATAAACTGAGCGTCAGCGGATGCTCGGGAGCTAAACTCATGAAAGTGGCCCCAAAGACTGTATCTTGTCGCGTCGTGAAGACTCGGATAACGTCCTTCGATTTCTCCAGAGGAAAATGAATTTCGGCACCCACGGACTTCCCAATCCAGTTTTTCTGCATGGTGAGGACGCGCTCCGGCCAGCCAGGCAGTTTGTCGCACCATTGCAGAAGCTCTTCGGCATAGTCTGTGATTTTGAAAAACCACTGCTCCAGTTCTTTCTGCGTCACTCCGGGATCGTCGGCATGCCCTCTCCAGCATGTCCCGTCACTCATGACCTGTTCATTCGCCAGAACCGTCTTACAAATCTCACACCAGTTCACAGAAGATTTTTTCTTATAGGCGAGTCCCTTCTCGTACATCCTCAGAAAAAAGAGCTGTTCCCATCGGTAATAGGAAACGTCGCAAGTGGCAAGCTCACGATCCCAATCATAACTGAAACCCATCCGTTTGAGTTGGCGCTTCATGTACTCGATGTTGTCGTAAGTCCACTTCGCAGGGTGGGCACCATGCTCGATCGCCGCATTCTCCGCAGGCATTCCGAAGGCATCCCAGCCCATGGGATGAAGGACATTAAACCCCCTCATTCTCTTGTAACGAGCCAACACGTCACCAATGGAATAGTTTCGGACGTGTCCCATGTGAATTCGGCCAGAGGGATATGGAAACATCTCTAGCAGATAGTACTTCCTCTTTTTCGAATCTTCTGTCACTTTGAACAGTCGTTGTGCTTCCCAAATTGTCTGCCACTTCTGTTCAATCACGGTCGGATTGTATCGCTGCTCCATGAAATCTCTCACCTCTGAAGTCACTGCACCCGATGGGTCAATAAGTCATTGGGTCAATGAGTCAGTAAGTCATTGAGTCATTGAGTCATTGGGTCATTAAGTTATTGAGCTATTGAGTCATTACTTATTGAGTCACTGTTCACTAAATCATGAAACATTGGACATTAGTCATTGAGAATTAATGCTCTTAAAGACATCCTCCAGCGCTTTAACGACCTGATCCACCTCTTTCTCGGTGACGATGAGGGGTGGAAGGAATCGGAGCACATTCCCCATGGTGCAGTTGATGAGGATTCCCTTCTTCATCATTTCGAGAACGATAGAACCTCCCTCCATCTTTAGCTCCATCCCAAGGATCAGTCCTTTACCACGAACCTCCTGAATGAAGGGGAACTTCTCCTTAAGCCGCACGAGTTTCGAATAAAAATAGGCGCCGACCTTCTGGCAATTCACGAGCATCTTCTCCTCAAGGATGGCGGTTAAGGCCGCAACGCCTGCTGCCGTGGCCAGAGGATTTCCTCCGAACGTGGAAGCGTGGTCACCGGGTTTGAACCCCTCATCGATCCCCTTTTTGATCAACAGCGCACCGATCGGAACACCTCCTGCCAAAGATTTCGCAAGGGTAAGAATATCCGGTTCAACGCCATAATGTTCATAAGCAAAGAGTTTGCCGGTCCTTCCCATCCCCACCTGAACCTCATCGAACATGAGTAACAACTTGTGAGTGTCACAGATGTCCCGAAGAGCCTTGAGATAACCTTCTGACGGACAGTTCACCCCACCTTCTCCCTGAATGGGCTCCACCAGGATCGCACACGTCTTCGAGTCGATAGCTTTTCTTACCGCTTCCACATCATTGAAGGGAACATACTTGAACCCGGGAACCAGAGGGGCATAACCCTTGTGGAACTTCTCCTGGCCAGTGGCCGTTAGTGTCGCCAGCGTCCTTCCATGGAACGACCGTTCCATGGTGATGATCTCATAACGATCTCCTTCCATCTTGTCCTTGGCATACTTACGGGCCAGTTTGATCGCCCCCTCATTTGCCTCGGCCCCACTGTTGCAGAAGAACACTTTGTCGGCAAAGGAATGCTCACAGAGAAGCGCGGAGAGCCTGATCTGCGGTTCGATGTAGTAGAAGTTGGAGACGTGGATCAATTTTGCTGCCTGTTCCTGGATCGCCTTCACCACTTTGGGGTGGCAGTGCCCTAGATTACAGACGGCAAGGCCGGAAACGAAGTCGAGATATTCACGGCCCTCTGCGTCCCAAAGGCGAGTCCCTTTCCCACGAACAGGAACGAGGGCGTAACGATTGTACGTGTTCGCCATATACTTCTGAGACAGTTCCATGAGCGTCTTGGAATCCATGGTCACTCCATTCAAGAACACAAATTTGGGTTATTGGAGTAGTGGAGTAATGGAGTGTTGGGTTAAGACCTTGCTGATCAGCATTTCATTATTCCAGTATTCCATTACTCCACTGCTCCATTACTCCAGCACTCCCTTTCTTCTCACTCCTTGTGTATCTCCGTCCCGATTCCTACGTCGGTGAAAATTTCAAGCAGGATCGCATGTTCCACTCGGCCGTCGATAATATGCGTATGGGCTACCCCTTCATTCAAGGCATTCAGACAACAATTCACCTTTGGAATCATTCCTGAGGAGATTACTTTTTGTGCAATCAGATGTTTCACTTGTTGGGTGTCGAGAGTTGGAAACACCTTCCGATTTTCATCCATCACCCCTTCCACGTCGGTCAGCAGCATGAACTTTTCAGCCTTCAAGGCAGAAGCAATTTTCCCAGCGACGAGGTCCGCATTGATATTATAAGTCTCCCCTTCTTCTCCCACTCCCACCGGTGCGATGACGGGGATGAAATTCTCTTTTTCGAGCGCTTGGATCACTCCGGGATTGACGGTCTGCACCTCACCCACCATGCCGAGATCGATGACATCGGGGGCCTCGTTTTTCCCTCGGCTTCGTGTCAGCTTCAATTTCTTAGCAACGATGAGCCTCCCGTCCTTTCCACTGAGACCTACGGCTTTTCCTCCTTGCTGGTTAATGAGGGTGACGATCTCCTTGTTCACCTTTCCAACAAGGACCATCTCCACAACATCCATCGTCTCTCCGTCTGTCACCCTCATTCCTTCGATGAACTGAGACTTCTTCCCAATCTTGGTTAACAAATCTCCAATCTGCGGTCCGCCCCCATGGACGATGACAGGATGGATCCCGATGTATTTCAGGAGGACCACATCCTGAGCAAAGCTTCGTTTCAATCTGTCTTCCTCCATCGTGCTCCCTCCGTACTTAATCACGACGGTCTTGTCGTACAATCGTCGAATGTACGGAAGAGCCTCGATCAAGACATTAGCTTTGTCAACCGGATTTTTCATTACTATCTCCCAAGGGAAAACGGCTCGAAGGTTCCAAGATACGAGGGGTCCAGGGTTCTAGGGTTCTAGGGTCCTAGTAACCTCTGCGCCCATTACATTCATTCTTTCTTATTCTTCTCTCCCTCTTAAAGTCCACGGCACGTCTCTCTAACTTCAAAATCCTGGCCCCCTGGAACCCTTGCCCCCTTGAACCCTTTTTCACAGTATAAATCTGCTAAGATCTTCATCCTCCACAAACTCTTTCAACTTCTCTCGCACGTAAATTGCATCGATGACCATAAACTGACCCGCCACCTCTGGTGCATCAAAGGAGATTTCCTCGAGCAACCTTTCCATGATCGTGTAGAGTCTCCTCGCACCGATGTTCTCGGTTCGTTCGTTGATCAGGGCGGCCGTGGCTGCGATTTCCGCAATCCCGTCCTTCTTGAATTCCAGTTTGACGCGTTCTGTGTCCAGGAGGGCGATATATTGCTTGATCAAAGCGTTTTCGGGTTCCGTCAAAATCCTGACGAAGTCATCCTTCCCCAAAGAACCGAGCTCGACTCGAATGGGAAACCGACCTTGGAGCTCCGGAATCAGATCGGAAGGCTTCGACACATGAAAGGCACCTGCAGCAATGAAGAGGATATGATCGGTCTTCACCATTCCGTACTTGGTCATCACGGTCGTCCCTTCCACAATAGGCAGGATATCCCGCTGGACGCCCTCTCTCGACACGTCAGGTCCATAGGTGGACTCGCGACCTGCCACCTTATCGAGCTCATCGATAAATATGATTCCCGATTGCTCGACGCGCCGGATCGCCTGTTTGACCACCGAGTCCATATCGACCAATCTCTGGGCTTCTTCCTGAACCAAGAGATTAAGGGCTTCGGGAACTTTGACCTTCTTCTGTTTCTTCTTCTTGGGAAAGAGGCCGCTGAACATCTCTTTCACGTTGATGTCCATTTCTTCCATCCCGGAGGCGGAGAAGATTTCGACGATGGGGATGCCCCGATCCGTCACCTCGACTTCCACATATCGCTCGTCCAGTTTTCCCGACTTCAGGAGTCTTCGGAGTCTTTCCCGTGTCGTTTGCTGATCCTCGTCTTCCTTATGCGCCCCTCGGCCAGAACGAGGGAGAAGGAGATCGAGAAGCCTTTCTTCCGCTATTTCCTCTGCCTTCGTCTGAACCTTCTTCGATTCCTCTGCCTTCAACATGTTCACTGCGAGCTCCGCGAGATCCCGAATCATAGACTCCACATCCCGACCTACATAGCCGACCTCGGTATATTTGGACGCTTCCACTTTCAAGAACGGAGCCTGGGCCAGTTTCGCCAACCTTCTCGCAATCTCTGTTTTCCCGACTCCCGTGGGACCAATCATGATGATGTTCTTGGGTGCAATCTCGTCGCGGAGAGCCTCAGGGACTTGCTGACGCCTCCACCGGTTACGCAAGGCGATAGCCACGCAGCGCTTGGCGTCCTTCTGGCCGACAATATACTTGTCCAATTCTGAAACAATCTCACGGGGAGTAAAATTCTCCACTACAGTTCCTCCAGGATGATCCGCTCATTGGTGTAGATGCAAATGGACGCAGCAATCTTCATTGACTCTTCTGCAATGGCTCGCGCATCAAGATTCGAAAAGGAGGTCAGGGCTTTAGCTGCGGCATGGGCATAAGGGCCCCCGCTCCCGATGGCTGTCATTGAATCATCAGGCTCGATGACGTCCCCATTTCCCGAGATGATGAGGGTGTGCTCCGTATCGGCAACAATCAAAAGTGCCTCCAATCGTCGAAGGATCCTGTCCGTCCTCCAGTCCTTGGCCAGTTCGACAGCGCCTCTGAGCAGATTGCCGTTATATTGCTCTAGCTTCTCCTCGAATTTCGCGAACAGGGTGAAGGCATCTGCCGTGGCTCCGGCAAAACCAGCCAAGACTCTGTCCTGGTAAATCCTGCGAACCTTCCTCGCCGTATGCTTCATGATCGTTTGTTCGAGGGTAATCTGGCCATCTCCGGCCATCACGACCTTTCCCTTGTGTCGAACACAGAGAACCGTTGTACCATGCATCTTCTTCATGACTTGTCTCCCAGCACCGCCCTCTTCCACAACACCTCTAATTATTTTCGTTATTGGGTCATTAGGTTATTGGGTAATTAGGTCATTGGGTCATTGGGTCATTAACCCACTAGTTATTGGTCATTAAGTCATTGCTTACTGATTACTGACCACTGATCACTGACTACTGATTACTATTCTTTTTTTCCTTGTTATACTCGGCGGCTCCAAAGCTCCGAGGATGGGCCTTGTCGTAAACCTCCATCAACTTCCCAAGAGTGAGGTGAGTATATCTTTGGGTCGTTGAGAGGCTGGCATGCCCAAGCATCTCCTGGATTTCGCGGATATCCGCTCCCGAATCGAGGAGGTGAGTGGCAAAGGTGTGACGGAGGGTGTGAGGACTGATGTTTCTGAAGATACCTGCCCGCTTCGTGTATTTCTTGACCAGTCGTCCCACGCTTCGACTCGTCAACCTCCCTCCCCGACTATTAACAAACAACGGTTCTTCCTCCTCCATCTCTCCCCTCTCCTTCAAATAGGCACGGAGAGAGTCCATCGCTTTCGAGCCGACAGGAGCAATCCGTTCTTTCTTACGTTTTCCCATCACCCTGACGAGCCCTAAGTCGAAATCGAGCCGCTTCAGGTTCAAACCCACCAGCTCACTCACCCGAATGCCACTCGAATAGAGAAGTTCCAGAATGGCTCGGTCTCTGAGGCTCGGGTGATCATGCTTCTCCGCAGGAGATTCCACCAAACGAAAGGCTTCATCCACCGTGAGGGTCGTCGGAAGAACCTTCTCCAGTTTGGGAGAAGAAACACCCTTGGCCGGATTGGCTGATGCGAGTTGTTCGCGGACGAGGTACTTGAAGAAAGATCGCAACGTGGAGACCTTTCTTGCGATTGAACTCTTCTTGTTTTTCTTGTGAAGGAAACTCAAATACCTTCGAAGAACCAGACGATCTACTTTGCCAACCTCCATCTCACCAGACGGGGTCAGACACGTCCCTGAATCCTTCAAGAAACTTTCGAATTGCTCCAGGTCCCGTTGATAGTTTCGACAGGTGTGGGGCGAGGCATTCTTCTCTGCCGACAAATAGGATATGAACTGTCGAATCCATGGATGAGTCTGGCCCAGTTGCGCACTCTGCATCGGCTCTAACTCCTGTCCGCCTGAATCCGCATAACCCATGAAAATATAATCGAAAAAAACATATAACACAATTGGCAAATTAATCAACAACATTATCTCTCTTGCCGCAAACATTCAGAAGGCGCGACAAAATTGCTATTCATTTGCGCTTGCCCCTTTCAGGATGGCTCTCTTTCCGCACCTTTGGAATGCGGAGCATCATATTCCGGGCAACATTTCGTGGCAGTAAGGGTACGAAGTTATTTCAATTCAGCCGACTAAATTGAACCGTAAAATGTTCCGCCCTGCCTGCGCGAAGCCGCTTCGGCGAAGGCAGGTCCAAAGTTCTCCAAGAGAACCATCCCTGCGGGCCAAGTTCTATTTTTTGAGAGTTTTTGACCGGCAAGTGTTCCGCAAGTCCCGTCATCCATTCGTCTGAAGACCCGCCATACAGGGGTTCGGAGAAGACCACACTGGGCAGGTCATCACCCGTAACTAAATGCTTACTTTCTTCATTTTTTTTCCGTTGACTTTTGTTCGGAATTCTGTGTAAACTTTTAGTTCAGGTGAACGATCTCACGGCAAAGGAGGTGATTAGAATGACAGAACCTAGGGTCGCAAGAGTCACAGAAATTATTGCAGGGTCTCCCAAAGGGTTTGATGAAGCTGTCCGGACAGGATTCTCAAGGGCATTGAAAACTTTGAGGGGTGTCACCGGGATGCGCGTGGTGGAGTTCAGGGTTGCTGTGGAAAATACAAAGATTATTGAATACCGGGTGAGAATGGAAGTGATTTTCGTCCTCGAAACATAATGCGAAGTCCCCGCGCACAGCGCGGGGCTTCCCGGCAATGATTTGTTATTTAATATTGTGCCCCTTGACCCCGCTCATCCCGCTAAGGCGGGACGGGGCACGCTCCGGTCTAACATTAAAGGCCCCATTCTCGGACCTCGGTGGCACTCTTGTTCTTCCGAGCATGGGGTCTTTTCTGTCCTTCTTCAGTGACTTTCTCTGATGACCTGAATCAGTTCCTCTCGGTTGACCGTCGCTGTCCCGACCTTGCCGACCACGATCCCAGCGGCATAGTTGGCCAGATTGGCCGCTGCACGTGTACTTGCACCGGCAGCCAAGGCGAGACTCATTGTCCCAATGACCGTGTCTCCTGCTCCAGTGACATCATAGACTTCCTTCGCCACGGTGGGGACGAGGAGAGGTTCTTTGTGAGGCTCGAACACGGCCATTCCCTCTTCTCCTCGAGTGACCAGGAGGATATCGCATCGGAGTCGTCTCAGAAGAACCTTGCCTGCCCTCTTCAAAGAGGACAAGTCCGTAATCGCCACGCCAGAGGCTGCACCCGCCTCAGTCGTGTTGGGAGTGATCACGCTGGCTCCCCTGTAAGAGAAAAAATTTTTCACCTTCGGATCAACCAAGACGCGCGTCTTGGTTTGTCTTGCCTTCTTGATCAGGGACCGGATCAGCCCCCGTGTGAGCAACCCCTTCCCATAATCGGAGAGAACGATGCTGTCAAAATCTTTCATATGGTGATGAATGAAGTTCAACAACTCTTGCAACGTTGACCTCTTCAAATGGTCCGTCGTTTCACGGTCAATTCGCACCACCTGTTGCTGGTGGGCAATGACCCGGGTTTTCACGGTCGTCTGTCTTCCCTGTTCCACAAAGATTCCATCGGTTCGAACCCCGACCTCTTCCAAGCCCTTCAGAATCCTCTGCCCCAGGTCATCCTCCCCCACCACGCCACAGAGCGATACGGACCCTCCAAGGGTATGGATGTTATGGACGACGTTTGCAGCTCCTCCGAAGAGAAAAGTCTCCTTGTCAATAAGGACGACAGGAACAGGAGCCTCCGGGGAAATCCGCGACACCTTGCCCCAGATAAAGCGGTCTACCATGATATCGCCAACGACGAGAATTTTCGCCTCTGCAAAGTCACGAACGAGTCTTTCCAAGGTCTTCCGTTGCCCCTTCTCTCTCACTTTTCAATCCCTTTCACGGACGCTTTCTGAAAAAATTGACAG
>Ga0315289_10007855_pt1 | contig 15482 bp, 14 predicted proteins | sample YL17G11_40_MG_FD_203452 | JGI IMG/M metagenome (GOLD analysis project Ga0315289, IMG submission 203452) | Sediment microbial communities from Yellowstone Lake, YNP, Wyoming, USA - YL17G11_40 | ecosystem: Environmental > Aquatic > Freshwater > Lake > Sediment | place: USA: Wyoming | collected... | reverse complement strand
CTCCTATGATTAATGCAGGTGTGATGGCCGCAAATTTTAATTGAAACGCGAAAAATAGCAATTCTGGAATTTCGGGCGCGTATGGACTGACTGCATGTATGCCTATGTTGTTTAGTCCTATTAGGGAAAAATCGCCGATGAAGCCGTGGATGCTTGGTCCGAATACTAGGCTGTAGCCCCAAAGTGCCCATACAATGCTCACTACGGCGAATATGATGATGCATTGGACGAGGGTTGAAACGAGGTTTTTTCTTCGCACTAAGCCCCCGTAGAAGAAACCCAGTGCGGGGGTCATTAGCATGACTAGGGCGGTTGCGGCTGAAACCCACGAAATATCTCCTACAGTCGTATCCTGCCCCTCTTTTGGCGTCAATTATTGAGTGTTCATTTTTTTCTGTACATTCATCACGTACAAGTATTTAAAACTATCCATTTAAATCTTAAAATCATTCATTTCTGAACAAATGTTTATAAAAATTAGAACTAACTTCATTCATGTCCATTTTTAATTCGTCAGTTGAACATGAAAACTTGAAATTCGTTCAAGAATTTAGGCAACGCCGACAACTTATGGTGTTAAGCCGTGAGTGTTCAAGTTTTTCGTTTGAACAGACTTTTATTTAAGGTCAGGATTTATTTATATATTTCTACTAAAACGCAAAATTTATATACATAAGACTATTATTTTATGCCATTATTGGACAAAAGAATTCCAATGTAAAATAAGAAATAAATAAGGAGGAAAACGGATGAAAGCATACATTCTTATAAGCACCCGACCTGGCACATCGCTAGAAGTAGTTCAAAGGATAAAAGAAAGAATCAAAGAAGTCGTCGTGGCAGACGCCATCTTCGGTAGATATGATGCAATCATGATCATAGAGGCGCCAGCTCTTGAGAACATAAACCAAATAGTGTACAAAGTAATTGAAAAAGACCCCAGCGTGATTCGCACAGAAACTTCTATAGTGCTATCACCAATGTAGCTCACAGAACAAAAATCGATAAAACCTCTTTTCTCACTCCCATCATTAGAACACCAAGATAAGCCAGGCTGGAGCTATTCCTTATAATTAGGAAACCAAAACGCAAGAGTCATCAAGTACGTAACAATGCGGGAAGCAGTACTATTCTTTTTCGCTCTTCTCAGGAAACAAAAATTATTTCTTTTGTCGGTTCAAATTTGCGGCTTGCTCGTCTATCGCGGCGTTGTTCTTATTTTCTTCCTTGACGTGGCTCTGCGGTCGAGAAGAAACAAAGTTAGGTACGTCAGGCCAACGCCTATCCAGAACCAAGTCGCTATGTCAAACATTGTCTCTATTCATCCTTATTTTTCGTTTTTTAGGTATTCACATCGAGCAATATAAATGTAGTTGTGATTTGTTCATAAAAATTATGAAGAAACGAGAAATATAAACAGTCAAATCCAAAAATGGCAAACGTTTATTCGGGTATTTCTCTTTCTTGTTTTACATTCAGCCAAGTTCTCACTCTTTATCTAAACAGACCTTATCAAACATGCAAAAACCACATCTAACTGCCAAAACAAAGTAACGTATTAATGAGGAAACTGTCTATACATGGTTTGTCACTCAGAAGATTTTATCGAGCTTAGCTATGTGCCATCCGTAGATTTGCCTGTTGCGCTACTTGAGTTTCACGGATGAACCATTGCTGGAAGCAGAAGTAAGGCTGTCATGCCTAGTAGTTTCATGAATATGAGGACGGAAGGACCAGCAACATCTTTCAGGGGATCGCCTATCGTGTCACCAACTATGCTTGCCTTGTGACTTTCTGAGCCTTTGGTTCCGCAGAGCCCGAGTTCATGTAGCTTTTTGGCGTTGTCAAGTAATGCACCAGTATTGTTGAAGAAAAATCCTAGCATGGCGCTGGAAGCGGTCGCGCCGATAAGCAGCATTCCTAATGGAACTGGACCAAATAGCAAGCCCACAGCGATGGGAACTGCCACCGCTAAAAGCCCCGGCAGTATCATTTGCCCAAGTGCGTATGAAGTTGAAATGTCGATGCATCGGGCATAGTCGGGAGTAGCCTTTCCCTCTCTAAGCCCTACAATCTCTCTAAACTGTCTTCTAACCTCATCCACCATCTTGAAGGCACCCTTAGCTGTTGCGCTTATGGTTAAAGAGGCTAAAGGGAAAGGCAGAGCCACTCCTATGAAAAGCCCCGCAATAGCATAAGGAGTAGTCACGTCAATGTTTGCTATGCTGGCTGCTGCGAAGAAAGTTGCAAAGATCGCAAAAGAGGTATACGTACCCGATGCCATGGCATATGCCTTTGTGGCAGCCTTCATGGTGTTACCTACGGCGTCCAGAGATTCCAATGTCTTGCCAGCTTCGCCTGAGACGCCTGACATCTCAGCTATCCCGTGTGCGTTGTCCGTTATTGGGCCAAATGTATCAGAAGCCATAATGAATGTGATGGCAATATCCGTGCCTATGTTTGCTGCAATAAGTGCGTAGAGAGATCCGCCAGTAACCGCGTAGGCAAGCGCTATCGAAGCAACTACGGCTACAATGGGTATTATAGGGGATTGGAGTCCGAACGATAAACCAGTTATTACATTTATTGCTGGGCCTCCCTTTGAGCATTCAGCTGTTTGTTTAACTGGCCTGCTGGTTAGTCCCGTGTAGTACAGTGCGGCGGAGATTGAAGATAGCGTTGCTATTATGCCAAATATTCCAGCTAGGAATAGCGTAATATCATTCATCATTAATGTTGATAAAACGTATAAGCCAAGTGCGCCTGTGCTTGCTGTCGCAAGAAGACCAATGTACAGGGATGTCGAATGACTTATCCCTTTCCGCTCTCTAACTATAGATATTCCAACCATGGAAGCAACAACTCCTACAGCCTCCAGCACAAACGGGAATATTATCGCATTAGGACCATACTTCCAGACGAAGAGGACGCCCAATATCATACCAGTGACTATGTCATCACTGAACGTCTGGAACAAATCTGAACCTCTACCAGCGCAATCTCCAACGTTATCTCCTACCAAGTCAGCTACTACAGCCGGGTTCCTAGGATCATCTTCAGGGATACCCATTTCGATTTTGCCAACCAAGTCGGCACCGATATCTGCTGACTTGGTGAATATGCCGCCTCCAATCTGTGCGAACAGTGCTGCAAGGCTTGCTCCAAAGCCGAATCCAACAAGCGCCTGAAGATCACTGAAAGCTAGCCGAAGAACGTACAGCCCAAGCATGCTTATTCCAGTCACTAATAAACCCGTGACTGCGCCTCCCAAGAAGGATATCCTAAATGTTGCTGCTGACGATTTCATCGCAGCGCTTGCAGACCTCACATTAGCTCTTACGGCGACATTCATGCCAATATATCCAGCTAGCAGGGAGAGAAGCACGCCGCAAATGAAAGTCATTGAAGTTGTCCAGCCGAAAAAGTAGGAAACCAAAGCGGCTAACCATGGCATAACAAGAAGGATGGTTTTTATCTGCCTCATTAGGTAGACTCTTGTTCCTATGACAATGTATCCGCTGACCTCTTTCATTCGATCCGTGCCAGAGTCTTTTCTCAGGAGCCAACGGATAATGAATACCGCCATTAATATGGCAACTATTCCCACGCCCAAAGGAAATAACGTAGCATCAAATATTCCCATTCATAACACCTCTCACAATTAAGAAACTATTGACTGATTACAGATTATCCCAGGCGCAGTAGACCAGTATATACATAGAGTGAATCTGGACATCAAAATCTACGGCGTATTTAAACATTTGCAGCCCAAAAAAAGCAAATAGTCAGTCAAGGTTGATCGAAGTCCATTGGTTCCCCGCAAACGCTGTACTTCGTATGCTGGGCTTTCTCTGATTCCCTGCCTGGGAAGGGGAACACTAAAGAAGGTACACTTCTTGAATTAGCTGCAAAATAGACTAAGCCTATTAACATCCATATTGCCGTGCCCGCCAATGCGAATATTGCTGCCCATGACGTGTCACCTCCACCAAGGAAACCGAGCCAGATAACAGCCAACAGCATCACTATGTTAGCAATGGCACCGAGAATGGGAACGACAAAGCGGACTAGGATTGAACGGCGCTCTTTAGATAAGGCAAGTGCAGTTACGATGCAAGTCACCCCATAAAGCAGGAAGGTTCCAACGTTCGACAATAGGGCAATTGCAGTTAAGTTTCTGATTGACAGCACACCGAACGCGCCTATAACTGCAGAGACGGCTGTGAGTACCCAGACTCCGATAGCTGGAGTGCCATATCGCGTATCCAGCTTGCTTAAGGGTTGGGGGGCTTCTGTATCGCGACTTATTGCATAGGTTACTCGAACGCCAGTGTTCAGGCACGCAAGCGTAGTGCCTAAAACTGCGGCGGCTACAGCCACGGCAACTATAAGCATAAGTTCGAAACCGTGACCACCCAGAAAGACGTTTCCTAGGGTTCGTACTATGTCTCCTACTGGAGCGCTTGAAGCAGCAGCTGCTCTGAATCCAGTTAGTTGGCCAACCTTGTAACTATTGTTCATCCAGGCTTGGAGGCCAAAGTAACCGAAGAGGTAGGCAAACGCCCCCTGAATGACTAGTGAAAGGATTACAGCGCGTGGGACATCTTTGGGGTTCTTGGCTTCAGCCGTCAAGGATGTCGCTGACTCGAACCCTACCAACACTAGTATAGCAATGGTTGCTTGGAAGAGGATATGGCTCCCATCATGAGGCATAACTATGTCACCAATATTCGAAAATGCAAAGCTTACCTGTTGAGGATTTAGGAATCGGTAGAGTAGCGCCATAACCGTGACACTTACGAGCATTATTAGCTGCACGATGTTGAGAATGAGGTTTGTTCTGGTTGATCCTTGAATGCCGCGATATGCTATGAACCCTACGACAAACGAAAATGCAACTGCAATGCCTATCTGCATAATAGGGGAAACGGCGAGGCCGAATGTTTGAAGAACCCATGTTATCAAGATAGCCATGAATGCCACCATAACACCTGGGTAAACCCAGTAAAACAGGTGTGAAAGCCAGCCTACGAAGAATTTCCCGTCACGTGCTGCGCGATTGCTGCTTCCCCGATCAAGCATGGCTCTTTGAGCGAAATAGTAAGAACTACCAGTGCCAGCATCTGGATAACGCCGCGCAAGCCACGCATATGAAGCCGCTGTCAGAAATGACAACACCAAAGCCGCTAGCAGTCCGAACCAAATATCCGGCGCCGTCGAAACCCCAGCAGGATCCACTTGAGCCGCTTGTACTTGGTAACTAATCCATAAAAACGCACCTGGCGCTATTAAAGCCATGGCGTTAATGGTTAAGCCCATGAGGCCTAGCGTTTTTTTCATGCCAGCACTGTTTTCATTTTGGCTCATTCCATCCCTCTTTTGACAGATGTTATTGATTACCTGTGTTTTTCTGTGCATTTATAGCATACAAGTATTTAAAACTATCCGTTTGGACATGTAAATCATTAATTTCTGTACAAACGTCTGACAAATCTGAAGTTTATTTTAATTCTTATCCAATTTTCTTCCCATCGTCGGCTGACAATTTGAAATTCATTCAAAAATCTAGCCGCTGAAAGAGCTGTTATTCTTCCTTTTTCCATTGCTTTCACCATTTTGGCCTTGACGCTTGACTGAGAGTCCGAGGAATATAAGGGTAGTTGAGATTTGTTCATAATTTTTATGAAAAACTAGAAGAATTTACATGAAAACGGGTAATAATATAAACGTATGACCGCTAGTTATGGTTTTATGGTGACGTTTATCTTCGCCAAGTTTTCCTTGATTTCTGCTTTAACACCCATGGCTGAGAAGAACTCTTCAATGAAGATTCTAACAAATTTCTTGGGAAGCTCTGACCCCAAGATCAAGGTGAAGTCTTTTTCCGAGTTTTTGGTCATTCTGAAAAAGTTGCACGTTTCAAGCCGTACCAAAAGTTCCTCTGCGGTGTGCACCTTGTTTTTCAGTTGTTCCTTGTGAGACCTAGCCACTTCCCTATGTTCGCCCCAGAACTTTTCCTGCTCAGGAGAAGACTCGATCAAGCGCAGAAAAAGAAGCCAGTGATCAACATCCAAAATGACATGTTCGCCGCTGAACAGCAAATCCATGTAAGCGTAAACTTTTTTTCTTGCAGCAGCATCCTCTAATGCTCTGTTCTCGTAATAGAACCGCAAAGCGCGCCTCATGATTTCGCTTTGGGAAAGCGCCGCTTCCTTGCTAATCTTTTCCAGCAAGTTAGCTGTTGATTGATCAAAAGCCACAGTTATTCTTGTCGGATTCTTAATCATATTATCTCACTTGCGCGAAGTGTTAATAGACGCTAGTCTCCTTTTTGCGTCAACAGGAGGGAATCTGACTCCGAAGTCTTCTTTGATGACTTCTAAGGAGACATTTGTGACCGTTCTTTTGATGTGAGGTGTGGCCAACAGGCTTTTTATGAAAGTGCTTAAGCTGGATCTGTCTTTGAACTTGGTGACCACGGCAACGTCATAATCTCCTGTGATGTCGTAAACAGCGATAGCGTTGGCTGTTTTGGCGATTTCATTTTCAACATCCGTAAGATGCCCACCTTCAGTTTGGATTAGTATTATGGCTGTTAGACTGTACCCCAGTTTGGCCATATCTAAGATGACTGTGTAGCCTTTTAACACGCCCTTATTCTCCAAGTTTTTAACGTGATTGTAGGCCGTGCCTACAGAGATTCCAAGTTTACTTGCTATTTTGTTGAAACTCAGCCGGGAATCTTCTTGCAATAGGCTAATGATTTGAAGATCCACATCATTCACTTTTTCCGCCTGTTCGACTAAATCAGTTTTCAGCTTGAAACGCCCCCGAAACTTGGCTCGCCCCATACACGCTTCTTTAAACGCTTGTTCAGTAAATTAAAAGTTATATAAATATTTCTTACTATAAATAAAACGTTTGTACACGTATTTACAGATAAAACGATAATATACTGAACAAGTGTTCCACAAACATGGAAAGCAAACGAAAGACGAAAAGCAATTATGAAAATCTATGCCGAAAACATTTACTAAACGCGCTCACAGACGGCAGTTATAAAACTTGTTTTGGCTCTGATTCAAGTCATACCAATGCCCAAAGTTTGATGGCAGTGGTGCCGCTCAGGTTAGAACCCGCGTTTGAACCCTCTGCACGAATCTAAGGAAAAAGTTTTAGACCGAGGATTTTGATAGGGTTAAAGTGCCTTAGGTCAAAAGTATATCACATTGCCCCATTGTTTATTGCGATGGCGGCGATCATAGTATCGGTTCTGCGTATTGGATTTCCCTTCTTTTCTGCTTCAAGCTCTATCTTGCTGGAAAGCACGGCGTCGTTCTTACTATAATTCAAGATTGGAAGTAGCAATATCTCCTTTACGGGTTTACCAAACTTGTGTAGACCGTAAAGAATTTCGTGTATGTTAATTGCGGTTGTGAACACTTGTTCCCCGCTTTGAAGAATCTTTGCGAGAGCTTCGTTGCCTTTTTCTGATTTCCTGTCCAGTATCTCAATCAACACATCCGTATCTAAGGCAATTATCTTCTTTCAGCCCTAGAAGAATATATCTCGGAGAGCATCTCGCCTTTATTCTTAAACTCCACGCTTGCTCTTAGTTTTTTAAGGATTTCTGTCTGATCTCTGTTTTCTGCCAACCTTTCAAATAGTTCACTGAAACTTTCATCCTTTTTCTTAATCGTTAGCAATTTTTTGTATACTTCATCTCGGATAGTTATTGTTTTGACCAAAGAGGTCGCCATTAGCATGTACGTTTAAACATACACTTAAACATTATGCAGTGGGTCGATTTCAATCCTCACAGGGAAGGAAACCTTGAACTACAACCCGAAAGGTCAATTCGAGCCTATTTGCATCAACACTCGACTATTTTTGAGTATCTTGACAAAAAAAGGTTTGTTGGTGGGGCCGCTGGGATTTGAACCCAGCCCCAAGTGGAGATGTCTCCCGCAAACCTCTCTTTTTTGTATTTGAGTTTCGAGTCGCTGCCTCCTCGCCAAAATAGTTATTTCATTGGTATAGATTTAATCGCTTACCGCATGAGTTTGATGAGCTACAATAGCAAATTAGCAGGGGTAACTAGAAAGAGTTATTTGATTATTTCGCCAATTGCCGCTTTTTCGCCGACTTGTGTTAACTTTATTCTCACGCGGTCTCTCGGCTTGGCTTTTGGCACCATTATGACGTAGCCCTGAATTTTTGACATTCCGTCTCCACTTGGACATAAGTCGGTGATGTTTACTTCTAATTCTTGTCCCAACTCGACGGGGCATTGCTTCTCAACATGTTTGACCTTGTAATGTCCGCCTCGTACTCTTCTATGGACCATGCAAAAACCTCGCCTTATTTTGTTTGTAAATAGAGATGAACGACACAGTTAAACTATTAACCCCATAGATTTCTATTACAACGTAGGAAACTATTTTTTATGCTCATTTTTCTTCACCTTTTTTACTGCTGCTTCCACGTCTTTTTTCCTTTGTTTTTTGTTTTGCCTTTTGCTTCGTTTTTCGGTTTGTTTTTTGTTTTGTTTTTAATTTTGATTGCCCTCCTGCACTCTTCTTTTATTACAATGGAGAGAAGATAATCCTTTCGCAAACTGCTTTTTGCTATTTTTATGAGTTGGCATTTTAGGGGAGAGTCCGAGCCTATGGTTGAGGAGGATTGTTTATGACAAAAAAGCAAGGTGGGAAGCCTGCGAAATTCAAAATACACGAGCGCCTGAATCCGCTTCATCCTGCGGACGACGTGACTATGGAGGAGCTTGAAGGCGAATGGGGGACCCCAGACGACGTTAAACCGCTCAGCGAGGCGGAGCTTAACAGGTATCGTTCGCGGTTAAGCCGAAAAAGGAAACCCCCAGATTTCAACGGGTTGACGCTTCCTCCAAAAGTGGTGAGGGATGCGTGGTTTGGGTCAGAAAGCGAAAAGAAGCCTACAACCAAGAGACGCAACATCAACCCGCTCTATCCTCCGCCAGACATAACAAAGGAAGAATGGGCAGAGCTTGAAGCAGAATGGGGGGACCCAAAAGACTTCAAGGATGACATGAGCGAAGCGGAGCTCGAACTAATCCGCAAAAAAATATCAAGTCGAAAAACAAAACCATACTGAAAATGCCTAGCACACTCCTTTTTTCGATTATCCGACGAAAGACATGACAATCGAAGAACTGGAAAGATACTGGGGCGACCCAGAGGACGTTATACCGCTTCTAGATACATGGACATTAAACCACCAAAGAAATCAGAGAGGAACCACGAGTTTGAGCTAAGTTTCCTGTGAGTGCAGGTTCCCAAGTGGAAAAGTAATCCACGATGAATATCATCAATCTGACGAGAAGGAAATCAACATCATTATACAAATTAGTGTGAGTGCGGCTTTTTGTGTGTGTTTACTCAAATTCTCCAGCACTGAACAATACGTAGATGAAATGATGAAACAAGAAGACAGCTGCATTTCTGCAACTGCTCAAGGAGACAGGGGTCCGAAGCGGCGAGGCATGGATGCTCAAATGGGTGGACCTTGACTTGGAAGGCAAAACAGTGAGAATTACACCAGAAAAGGGCGGAAATCCATGCTCACTCAGGTTGAGCGATAGGCTCTTGGCAATGCTGAACAGCCTACCCAAAGACCAGCCAAAAGTGTTCAAAGGTTCATCAGACCATTTCAGAAGAACTTACCGCTCTCAAAGAAAACGAACAGCCTACAAACTCAAAAATGAACGCATAGCCGAAATCACATTTCACACCTTCCGCCACTGGAAAGCAACAATGGAATACCACAAAACCAAAAACATACTGCACGTCATGCAGCTGCTTGGGCACAAAAACATCCAGAACACGCTCGTTTACACCCACCTCGTAAACTTCGAAAACGACGAGTTCCACACCGCCGTCGCTGACAGCGTCGAGAAAGCATGTAAGCTAATAGAAGCTGGGTTCGAGTATGTTACAGGCGAATACAACGACGGAGGAAAAATCTTCCGCAAACCCAAGTGACAAGTAAAAAATCCCGGGTTTGTTTGTGGTGGGGCCGCTGGGATTTGAACCCAGGATCGCATACGCCCCAGGCATGTATCCTAAACCATGCTAGACGACGGCCCCTACAGGCTTAGATCAAGACCCAAGTCTTTCCCGGCTGAGATTTAACACTTATTTCCTTCTAAAAAGCTTGCCCCTCATCCGCTTGATCTTCGATCGCGATTTCGCATCCAAACATCTATCAGCAAGTCTCCAGCTGAAGCAACAATCATATTTCTTCCGAATATAAGGTTGAAACATTAGTTCTACCTATTTATAGAGGGGGTATAGACTTTTCCACGCGCTAGAGAACCACCCTTAAATCCCACAGCAACAAACACAAAACCATGCCTCACCCACAAAAACCAGCCACAGTCTACTGGCTCGAAAACACGCTCTACCTGAACATAACCAACAAGTGCTCAAACAACTGCTACTTCTGCCTCAAAAATTTCAAGAATGGCGTTAGCGGTTTCCGCCTTAAGCTAACTGAAGAACCTTCTATTGCTCAAGTGATTGCGGAACTTCAAGAAGTAATTTACATGAGAAAATGGGCAGAGTTAGTTTTCTGCGGATTCGGAGAACCCACACAGAGATTAGACTGCTTATTAGAAGTCACGCGATGGATACGGCAGCATTACGGCAAGCCACTGAGGATTCGAGTAAACACAAATGGGCATGCATACATGCTCAATGACGGCAGAGATGTGGCGAAAGAGTTGAAAGCCGCTGGTGTGGACAAAGTAAGCGTCAGTCTTAATGCTCATGACCAGAATACTTATGATGAAGTTTGCAAGCCAAAACTTGCTGGTGCTTACGCAGGCGTTCTTGACTTTATTGAAAAGGCGAAACTGCATTTGGAAGTTGAAGTTACAGCTGTAAGGATTCCAGAAGTGGATGTGCAAAAACTGGTGGCTGTCGCCGAAAAAATGAATGCTAAGCTTAGGCTGAGAGAGTATATTCCGTGTTTCTGGTAAAACGCATAAGCAAGAATCACCAGTTGCGTTTAGGTACAGTTCGGTTGCATGTACTGAGGAAAAGAAGATTAAGATTTGGGTGGTTGTTGATGTTTCTTTTTGTAGATTATAACAGCCAACAAACCCTCAATTATGAGCAGTGGCACGATGATCCAGTATGGAAGCTCGTCTGGCATTTGAGGCGAAGAATCAGAGAACATCACCACTAAGTCGCCTGCAAGTGGCTTGGAATATTCAGAGTACATTCGGATGCTAACTATTTCTGTTGTGCCCTCTTTGCTGGTTGAGTAGTTAATCGGGTTCCAGATGCTGTCCGTCTTAGTAGTGAACGCATGCAGGTTTGAGCTAGCTGTTTCCATGCGTATGTTAAAGTTGGCTGTTGAGTTGTTGCTCCAGGGTGTTAGGTATGGGCTTATGTTGAGGTCGTACAGGAACAGGTAGCTGCCATTCACTTTGGCAAGTGGATGTTCGTAATGGATTTTTAAAGTAAAGTATTCTGGTGCTGGGTTTATGTCGCTGTAGATCATGGGCCAGTTGCCGATGGCAGTGTGATGCAGCGCGTCTGGGTAATTTTCGGTGAAGTTGCTCCAGTTAAGCTCTGTTTCGTTTAGTTTTACATGAATGTTGGTTGTGCCTGGTGGTGTGGGGTAAACCATGGGTAAGTCGTCTGTGGCGATGCAGTAGGAAGTGTTGTCTAGCGTGAATGTGTCGCCTGTTTTGAATATTTTGTGGATTGGGTATGTTCCGTCTATTTTTGCCCATAAAGTTCCGTTGATGCTGGTTATTGTGTAGTTGACGGTTTCTTCGGGCATTGCGATGATTGGTGAAGTTGGTACGCCAGGGTTCGCGTTTGCTAAATTAACAGATTGTAGTCCAGCTACGGCTGAGGTTAACAATGCAAAGATGAAAGCTGCTGTTAGAAACGTTTTCTTTTTTTGGGGCATCAGTTAATGATACGTTGTACTCTGTCTTATTTCTTGCTGAGAAGCGAGAACTGTTTTGCTCGCGGAGACTTATACCCCCTCTATTTATAGAGTGAACCTGAGCTTGATTTAGTGCAGAGCTTTGCGGCTGGTGCTCTTTGCAGACTATACCCCTTATATAAAGGCTGTAACCCAGATTGAACTAAACCGTGACTTGGGCTTTTTTGAAAATATTGATTTGTTCTATTTTCTGAACAGTTTGTTCCAACGCTTAGGATTAAATCAACTAAAGCAATCTTAACCTGAGGAACGGGGTTGATGAGTTGGGGCTTGGAAAGAATTGAACCACAGGAATCTCGCCATCGGCATAGGTGTGATTTTTGCAGTGTTGATGATGATAGCAGCATTTTACGCGCTAATCACAGTTGTCTTTGTAGAGGTTAACCCAATAGCCGTTGTGGCAGCCATAAGTGTCGCGTTCGCTGGAATTGTATGGTTTAAGAAAACCGTTAAGAATGCGTAACAGTCCAGTTTTCATAAAAACGCTTCCGACTAGAAGCCAGTTAAAAACTAATTTCAGAACTTAAATCAGGAAGATGACATTTCTATTTAGTGTTTGCGTTTCTTGAAGTAGACCAGAAGACCTATACTGACAATAGCCACTAATGCTATAGCAACTGCAATTAATGTTGTGGGGAAAGAATCCGGCTCTGGTTCTATTATTTCGTTGAAAATGTCGAAGGGAACCATGAGAGGATAATTATCGACGTTGCCGCCATTAATTATGTAGCGTGTATCACCTATTTCGTCTCCGTTATTGTCTGTGCCGTTGTAGTCGCTCCAGTAGTTTCCTTCTTTGCCATTGTCCCAAATGCCTGTTGCCTTCGTTACTATTGCCTGAACAAAATTGTCGATGAAGTTGTTTTGGTAAAAAGTATTGTTGTTTCCAACTGGGAAATCATATCCAATTGAGGCACCAATTGTGTTGTTCGCCACGTAGTTCGCGTAGAAGATGTTGTTGCTTCCTTCGGCTGCTACATAGAGACCTTTATAATTGTTGGTTGCCCTATTCGCATAGAGGATGTTGTTTGACCCCTCCGAGCCGAATACACCCACGCCCTCGCTACAGTTCTCCACAGTATTGTTGAAGACTCTGTTTCCATTACCAAGCAAGGTTATGCCATGACCAACGGTTACGGTATTACCATAAACCACGTTCGAGGAACCTGTAACACCGACCACAATCGAACCTCCTACAATGCTGTTTTCAGCAACAGTGTTGTAAGAGCCATAACATTGAATATCTGTTTGTGCTAAAATGTTCTGGGTAATGTTTTGGTAAGAACCATACACGAATAGACCAGTTGTTATGACGTTGCCTATTATTTGGATTTTAGTTGCAGTCGTCAGGATATTTCTTACAGGGTCGCTGGCAATTGTGAATCCTGAGAGTTTGACGTCGCTTGCCTGAATCTTGATTGGATTGTCATACCCATACTCTCTTTGTCCGTTCATAGTATATCCTCCCGTTGGAATCCAAGGTGGGTGCAGGTTTATTGTGGTGTTGTTTGCATCTTCGCCTATTAGCGAGATTGTTTTGTTTATCACCAACGTCTGTTCTTCGTAGGTACCTTTTTTAACAAATATCGTGTCGCCTTCATTAGCAACGTTGATGGCGCCTTGTATTGTGGAATAATCGTCTGGAACAATAATCGTTCTGGAATCAGCGTTAATGGGAATGATAAGTACACATGAAGCTGTTAGAAACACAATAACAAGCAGAAAGGCAACGCTTTTACTCACTCTTATCCTCAATTATATTGAGCAGTTTCTGTTGTAAAAGGGTTTTTGTAAGGATTTCTTGACTAAACTCACTTTTCTCAGTCAAGATTTCTTGACTAACGCTCTGCTGCGTATTTTAAGTACGTCTGTAGAGTATGAGTTAAAGTATATTATCTATACATTTTCGTGCCTGAGAACGGCAATACAGAAAGTGAGGAAAAGCGAGAAGGGGAGCTATAAAGGCTACTGTTTCTTTCTTTTCAGCATGTTCTCGAAGACAGGACGTAACTTTGCGTTTTCAGCTTTAATCTTCTCTTTGCCCAAAGCATGCATCTGCGCGTCTATTTCGCGGACTAACTCAGCAAAGTGTACACCTTCAGCCGCAGAGACATATTCCACACGGAACCTTTCGGGGCTCAAACCCAGTTTTTGCAGCATAGGCGCCAACGCGTCCATTCGCGCCTTCATTTTCCAGTTTCCACTTATATAATGGCAATCGTAAGGCAAGTGACAGGCGCCCACAAGAACCATGCCTGCGCCGAGCCGTAAAGCCTCAAGCACAAAGTCACGGTCAACTCTTCCCGAGCACATGACGCGTATCGGCCTTATCGATGGCGGATATTCGAAGCGGCTTGTTCCCGCCAGATCTGCTCCGGCGTAGCTGCACCAGTTGCACAGGAAAGCTAAAATCTTGTCTTCAGGATCTTTCTCTAAAGCCGCGCGTATCTGCGCCATGATTTGGGCGTCCGTGAAGTGCATCTGCGTAATAGCGTCTGAGGGACATTCGGCAACGCAAGTTCCGCAGCCGTGGCAGCTGGCAGTTATGACTTGCGCTGGCTTTTTCTCCTCGATCTTTATTGACCCGTATGGGCATTTGTCAGCGCATATGCCGCATTTGGCGTTAACGTTTCTGCACCTACTTTCATCAATCACTGAAACTATAGGCTCAATCTTCCATTTTTGTTTTGAAATGACAGTTGCCGCTCTTGACGCTGCACCGCTCCCCTGCGAAACACTGTAAGGAATATCCTTCAATCCTTGGCAGGCGCCAGCGAAGAAAATGCCGTCAGTCGGCGCGTCCAGAGGCTTCAATTTCGGGTGGCTCTCCATAAAGAAGCCGTCCGCTCCACGAGTCAAGTTGAGAATGCGGGCAACCTCATCTGAACCCTTCTTAGGAATGGACGCAGTGGCTAAAACCACCATTTCAGCTTCAATTTCTATCGGCTGACCAAGGTTAACATCTTCAGAATGAATGATTAAATTGTGAGTTTTAGGGTCTTCATCTATGTGACTTACTCTTCCGCGAATAAAGTTTACGCCTTTCTCTCTTGCACGATCATAGAATTCCTCGTAGCCTTTGCCTGGACTGCGCATGTCCAGGTAGAAGACGTAAACTTCCACGTCTTCCTTGTACTTCTCCTTGAGCTGAACCACATGCTTCAGCGTGTACATGCAACAATAGTTCGAACAGTAAGGATACTTGTTTTTGTCCCGGGAACCAACGCACTGGATGAACGCAACTGAATGCGGCTTTTTGCCGTCTGATCCTCTGATGACTTTGCCGCCTGTTGGACCCGCAGCAAGGATAAGCCTCTCGAACTCCATGGATGTAATAACGTTTGGGTACTTACCATAGCCTAATAAAGGCATGTCATAGGGCAGGTACACGTCGTAGCCCGTGGATACGATTATTGCGCCTACCTCTATGTCGATTTCTTCTGGTTTTTGCTCAAAGTTTATGGCTTCTCTTGCTCCACAAG
>Ga0315289_10007853_pt1 | contig 15483 bp, 21 predicted proteins | sample YL17G11_40_MG_FD_203452 | JGI IMG/M metagenome (GOLD analysis project Ga0315289, IMG submission 203452) | Sediment microbial communities from Yellowstone Lake, YNP, Wyoming, USA - YL17G11_40 | ecosystem: Environmental > Aquatic > Freshwater > Lake > Sediment | place: USA: Wyoming | collected... | reverse complement strand
GATTCCTTGTCCAGGGATTTTAATAATAATATTAATAATAATACTAATATGAATTAATAATTTTTAACATCAAAGCTCCCACAATGAGCGCTATGGAGGACAGGTCATCCCCGCAATTCTTCCCCCGGCCTTCCAGCTCCTCTGAAGTACGGCTCACGGCGCTGGTTAGCCTTAAGCAGCAGCTCCTTTATGCTGCTGACATCGCAGGTGTCAAGCTCAATGAGGTCATCATTTCGGAGCAGGCAGGTCTTGATCCTGCCGTCTGAGGTAATCCTCAGCCTGGTACAGTGAAGGCAGAACTCAGTGTTGTCCATGGGCCTCACCACCTCCACCTCAGCTCCATCCAGGAAGTACTTTCGGCGGCGGTGCAGCTCCCGCGTGGCCACCCTGTCCGCCCTGGCCGCGAGACTCTCCTCAATCTTGCCGATCTCTCCGGAGATCCCCAGGCCTCTTGTGTCCATCAGCTCTATCAGCTGCAGAATCAGGCCCTTCTCCTTTGAAAACTGGATCAGCTCAGCAACTTCCTCCTGATTCTCCTGCAGCACCACCACGTTGAGCTTGACGGGATCAAGCCCCGACTCCAGAGCTGAGTCTATCCCCCGGATTACCTTCTCCAGGTCGCTCTCTCTGCCTCCGGTGATGGCTCTATAGATCTTGGGCTGCAAAGAATCCAGGCTTATATTCACTCTTCCCAGGCCAGCTTCGGCGAGTCCTCGAGCCCTCTCTTCCAGAAATATGCCGTTGGTGGTGAGGGAGATTTTCAAGGCAGAGGGCATCCCGGCTATGATATCCTCCAGATCTGCTCGGAGCAGTGGCTCCCCGCCGGTGAGCTTCAGGGACCGAATTCCCAATCGGGCCGCTGCGGTGGCAACGCTTACTGCCAACTCTCGGGAGATCTCGCCCTTTGAGGCCGGCTCTCCCTCATGATGGCAGTAGATGCAAGCCAGGTTACACCTGGCAGTCAGGGCCATCCTCAAGCCGGTGAGCCTTCGGCCGAAGGGATCCACCAGGACCATGTTGGGGAGGAGAGGACTGCAAGTATTAGTACTCTATCTCCCCCAGGCTGCGCTTCAGGAAGTTGAGAAGCGTCATGGCCACTATCATACAGATGGCAAGGCCGGAGAGTAGCTCTTCCCAGCTCTGCTCTCTCGTTGAAAAGACGTACATCACCCCTCCGGAGAGGAGGGTCAGGATCAGAGTCAGCATCAAAGAGACCATCATCGACCACATGATCGATCCCACCTCGTACCGCTCGAAGAAGGAGGTGGAGAGGACGAAGGATATGGCAGCCAGAACGAGAATCAGTGGAAAGGAGAGGGGCGTGCCGGACCGGAATAGGTAGATGAGGCCCAAAGCCAGCACCATCATCACCACTGCCAGCAGCATAGAGGCCAGAAAGGCCTTCAGAAGGTAGCTATCTGGATGGGGCCTCATTCCTTTCACCACTAACTTTATCAAACTATTTTGAATATAAAGATTGTGTATTATTAGCCGAAAGGCTTATTATATTGTAAACTTTCATGGCCAAGAATGGTTTACAATTCCGGAGGAGATGGCATGATCGTGGCCGGGCTGATAGTGGCCCTATATCTTCTGGCCATTCTCGCCATTGGAATGGCCGCCTCAAGAAGAGGCTTGGACGAGTTTCATCTGGCAGGCAGAGGCCTCCGCCAGGTGCTTCTCATCGGGACCTTCTGCGCCACCATCATCGGAGCTTCCTCCACCCTGGGCATGGCAGGCCTTGGATTCAGCAAAGGCCTGCCGGGGGCCTGGTGGATGCTCTCCGGCACCCTCGGCCTCTTGATTCTTTCCACCCTATTCGCTGCAAAGGTCAGGGCCACAGGATGCTGCACTCTGCCAGAGCTGGTGGGATCTTTTTATGGAGAGAGGGCCAGGGTAGCCTCCTCAGCCCTGATAGTCTTCTCCTGGATTGGAGTCATCGCCGTGCAGATGGTGGCCTCGGGCAGCGTTCTCAGCGCCGTCTTCGGGGGCAACGCCGCCCTCTACGCGGCCATCTGTGCAGCTGTATTCGTGCTCTACACCGCTCATGGGGGCCAGAGCTCTGTAGTCAGGACCGATCTGTTGCAGCTAATAATAATAGTAGTGGGGATGATCGTTCTCTTCGCTAAATCCCTGGAGGCAGCCGGAGCTGCCCCAATGAGAGCACTGCCAGGCTTCAGCTTCCCCACTTCTGCCCAGATGGGGCCCTGGGAGGTTGCCTCCATGGTGATTGTAGTGGGCTCGGCCTACCTCGTTGGCCCGGATATGCACTCCCGCCTACTCTCGGCCTACGACCCACGAGAGGCAAAGAGGGCAGCAGCCATCTCTGCCCTCCTCCTGGTGCCCCTGGCCTTTCTGATAACGTCCCTGGGGATGCTGGCCCACCTTCTATATCCCGCAGCCCAGGCTGAGCAGGCCATCCCCTTTCTCATGACCGGCCTTCTCTCACCTGCCTTCCAGGGGCTGGTGGCAGCGGCCCTCCTGGCGGCCTTTATGTCTTCTGCCGACACCAGCCTCATGACCGCCACCTCTATTCTGACGCTGGACCTGTACCGGCAGGCCAGGCCTGCTTCAACTCCAGAGCACTTGATGACGGCATCGAGGTTTGCAGTTCTTCTGCTGGGAGCCCTGGCCCTGGCCCTGGCCATCTTCTCGCCAGGGATAATCAAAACCCTCCTGATGGCCTATACAGTCTTCACCAGTGGCCTTCTTGTCCCAGTGGTGGCAGGCTTCTACAGAGACCGGCTGGGGCTCACGCCTAACGCCGCGCTGGCCGCGCTGGCCGGCGGCGGAGGCATAGCCATCCTGTTGGGACAGAGGTATCCTCTGCTGGGTATGGCGGCCTCCGCAGCTCTTTTGTTCGTAGTGAGCTGGTGGGAGAGGAGAAGGACCTCTTAAAGAGAAGCTTCCTGAGGTATCATCTAACCAGAGATCATCTAGCAAGAGACATCCCCTCAGGAGGTCCTCTGGCAGCTCCTCTGTTATCATGAATCAAAAAGGATTATTGAGACCTGTAGCGGTCAAGCCTGGGTCTGCTAAAGCTTCGGATTTCATTGACCGTATGCGCATGCACAAATTACGAGAACCAGCTGATAGCGCTGCGCCGATTGTGCAATGCTGATCACCAATTTAAGAGGTCAAGTTTATGACATAAATCAGAAAGTGTAAATCCGGCTGCCCTCTGAGACGATATCCTCCACCAGGAGTTCGTAGAAGCTCTCCGGCACAGCCGCCCTCCCTCCTGCCTGTAGGCCTCTTGCCTCCAGATCCTCTCCGCAGGCCAGGACGCCCCCCGCAGGCAGGGCCTCAAGGATTGCCACATCAAGCAAATTATAAACTCCGTCCCCGGCCAGGTAGAGAACAGGATCTTTAGAACGCTCCATAAGACGGAGGCACAGCTCTGTGCGGTCGCTTTGAGGCGGCTTGGTAAGAAAGAAAATATCTCTTTTATCCATGCCTCACCTCATAGAATGATGTCGCAATCAGCAGCCCGCATCTGCTCTATGAAAACGTCCTCATCCACAAGCTCCACCCTCTCCACAAGACTCTGGTGTAGGAGGCCTCTTTCCACCAGGGATGGTTCGTGGGCCAGGACTCTTATCTCGGGATAGGCGTAGACTATATCGGATAAGTTCGGCACTACCAGGGCTCCGCTATCCTGGCCCGCCAGGGCGAGGTAAACGCCATCGGCGTAAAGGCCTATAATCACCTCCATCTTAATGCTCACCGCGGCGGCATTGAGCAGGCCGTAGGCCTTCTCGCTGCCATAGGGTGCGACATCCAGAAGGTAGAAGACGGATCTCATCTCGATAAGGCAATTACCCTGTCGCTCTTCTTCAGCATCTCTGCAAGATCGTAAAGGCTGGTGATCTTGATTCCTTGGTAGTAGTCCAAACAATCGCCGTGCTCATCAGCCAGGTAGCCTCTAGCAGCAGCACATCTGACGCAGGCCCTGACAACAGCTCCACTATCTGCCAGCTCCTGGAACAAGAGGCCAGCATTTCTAAAAAGGGAGGGCTCCTGCTTTCGTTTCGGTATATGCACCGCATCCAGGTAGAGGAATATATTCACCTCGCAGCTCTTGAGCGCCTCTTTGGCAATTTTATAGGCCATCTCGGCATACTCTGAGATGTAGGGCCCGTCGGTCAGGACGATGGTCAGAGTCTTCAAGAGCCTCCTCCCTCAAAGGTATGCGAGAAGTGCCCTGAGGTGCTCCAGGTTGGTGGCGTACTTTGCCTCCAGCAGCGGTGTGCATTTATCAAGGGTTGTGTCACCTCCCACCAGGCGGATGGCAAAGGAGTAGCAGCTCTGCTCACCGCAGACCTGGCAGTTGGTCCTGGGAAGATACTTATAGATCTCGGCATGGTCCACCCTGACCTTCTCCCGGGGAACGGGGGTGACGCCCTTGGCTATGGCTTCGTTGATGGTTTTCTGCAAAATCTCAAGCATCTCGCGGGCCTCAGACTCGCTCTTAATCATGGTCATGGTGACATTTCCTGTTGCATAGATGGTGATGAGGATGTTGCCCTTTTGAACGATCAATGCCCCAATCTTCTCTGAGTATCTGGCCCGTGGAAACAATGGCTCTAGGAGCTTGAGAGCACCGCCCAGGGGTGGATCGAACCTGGCGATGATCCGGAACTTGGTCTGATCGGCGATGCAGGGCAGCAGCTGTCTTAGTTCTGCGACCTCAATGGGCTTTGTCCCTGTGAGGTCTCGCTTGACCTCTGCGGGCTTCGTCGATTTGGACTCCATGAAGTTCTTGCCAAACTCCGTCAGGACTATTGCGCCTTCCTTCATATCGACCAGGCCGGCTTGCTGCAGGATCTGCAGGTGGTAGTCCAGCATCGTGGCACCGGCAGATTTCTCAATATCCTCTCGCGTCCTGTCTTTCTCTACTAGCATGGCCATGATCTTTCTCCTGGTGGCATTGGCCAGCGCGTTGCTCACCAGCTTAACTTCTCCAGGCGATCCGGACATTTATATCACCTTCAGATATCACCTTCAGATTATTGCCTTCAAGCTCCAGTTTCACAGTATATCTTTTCAGGGGCACCCGGATAATACCTCGCTTTCAGCTTCAAGGCCACGTTCACGAGAGATATGAGCACAGGGACCTCGATGAGAGGTCCGATCACCGCGGCGAAAGCCTCCTGAGATGCTATGCCAAAGACGGCCACCGCCACAGCTATGGCCAGCTCGAAGTTGTTGCTGGCTGCGGTAAAGGATAGGGCGGCAGTGTTCTCATAGCTCACCCCCAGCCGGTAGGACATGTAGAAGCTGACGAAGAACATGAGCAAGAAGTAGATGGCCAGGGGAACTGCCACCCTGACCACATCCAGGGGCAGCTGCACTATGTAATCTCCTTTCAAGGAGAACATCACCACGATGGTGAAGAGCAGGGCGATCAGGGTTATGGGGCTGATCTTGGGAATAAACTGACGCTCGTACCAGGACGCGCCCTTGGCCCGGATTAAGGAGAAGCGAGTTATAAGTCCGGCCAGGAACGGTATGCCCAGGTAGATGAAAACGCTCTCTGCGATCTGGGTTATGGTCACGTTGACTGCCGTGCCCTCGGCTATTCCCAGGCTTGCGGGAAGCACAGTGATGAAGATGTAGGCATAGACAGAATAGAACAAGACCTGGAAGATGGAGTTCAGGCCCACCAGGGCAGCGCAGTATTCAGTACAGCCGCAGGCCAGCTCGTTCCAGACTATGACCATGGCGATGCACCGGGCGATGCCGATGAGGATCACGCCATACATGAAATGCGGATAGTCCCTCAGGAATAGCACGGCCAGAAGGAACATCAGGATGGGGCCGACCAGCCAGTTCTGGACCAGGGAGAGGGCCAGGACCTTCCTGTCGGCAAAGACCGTCCCCAGCTCCTCATACTTCACCTTGGCCAGAGGCGGGTACATCATCAGTATGAGGCCGACGGCGATAGGCACAGAGGTGGTCCCGACCTGCAGGCTGAGGATGAACTGAGTTATGGCCGGTGCCAGGTTGCCTACGGCAATTCCCAGGAACATGGCCGCAAAGATCCAGACGGTCAGGTAGCGAGACAAAAAATCCAGGCCTTTGCTGATTCCATTTGTCATTTTTATTCCTTTTGTAATAAAATAAAAATTATCAAGAATTGCCGAGCTTCATATATTTATCAGGACCGGCAGCTTTTCCGGCAGCCAGCACTGTTTCTCCCTTAACATCTTTGATCTCATGCGCCTTCCAATCCTCCCAGCTGTAGATGCTGGCTTGATAGCCCATGAGCTGCAGGGCATACCAGACCAGAGATGACCGGTTGTAGTCATCGGAATAGACCACGATCGGCTTATCCTTGCTCAGCCTCTCAAATACAACATTCAGACTGTTGGCGTCCTTGATCTTGTCTTCCTTGATTATATTGTCAGGATCCAGAGGGGCAGAAGCACTTATGCGGCCCTTGCCGAACTCGACAAAGGGTCTTGCGTCCACTATCTGGGCCTGGCCGGACTTCACATACTCATATTGGGCCAGCAGCTCTGGCTTCGGATCGGATCTGTACTCCACAGCTTCCTTTTTGTTCTCGCGAGAATCCACAGGCAGGCCGGCAGCCTTCCAGTCCGCCAGGCTTCCGTCGAGGAGCATTACATCTCTATGCCCCAGGTAGCTAAGCACCCAGAAGGCAAGCTCGGCCTCGCCGGAGCTCTGGGAGCTGCCGTAAAGGACAACTGAATCGTCCTCGGAAATGCCTGCGCCGCCCAGCGTTTTGACCAGCTCCTGGTCTGATTTTAGGCTGCCGTCGTCGTTGAGGAAGCTATTGGCGGGAAGATGGATGGCATTCTTGATGTGAGAATTGGCGTAGCTTTCGCCATTTGATACATCGACTACCAGGTCTGAGGCAGAGACGCTCTTGATGGTCTTAAGGCTCTCGCCGCCAGGGAAGGCATCCACCCTATCCTCGGGTTTCGGGGTTACAGGCGCCGGACTTCCGGCATTGCTAGAACCCTGGGTGCTGCCCAGCTGGACAGGCTGCCCGCTTTCCAGCTCAGAGTTCAGGAACGCATAAGGATCCCAGTTGCCGATACCGCAGCTGCAGCCAGCGTCTACAACAGGAGAGATGGCGGCTAGAGCCAGCAACAGAATACCTAGAAGGCACAGCAATTTCGGGCATCCGTGCATACTTCTCGGAGAAGAGCCGGATTCTTCCTTGTGATTTAGGTTGATTTCTATCATATTGTAGTCACTCTAATAATCTATTTGGTTTTTCTAATCAGCCTCACCAGGTTGAGCATCTCTATCACGGCGCCTTCAGACAGGCGGTATCTGGACCACCTTCCGTCCTTGCGCTCCCTTATGAGGCCAGCATTCCTCAAGATGGAGAGGTGGTGAGAGGTTGTAGACTGGGGTCGGTCGAGGGCGATCATGATCTCGCAGACGCACAGCTCCCCTTCCTTTAAAAGCTGCAGGATCTTGAGGCGGCAGGGATCGGCCATGGCCTTGATCACCTCTGCCTCCGCCTCGATCTCCCTTTCGTCCAGATTTTTCGTTAGGGAACGAAGCTTTTCGACCTTGCACGCGGCTTTGCCGGGATCGCCGATCAGCCGTGCCATCCTGTCCACAGCCTCTTCGGAGACGCACGTCATGTTCTTCTTCTCCCTCAGCTGCAGCAACAGCCCTTTGGAGCCAGGAGGTTTCGTCCTTCTCGATCCAGGCAATTGCTGCATATCCTTATTCGTCCCCGATCTTTGTGGTTGGCCATGAAGAGGGATACCGTCTCTTTGTCGCAGATTTCGCACCTCGTAGCTCTCATTTTAGCTGATCACCTTCTTGTGTATACTTCTCTTGAAAGTTATCGCCGTCGATGCAAATTTTCATGCCCGGTCAAATCCCAACCCCATGAGCCTAAAATGTGCACCTCGCCTTGAACTCCCATCAGCCTGGCTTTTAAGCCCATATCGAACTATATCGATATATAAGATTTTCCCTCCTATAGACGAACAGATTTCGATATTATGTATTAAATTAAATATGATTTACTTGATCTCCAGATTCCGGTTACAGGCACGACAATACGGACAATTGAGAACGCAGATGTTAGCTGAAACTAAAGGCAGATCGTGAGAGCGAACTGATGCCTGGTCGCCTCGGATGTGCATTGGAGCCTAGGATTGTCGAAAGACTTATATTCAAGAATGTCGATATGCCCGTCCGGGCTCGTTATGTCAGCGAGCAAGAGATCGATTCATCTGCATGGGGAATGACATAGTGGATAATGGCGGGAGTGGGTAAATATCACAAACAAGGTCAGAGCTATTATATTAGCACTCATCCTAGGGACAGTTCTTGCATCGAACGTGCTGATCTTCGGCTCTCTTTCACAGGGCCAAGAGGCAAAGAACCAGGTGGGGGCAGGCAGCGACGATTGGTGGATCACCTATCCCGCCCAGTCGTCGGCTGCTGGATCGAAGGTAGCCCATCCGCAGTGGGTTTTGGACGCCTTGGAGAGCAGACCGGTGTTAATCTATGTCCATAAGGGTTGTAGCTACTGCCGACCACAGACGGAGGCCATAGGGCAGGTGGTTGCGGATTGCGGAGACAAAATCTTCTATTACGATATGCCGGCTGACGGCAGCGATTCCAGGGCAGAGGAGGCGGTTTCCACCTACGATCCCAATGGAGGCGTCTCCTACGTGCCTATGACGGCCATATTAACCCTAGCCGCTGGCCCTGATGGCAAAGTTCAGGTGGTCTGGCACAGCGCTGAAGATGTGACTGGCAAGGCCTGGATCGAGAATTACGTCCAGGACGCTATGGCATATTATATTGATAACTCTGCTAACTGGAAGAGATCCGAAGCTTAAAGGAGCGTGTACCATGAGACCAAGAACTATTATCCTAGCATCACTAATTGCATTGTTTGTGTTTGCTGCCAGCTTTAGCGCATGGGGAATGGAATACTCTGTCGGATCCGGGAATGATGACTGGTGGACCAGATATCCCGATCAGTCCTCGGGTGCAGGAGGTCAAGTCAACCATCCCTCATGGGTGCTGGATGCATTGAAGAGCAAGCCGGTGCTTATCTACGTTCACAAGGAATGTGATTACTGCGTGCCTCAGACCGAAGCCGCCAACAAGGTCGCCGAGGAGTTCAAGGGCAAGATCACGTATTATGAGATATCTGGTGACGGGGGCGATTCCAGGGCAGAGGAGGCTCTCATGGCCTACGATCCCAACGGCGGTATTACCTATGTGCCCATGACCATCATAGTGACCCTGGCACCCGGCTCTGAGGGAGAGGTCGAGCCGGTCTGGCACAGCAGCGAGGAGATCACGGGAGAGGCCTGGATAAGGACTCACATTGAGGATGCCATAAGCTACTACGATGAAAACTCTTCCGGCTGGAAGAAGTGATGACGGGGCTTTGATAAGGGAGGCCGTCATGTCTTCAAGAGTCAACCGATCCTCGTCATCAGGATCTCAATACCTGTTTTCCCTCCTCTGCATTGCATTCTTCTGTAGCTCATTTCCCTGTCACTCCCAGGAGGCGCAAGCGCCTGATTTTCAGGCTACAGACCTCGATGGAAGATCGCTGTCTCTAAGCGATTTCAGAGGAGAGGTCGTGCTGCTGCACATAACCAATATAGAAAATCCGCTTTGCAGGGAGTGCGAGAAGGCTCTTAGCTCTCAAACCGCCGAGCTGCAGAAGCTAAGGCAGATGGACCCCGGTCTGGAGATCGTCACCCTGAACGTCAGGAAGAATCCCTACTCCAGGGACGGGCGCACCCTGGCTGAGGCCTGGTGGAAGATCAATGTGAGTTGGCCCTGGATAGAGGATTTCGAGCCCTATCCCCTTACCAGCAAGTACATCGACTACTCCACCCTAGACAGCGGCTTCTGCAATCCCACGCTGATCTTCATCAACAAGGAGGGAAAGGTGGCGGGCCTATACCACGTCTACATGCTAGGCAAAGGCGAGATAGATGGCATTCAGAGCGCCGATTCTCTCTATGCAGATAGCAAAGGCGTAGAGCGGGGCGAGTTCTCCCGCCTAAAGGGCACACCATCGCGCCAGAGTGTGACCTATCTGGGAATGTTCGCCCTCGGGATAATAACCTCCCTATCGCCCTGCTCCGTGGCCTTGCTCTTGGCCATGTTCTCCTACGTTATGACTGCACGCCGTAAGGAGGAGTACCTCAAGAAGACCGCCTCAGCGTCGAAGGAGGGATTCATGATCGGGGTGGCCTTCACCCTGGGGATGGCCGCCGTCTTCTTCGTGGTGGGGCTGTTCCTCTCGGATATTGGAGTCTTCATCCGCCAGGCGCGTTTCTTCGACCTGGCTGCCGGACTACTGATGATATCCTTGGGGATAAACATCATCAAACCCGTCGGCGAACTCATCGAGCCAGTCAGGTCCCGCCTCTCCTTCCGCAGGGCCGATGCGGATGATCCTCCCGTCGAGAGGAAAGGAATCATGGAGAGGCTGGTTCACTTCTCGATCGACCTCTTCCAGTACTCGGCCTTCGTAGGGGCGTTTGCCCTGGGCGTCTTCTTCGCCCTGGGCTGGGCGCCGTGTGCCGTTTCCCTGGTATTTCCGGTGCTCATATGGCTCATCTCCCAGAATGTGACGCCCCTGGCGGGTGGCATGATGCTATTCGTCTTCGGGGTAGGCCACGGAGTGCCTGTGATCCCCATCGCCACCTTCTCCCGGGCAGTAGGCGGGGAGATTGGTGAGAAGTACATCTCCGCTGGGGTTTGGATTACGAAAATATTCGGCCTGGCGGTGATTGTGATCGGCTTGGTCTATGCAACCAGGTACTTCGGCTTCAAGCTGTGGTAGAGAAGCCCCAAAAATCTGGAAACAGATCGCCTTGCCAGGACCTTCTGGCATTGAAGCTATTGCTTCGCTGGCCAACTTATTTTTTACCTCTGCCAATCTGAATAACGTCAATTAAAATCTGATTATTCAGAGATATCTGATTATTCAGAAAAATTTAAATATTGGAGGCATCTGTATTCTCTGAGGCAATGATGGTAAAAAAAGAGATAGAGCCATGCTGCACGCCTGCAGACATGTGCTGCTGCAAGGTTGAATCCATCGTGAGCATGGATGATAGAGGCCAGATGGTTCTCCCTAAAGAGATACGGGAGCGGGCAGAGATTAGGGCCGGAGACAAGATGGCCTTGGTGAGCTGGGAGAAAGACGGCAGGGTCTTGTGCATCTCGCTAATTAAGGTTGAAAATCTGGATGCAATGGTCAAGGACTTTCTCGGGCCGGTTGCAAAGGAGATATTCCAAAATGAATGAAGAGATAGGCAAGAAGGATTCGGAATTAAAAGTTCTGGTAAGAAAAGGATATGGAGACATGGCCAGAAAAGGCACCTCCTGTTGCGAATCGAGAGGCGCATGTTGCGGGTCTGCAGAGCATATGGATACCGGCCGGCGCATAGGCTACGCTGAAGAAGACCTCAAAGCTGTGCCACCAGGATCTAATCTCGGCCTGGGCAGCGGAAATCCTATAGCAATGGCCTCGATAAACAAAGGAGAAACTGTCTTGGACCTGGGCTCCGGAGCGGGATTCGATTGCTTTCTGGCCTCGAGGAAAGTCGGGCCTGCAGGAAAGGTCATTGGAGTTGACATGACCCCGGAGATGGTCGAGAGGGCCAGAGAGAATGCCGCTAAGGGCACTTACGGCAATGTAGAGTTCAGGCTGGGAGAGCTGGAATGCCTTCCCGTTGAGGACAACTTCGTTGACGTCATTTTATCCAACTGCGTGATAAATCTGGTTCCTGACAAGAGGAAAGCCTTTGAGGAGGCGTTCCGGGTTCTCAAATCTGGAGGCAGGCTGATAGTATCAGATATAGTGCTGATAAAGGATCTTCCGAGCCACCTGATGCAGTCAGCTGAATCATACATTGGGTGTCTCTCTGGAGCGGTGCGAAAAGAAATGTATCTGGACCTCATCAGATCATCAGGATTCGAGAACCTCGAGGTGATAGGGGATTCGGTGCTATCCCAGGATTCCTTGAATGAAGATCCGATGGGGCAAGCTCCTGTCCAGAGGGCATCATGCTATCAGCCGAAAGCATCTGAGGCCTTTGCATCGAGCATAATAGTCCATGCAAGGAAGCAAGTGCTCTAATCCTGGAGGCGCCCGAAGGATAGCAGCGGCCTTGGCTGCAATTTATCTAAGCGATTTCGATCTGCTCCTTGGAATTGGAAAAGAAAACATGATAAGCCGGCTGGAGGAGTTGGAATGGAAAAAGATTCAATATCCCATCTCTCTTTGCGGAAGGACCTCACCCTTCTGTAGCCTTATCCAGATCCTGCTTTGCTTCACATCTTAGCCTCGTCAATGCATATCTGGCGCGCTGGATGCTGTCGCACTGCGAGAGGTCCTTGGGATTGCAGGAGGCCAGAAGGTCCATGGCCCTGTCCGCCAGTCGATAGCACTTCATATCCTCCAGCCTCTGCAGAAGCATAGCGCAGCGGCGGTTGAACTCGCGGCACTCCGAGGAATGGCTTATCTTGTCGTGCATGGAAAAGATGGTCTCAATCTCCGCAAGGACCTCGGCCCATTCCTGCTCATCCTCGATCATCTCCAGGAGACTGCTCATCGCATGGATTTCAAGGTAACCGACTACCTCCTATCAAAAGCATTAAACAGGGACAATATAAATACCGAATGCTAGACTGCCATCGGAGACGATTTCGTGATCACTGTAGCAATAGAGCGAGAGGGCTGCATAAGCTGCGGCCAGTGCTGGGACGCTTGTCCTGGTTTCTTCGAGGCGAATGCCGAGGACGGATGGAGTCAGGTGGCCGCAAAGTTCAGGATCGCCGGAAAGCTGAATGAGGGCGTGGCCTTCGAGGACCTTGAGGAGTGTGTAAAGCAGGCGGCAGAAGGCTGTCCCGCGCAGGTGATACAAATTGGCGCTCCTTCAGTGGGCTTTGATCTGGTTTAGATGGCAATCATAAAGACGGCAATCATAATACTGATCTTTAATAGCAGGACATGGAGGTAGAACGATAACGCATACCGGGAGAGAGAAAAAGAAGATTTTCTTCCTTTGCACCCACAACTCTGCCCGCTCCCAGATGGCGGAAGGACTCTTGAGGGCCCTGTATGGAGATCGATACGAGGCTTACAGCGCTGGCGTTGCGGCCACAGCTGTCGATCCCCGCGCTGTAGTGGTCATGAAGGAAATAGGTATCGATATCACCGGTCAGCATTCCAAAACCTACGAGGAATTTCAGGATACGATATTCGACCTGGCAGTCACAGTCTGCGACAGGGCCAAACAGGCCTGTCCTATCTGCAGCACACAGCTGAATCTTCCGACCAAATCTCCCAAAACAAGAGAAGTCATTCACAGAAGCTTTCAGGACCCCGCGCTGGCCGTCGGCTCGGAGAATGAGCAGCTCAAGGTCTTCCGGCAGGTCAGAGAGGAGATTAAAGAGTGGATCTCCCAGACCTTCGGGGGATAATGCCTGGATTTCGGTCCGGCTCCTGGCATCATTCCTCCCTTTGAGGGCTTTCACAATGCCAGCAGGTTTGCTACATATCCAGCAGCCACTGCTATGGTAAAGATTGTGAGCACAAAAGCAGCCATCAGCTTTTTCTCGAATATGGCCGAGAGAAGCGTCAGCTCAGGGATGCTGGCTCCTGCGCCTCCGATGACCAGTGCCAGCACGGCCCCCACGCTCATGCCCTTCTCTATGAGTGCTAGGCCTATGGGAATCATGGTCTCTGCCCGAATGTAGATGGGAATGCCTATGATTGCGGTCACAGGAATGGCAAAGGGATTGTCCGGTCCGGCAATCCGAGATATAATCTCTGCAGGCACGAACCCGTGAATGAATGCTCCGATGCCCGCTCCAACGAGGAGATAGGGCATGAGCTGGCGGAATAGGCTGAATGCAAATGCAGTAGAGCGTTGTATCCTCGATCTCGCGTCCGTTCCCTGCTGGCAGTCACAGCAGCTTCGTACTGCGGCCACGGATTTCACCTGGGCTGCAAAGCCAAGAGCGTCGAGCAAGAGGCCGATGGAAATCGCCGCCACGAAGGTGACGACAAAGTAGATCGCAGCTACCTTCCAGCCCATCAGCACTATGAAAAGCGACATGAGAACAGGATTTAGAAGGGGCGAAGCGAACAGGAATGCCATCGCTGAGGCAAAGGGCACTCCGGCGTTGAGCATTCCCAGCAAGAGAGGTATGGTCGAGCAGGAGCAAAATGGCATGAGAGCGCCAAATCCAGCCCCAAGTATGCTGCCTATAAATTTGTGCCGCCCTCCCAGGGCCCTTTTTATGGTTTTTTCCGGCACATACTCCTGGATCAGCCCCACGAGGAAGGTTATGCCTATGAATAGAATTGTCAGCTCTAATGCGATTTCCAGGAAGAAATTAACAGCCACAGCTAAGTTGTTCCAGAACATCTCAGTCTCCTTTAAAAATTTCTCTTCAATGCGTTTTCTTTAGCACTCTTGCCTGCTTGATCATCTCTACAACTGCTCCATCTGCAAGTCGATAATAGGACCATTTGCCGTCTCTGCGCTCTTTGACAAGTCCTGCCTCCTTTAGGATAGACAGGTGATGGGAGGTGGAAGACTGAGGCTTCTTGAGGGCGGCCATGATCTCGCAGACACAGAGCTCTCCTTCTTTGAGGAGCTTGAGAATCCTGAGCCTACAGGAATCTGCCACCGCCTTGAAGACCTCGACCTCTCCGTCGGGATCTTCCATCTCGATCATCTTCATCAATGAAGAGAGCTTCCTTATCCTGGCTTGGGCTTTGTCCTGATCTCCAATGAGCCTGGCCATGCTGCATATTGTATCCTCCTTGATCTTGGATTCCTCGCAAACCTCATCGCTCGGCGATATTGGCCTCACCTTCTGTAGTAGGCATATTATAGGCCCTTCTCCCGGCCTTGGCGCCACCCCTTTCCGCCATACTGCAGCTCATTGAAGGGTCCAAGATTTTAGGAGAACTTCCTTCACGTTCGAGGCTTTCATCTCTTCCCGGCCTCGTAAAACCTCTGATACTCTCTCAAGAAGGCCACCTTGTACATCTCCTCGGCTCCATCGGCAATGAAATTGAGCTTCTTGAGGTCGTTGACCAGATCATCGCCCGTAGAATCCTCGGGTTTTTTTCCCTTTTTGAAGTACTCCTGGAAGGTCTCATCCATCCCCGCTATTCCCACGCCTCGTCCTCCAACGTTGACCTGACGCAGGCCGATGATGCGTGTTCCGCAGCAGCCACAACCGCTGCTGCTGCCGCCTCCGAAGATTCTATCCTTCAACACGGCCACCACTAGGAACATATCAATTTTCATTGATATATATGGATTGCGGGAGCAATGCATCCCATGATCAAATGATGAAATTTTGTCGCCATTGGATTCGTCCCTCGTTTCGCATTAACGGTCTAATTTCCAAACATTTCCGCCGAAATTTATTGCAAAGCTTTATTAAATATCTCGTTATATCCCGCTTGAGGAGTAGCGA
>Ga0315289_10007851_pt1 | contig 15485 bp, 40 predicted proteins | sample YL17G11_40_MG_FD_203452 | JGI IMG/M metagenome (GOLD analysis project Ga0315289, IMG submission 203452) | Sediment microbial communities from Yellowstone Lake, YNP, Wyoming, USA - YL17G11_40 | ecosystem: Environmental > Aquatic > Freshwater > Lake > Sediment | place: USA: Wyoming | collected... | reverse complement strand
AGTATGAAGAGAATGAAACGAGCGGAAAAAATGAACCGCTTTTCAGATATATACTTAAATCCATAAACCTTTAGGGAAAGGAAGTAGTTTCATGAAAAAAGCCGTTGCAGTGCCTGCCGTTGTTGCTTCAGTCGTCGGTGCAGTGAGCACCGTTGTTACGTCGGTCAAAGACCTGATCAAAGCGGCAAACATCCGCCGCCGTCAGATCATCCAGAAGCTGTTCGACGCTGTGGTGATCAAAAACCTCAGCGGCACGACCGTTGCGCCGTCCGCCGAGCTCCCCGAATCCATTTTGGATTCGATGTGCGTGAACTTCATCAATACCCGTGATCCCCGTACAGATCCCACCGGCCCCGATTTTTCGGATAACGACATAATTTTCTTTGGCCGGGAATTGAAGGCCGAACAGGATTTCAATGCCAATATGTTGGCTGAAGTCCAACAGGTGATTAACGTCAGCCGTGGCCAGAGGGTCAATCCGTTGTTTCTCAAAGACCGGAGCAAGTACACCTCTCTCGTTCTCCGGTGCAAAACGGTGCTCGATTTCTTCAATGAGGAACTCGACCGCAGGGATAACGACCGTAAAGCGGTACGGGAAGCGTTCGTCGCTCAACAGGCCGAACAGCGGGAGCTCGACCGGCTCGAACACGAAGCGTTCTTACAACGTCAACGGGAGAAATATGCCCCCAAAGGGCCGAAACAGCCGAACCACGCTCCCCACGCCGACAAATCCGTGGGCAAAGGTTTGGAATCCCTTGCGAACGCTTCCAGAGCGGCAGGGAAATTCATCGCTGTCCGCCCGATAAAGAAGGCCGAACTCACCGCCCTTATCGGCAAAGAGGGGATGAACACCCTCAAAGGCAAAGGGGAATACACGCTCCCCGATTTCCGCAAAGTGATCAGCCAGAAGCAGGGTGCGATCACGCGGTATTCAATCCACGAATAACGTCATCCGTGCCGGAGCGGTATCTCCGGCAAACGGGAAAGAGCCCCAGGTGGAAACACTGGCAAGGGACTAACTGGTACGACAGCAGGGTCTGTCGTGTACTTATGGAGGTGCTACATGGCACACGAGAGGAGGTGATATCGTGGAGAAAGCTAAAAAGAAATGGTCTGTTCAGGTAAAGAGGATTTCCTATGCTGTTCCTGTTATCGTTGAAGCTGAGAAAGAAGGACAAGCCAAGAAACAGGTCGAAGAACTGATCAGCAAGAAGAAGCTGAAACTGGACTTCGGCAAAGCGGAAACGCATGTTGTTGAGGTTTGGCCAGCATAAACCTTAAAACAAGGCACGGTACCACCTCTGGTACGCCAGTGCTTAACGTGACGCAGAGGGGTGTCTGTATCGGCCATCGATACAGGCATCAATGCGGCAGGACGGTTACCCAAGCCCGTCCAAAGAGTGCTACGTTTCCTTTTTCCCCCATGAAAGGGGTGCTTAATGCGTTTTGAGATCAGCAATATCTGTACGTGGACCCGTGAAGGTGTTGGTACCAAAGTTACTCAGCCCGAGGTTATCATAGGCGGCTTAACTGTTGAGCTTGCTGCGGGTAATGTGAAGTTTGATGAGTTCGGCCATGCGTTTATTCCTGTCCCTGCTTTTGCTTATGCTGTGTCATGTGGTACCGCCAAGCACACAGGTAAGGTGGAGGATTATGTCCTCCGCTCGTACCGTGGAGTTGTGTCTCCGTTCATTAAGAGGGAGCTTGCCCCTGCTGCGGATTTCGTTGCCGTGATTCTCTATACCCGTAAAGGGTATCTTACGGATCCGGACGTCCAGGGAGATCCTGCGGAGATTGCACGGATACAGGCATCGGATTGTGAGTACGTGATTGTTTGCGTGTTGGCTTCAGTGGGTCCAAAAGCCCCTGTTGCTGCAGGCCGGTTCGTTGCGAACCTGGCCGGTGGGAATCCGGAGTGGGGTAAATACTCCGCTGCGGAGCTTGTTGAGAAGGCTAAAGAGTGCATCGCCTACCATGACGTGTGGGGGACTGTATCCGATTAGCCTGCGCCCAACCTTAACCGGCAGAGGGGAAGGAGGTGCCCTATGAAACGCTAACCTGATAGGGCATTAAGATACAACGGATAACGCTGTACCCCCTTTTGAGGGGGTGGGGATAAGAGTTCAGCAATAAGCGTGGAAGATCCCAAAAAAGCTGAACTGTTTTAACAGAGGAGGTATTATTGGAAGCTCTTATTTCTGAGCCCATCAAAATCATGGGTGTTACCGTTTATAACCCCCTGCCCGGGACCGGCTTCGTTGACCTTGATAAGGAGTGCGTTATCCCTATCGGTGGCGAGATTGATCCGTTCGATGTGGATATGCTTAATGATGATCTCGACCGTGTTGTTACCGCAGGGGTTCTCCCGAACGGTGTTCACTGGGGGATGTCAGCCCGCAGTGAAGAGGGTTTCGCAGGTGTCCTTATCGACACTGTTGAGGTCACTGAGGAAACCATCCGCCAGCTTATCATTGCCGGTATCGTTACTGCTCCCAAAAACAATTAACCTTGAGGAGGCGCATACGAAATTAATTTTTCTGTAAGCGAGGCCCCCTATTAGTAACTAAATAAAGGTGGGGAGTCACAAGCTCCCTGCTTAACAGGAAGTTGCCCCAGTGGGTCTATAAGATCCATGGCAAGGGGCTGAACCGGTTCTACAGCGGGACTGTAGATTACTTATGGAGGATGCATGCCAAAGTCAAAGATGATCCCGCTGACCATGTCCGAACGGCAGCAGCTGAACGATGAGCTTAAGATGCTGGATGAGTCGATCGCTTCAATGGTTGCAGCGAACAGGGACACCCATGTTACGGCCAATACGTTTATCGGAGATACCCAGAAAGTTACGATCATGGACGCCCTCGGTCTCTATAACGGGGAGGAGCTTAATGCATAAGACAAACGATTACGAATCATCCGATGGCTTGACCCGCTGGGATATGAAGCGGATCAAGAAGCAGTTCAAGGTGAAGAAATTCACCAACAAACCCAAACCCTAAAGTCCTCCCCACCGGATCTATCTCGGGAGGCACATCGCACAACCGCAAACACGTTAACCATGGAGGTACGCATAATGAATATGCCGTTCACGTAGTGTTACCTTACCTTTATATACTCGCTAAGAATCGGTCCACCTGTGGACGGATTCTTAATGGTTGGGGGTCGAAAGCCCCCAGCTTAACGGGATGTTGCCCCAGGTGATTGAGTGTCACTGGCAAGGGGCTAAACTGGTTCTACAGCAGGTCTGTAGATAGTACTTATGGAGGTCGTATGGATAAGGCCGTGATGGTTGCGGTGCGTGCGGAGAAGGCAGCTGAGAGGTCCCTGGACGAGTATTGCCACGAGGTCTGGGTTGAGCAGGCTGTTGAGCCCGCTGTGAGGGATGAGATCATTAAAGAGCTCGGTATCGTTTAGTCCCATAGTCCTGACTCCACGGACGTTAAATAAAAGGAGTCGTCTCACGAGGATAATAACCTATCGTGAGCGTCCCGGTACAATAGCCCGGGGTAAACCTACTCAAGGAGAGTGCATGAGACATCCGAGTAATAAGTTCGAACGGACAATGATTGCGAAACAGATCGGTATTCGGAGAGCGATTCAGGACTTCAATCACTCCGGTGATTTCAGTCACATTAACGACCCCGAACTCCAGGCAAAGTACATCAAAGATCGGGATGAGAAATCCAAGATACTCCGGCACATCTCTTACGACGCATACCGGCACAATATTGATAACCGTAACAATCCGAATAACACGGGTTACCCCGAACCCGACATTCAGGAGAAAAGAGCCAAGGAAGCTTTCGAGGAGTTCCTGCGGATCTTTCCCAAGAACCGGCCCATCTCCAAGGAGGAGCTGTATCCGGAGCGTGACTATGACATGTACGATCCTTTCATTGATGAGATGGAGTGTGAGGACATGGTGTCCGATCTTATGAATGATGTTGACAAACTCTTTCAGGAAGAAGAGATTGTTGAATGCGCCTCTATCTTCTCTAACTACTAATATGAAAAATTTATGTGTTATCCACATCACTATTGATGGAGATATAAAGTTCTGTAAAACCTTTCGTGGAAAGACAGCAAAAGAGGAAGCTGAAAAATGTTTCATTAAGGTGGCTGAAAAGATGGCTGATGGTGAAAAGTTTGAGCCAGGAGAACTTGAGCAAGCCATAAAAGATGGGATGATTGAGATATACTCTGACGAGTTATATATCCGTGAACCTAACGTATTTTTACCCTCAGGTATGCTACCTGAAAAGGAGGATTCATGAACGTTACAATACCTGCCTCACGTCCTACCAAGGAAGAGGCTGCTAAGATGCTTGGGATCCATATCTATGATGTGGCTCTTCCCCAGGGCTGGCTTGATGAGTTTGTGAAGAAGACCGGGATGGATTACCATAAGGCGTTGAGATCCTTCGTCTGGAGCTATGATGTCTGCACGTCCTTCGGCTGTCCTAGGCCGCTTACTCTGGACGCTCATGTACAACTACGCTCCTACGACCAGATATCCGGTACTTCGTACACGGATGAGAACTCTGAAGTTCTCATGATAGAGGTTCATCTTTAATGGCCAGATGCGGCTACCTCCTCATGTGGGAGGAATCAGGGGATGAGATCCATGTGGATCTTATCTCCCTTATGGATTATAAAAGATATAAAGATCAGATGAAGAATCCCAACATCTTTAAAACGGGCTATGAGAGGACTCATACTCCAATCATAAGCTGGTTCTCGCAGACATTCTGCAGTGAACCATGGCCCTTTAAGGACTGTGAGATCCTTGGGACCTTGCATCTGATATTCCCTTAAGGAGGAGGTACTGTGTACACAGCCGAACTAGTTGCTGAAAGAAATAAGATCCGACAGAATCTGATAGCCCTTAAAGTTGAAAAGGAAACCCCTGAATTTAAACAGGGGTATAGTACCTTCAACTATGGTCAAGGGTTTTCCAATGAGAACCCTTACCCGCCTTCTTCCTATGAGTCCTTCCTATGGAAGGCTGGGTTCAACTGTGCCGAGTTAAAGTATGAACACGATCGCTATGAAATAGTTTAGCTAAGGAGGTTCACAATGGCTGAACTATGCGTCAGGAGATAACATGGCAAGAAGTGGTTTAAGAAACCTTTGTTGTGAAGCTATTGGACAGGCATCAGCTTTCAACATGATCTCTAGTAAGATATCAGATATGACCCAGGAAGAGATTGACGCCATTAAAGAAACTTCAAGGCTTCTACAGACAACCTTAACTAAGATGTTGAAAAAAATACAGGAGGATGATGCACATGAAATCAAAACAGATCCCGCTCACCCGTGAAGAGATGACCCAGGAAGAAATCCTGTTCCTTGAGGTGATGAAGCGGTTTGATTACGCAACAGACAAGATCGTGGGCTTCTTTGGGGACTTCCTTGACCTTACCACAGCCCAAATTAGAGCACATACAGATCCAAACGCATCTTCATATCACAGTATAGCGAAGCAGATGCTTCCTTTGGACGGTTAACATGTTAAGACTCCGTGAGATCAAGAAGGAAATCGAGCGACAGGAATCCCTCCTGAAGTGCAGCAAAGCCACTTATGACAATGCTGTGACAAAGGATGGCCCTATTGCTCGGCTGGCTCTTGGCCGAATGGCTAATGCCCAGAAGAGACTAGATGAACTTAAACAGATGAGGTAACCTATGCCACCTGAAGAAAATAAAGGTAAGTTCATAAGAGATACACGAAGAGTTAAGCTTGACGAGATTATGAAGACCTCTAACTTCATCCCTTTGTTTGAGGGGCGTCCTAACAGGGATGCAGTAATAGGGTCAAGTGATCTTATTGATCTTGCAATCGACCTTCACAAATCCCAAACAGTAGAGGAGTTCATACAAAGATCATGGTAACAGCAACAGCGTCTGGGGTAATGTTTTCTAACCAGCTGAAAGATAAGAGGTACCAGATAATTCATGTGGTGGACCGGGGTGAGCATAGAGTACTACGTGAGGCGGCGGAATTTGCTGGCCTTGCTTATAAAGATATAGATCTCTCCCTGGTCTATCCCATCGATGTAGAAGAGATCTTCAAGAGCCTTCCTGATGTCCCTGGCGTGATGGTTATAAAGGGATATGATTCTGCAGACCCCTACCTTCAGGACCTTATTAACTTTACTGTCCTGTACTATGAGTATCGGGTTATGATTACAGCCAGTAAGGGGGTCATCCCTGTTTCTAATAAGTGGAAGTTCGTTATCCTGGCAAAGCCCGGGTATTGGTTCCGGAATACGATAGTCTATGCAAGATCCTTTCACTTCGACTTTGGAGCGTAAATGAGAAAGGGTATCAGGTTCATAAGCAAAGATACAATCGAGATCATGTTAAGAGGTAGCTCTCATGATCGTCGTAAGCAGTACCGAGCTATATGCAGGAAGTATCCTGACCATGAGATAAAACTAAGAAGTCTACATTTCAGCCACAAAGTGATCGATGGTCAGCGTGTTGTTGTGGAAGATGCTAACAGCCCTCAGACACAAGTCATCATTAAACTACCGGAGGTATCTAATGCCTAATCGTTTCAAAACAGCTCTCGATATCCAGGACGCATGTAACTTAACCGCCGTCGTTGGCGTGCTTCATAAGACCTGCCTTGAAGTTCTGGAAGAGACACATAGCACTCGGGCCGTTGCTCAGGATCCTGCTATCATCTGGATGGTGGACAAGATCAATGATCTCATCGGTCGTCCTGACTGCAAAGAGATGACTGACGCTTATCTAACCTGCCATGAAAAGGCAGAAGTTAATATGGAAGATCGAAGAGCTTGCTCAAGAGGTTAAACTTTAATAAGGAGATCCTATGGCAATGATTCATCCTGTGTTCTGTCGGAGAGTTGGTAAAGATAAAGTAATGGTGTTCACCGTACTGGACAAAGAGTCCCTTGGTTTAACAGATAAGGATGTGGATACCTTCTTTGTAGCTACTACCGAGAGGAACATTATCACAGGCCTCAATAATGCCACCATCGTTATTGATATGAAGACCAAGACTGCATCTGATAAGTATGTGAAGATAGTGAATGAGTCTAATCCTGGAGCCTGGTTGGAAGAAACTAAGGGCATGGGACTTAGCGGGATAGCTACAGGGGCTTATTGGTTCCTGAAGAAAACCAGATCCCTTATGGAGCAACTCTATGGAACTTAAAGCAAAGATGATCCCTGTCATCCACCTTACGCTTAAGAAGCCCACTGCAGGTTGGTGGAATGGTGGTATCAAGAGCAGTGGTGAGTTTCACCCTCAGCTTAACTCTGATGGTACGATACACTGGGGCAGCTACGAAATGAATTACTTCATTAAGATTAAAGCAGGTAAGACCTGGGAGCAGTCTGCAGCCAAAGCCCAGAAGGTTCTGGAAAAGAACTGCAAGGTATCCTGCTCAACAGAAGTTAAATGGATAGCAAAGGAGTAATATGTACATACGTAAGACTGAAGATGAGTATGAGATCCAAGGTGATTACGGTCAAGGTTGGGAGTTAGCGACTACTGAAGTTACCAGGTCACTTGCCCGGGAGCAGATAAAATGTTATCGACAGAATGAACCCGGGGTATCTTTCCGTATCGTTCACAAACGTGTTCCTATAACAAAGGAGTCTTAATTATGGCTAACAATTTTGCTTACCTTAAGCAGCAAGCTGAGAAAGAAGTTAAAGAAAGATTTGTTGCCCTTATCAACAGTTGTGTAGAAGGATATACAGGCGAATGGGATCCTTCTAATGAGGGTAAGCAAGGCTTTGAAGATATGAGAGACCAGCTGGTTGAACTGGCTGAGTTCTATAAGGTTGATATATCTGACGCAAAGGAGATCTAATGGATGATATCAAAAGATTCAATGTAACCACGAAGGCTGGTAACACTCTGTCTTTCTTCTACAATCCTGAGAATGACCTGGTAGTAGTTGATCTCACCCACAAGAATGAGCGTGGTGGTAATGAGATCCTCAGGCAAACTCTTGATGAGAAAAAATTGGTTGGGCACTGCACAAGACTTCCTAAAATTAAGGAGGATGAATGAGCTGCCTCCATCTTAAAGAATGTATTAAGCCAGGAACTTCTGAGAGTTTAATCAACTGGATAATCTTCACCAATGCCCGCCACAACGGGCATCGTACCCATGATGAGACTGTCAAATCTTTCAGTGGTACAGGCCTTGGTGAGCACATTGATTTTGAAAAGATGGCCATCCTTAACAAACCAAAGGAACCTGAACCCATTATGCCTCAGCCCTGTATCAATAGAATTGAAGAGCGAGCAGTTACAATAGTATTCAGTGATGATGAGATCTCCAAGCTCTTCAACTTCCTGGATGAGCGTAAGAATGAATGCCCGGACCTTCATGAGAAGGTCTATCAGGCAATGACCAAAACATTGTTCAGCAGAATCGACCGTGGTTAAACAATAGGAGGCGTCATGAAGTACTACGTTTCGCGGCAGGCATATTGGGGTGTTGACCCTGAAGATGTAAACACTGTTGAAATAGCTCACGGTGGTCTAGATTATGCTAACCCTGATATGCTTGTGTCTAAGTATTCAGGGGAAGGGGAAACATATGCAGATCCCGTTAAGGCTGTCGAAGCTGCCATAGAGATAGCTGCAGCCTGGAAAAAGGATTGTCCTAAGCTGACTATTAATATCGCTCATGGGTTCACTGGTGGGAACACCATGCCCTTTGAGGCTTCCACTAAAAAGGAGCTTCTTGAATGGGCAAAGAAAGCTTATGAGGCTCTTAAGAAGTGTGATCACTGCGGAGAGCTCATAGAGGGTGATGCCTGGAAGCTTTCTGAGTACCCCGATGAGGGGGAGTTCTGCAGTGAGAACTGTGCTGACAGACACCTTGAGCATATGATGAAAGAAACCGAAGAGGAGGTTGCCTAAATGGTCGTACGCTTGAAAGGTAGAAAGTGGACACTACCTGACATAGTTCTGTTTGGAAACTATGAGTTTTTAAACAAGCATTATACCTATGAGGTTGTAGACTTCCGCCCCCCTCTTAAAGATGAATTCTATCTAAGTGGAGCAATACCTCAAGCCTACCAAGCACGTAACAACTTGAGTACCCCTTTCTTGATCGTGGTACAGAAAACCAGGATGATACTTAGACAAGCTTGGGTACCTTTTGACAAACCTTTAGAAAAGGTGGATGCATGAAACAGTTCTTCAGAGATCTCTACTATAATATCATAGACTATGCCATTTTTATTAAAAGAGTGGCTCTAATGCAAACATCAACCTTTGATGTGGTGGTGAGTGGGTCTGTGCTGTACGTATCAAAGGATGTCCTAATTGCGGATGCTATGGCTCATAGCTATCGGGCAATAGGTTGGAAATCAGTTAAGGTCCTCGAACGATTGGAGTCTCAATGGCCTCGTATACTTTCGACCAGATAGCGAATCCTGAAAAGCATGGGTTGCAGATGTGCCCTCACTGTAATGGATACGGTTCCTCTCTAAAGGATCCACCCGGTGTTGATACATGTACTAAGTGCGGTGGTTCAGGTGTTGTTCCTAAACCTAAGGAGACAGCATGTCTAAAACCACAACCTTAATAATTAAGAAGAAGAAAGTTTCATTCCTAACTCAGCAGTATGTTACTGGGTTATACTTTGCACTCTATACGGACGGCATACAAGTCCCTCAACAGGGTGTGTCAGATCTTAAGGAAGATGACTTTCATAGGAGTCTGAGAGAGTCCGCGAAGAAGAACAAAGATAAATTCGTCCTTGAAGAATCCACCGTACTAAACTAAAGGAGACCCCGTGTCTAAGACATCGGTCAGCAAGATTAGAGTTCGTCGTACAAGGGATCCAGTAACTATTGATGATATCTTAAATAACTTTGATAAAGTTCAGTATAGGCTAGAGAAATCTTGTAGCGGTGGTCCGTACTTTATTTGCGGACAATTAGTCCACTATTTACATAGTAACAAGGCTAACCTGAATAAAGCTCAATCTGATAATCTAATAAAGTACCTTAATATGCTACCAGCTTCTACTATTGCATTTTTCTTTGGTAAGATTATGTCAGAAGCTGAGAAACCTACTAAAGCATGGTACGCAACTGACAAGAGCATAGGAGATTTTTTCTTTGCAGCGTTACTTAAACCTCTTTCATAAGGAGTAATCATGTCTAAAGAATTCAATTACAAGCGTGCCTGGGATCAGTATGTTAAGCCCGAGTTCGAGAAGCTTCCTGCTGATGTCCACCATGCCCTCAGTGCTACAAGAGCAGAGGTAGATAGCCTTCATCAGGTTGGTTCTTCCAAGTCTGTCTCAGGGCACTCTAAGGATCTCATGGGGCTGTTTGATGCCATCCCGACTTCCATCCTTGCCTGGGCTGCAGAGGTCGTGTACTACTACGGCCACCTCGCCTATGATAAGCAGTGTCAGGATGGAGGGCTGTACTGGAAGTTCCAGGACCTCTCCAGCATGTCTATGATCGCTCGTAAGCCCTATGATGGAGAACTTATCCATCAGGCCAAGATTAAAATGGATAAAGCCCTTGAAGCTTTCCACGACCACGAAGAAGGTACGACATACGATAATGACGAGGTCCCTGGATATCTTCTCAGCATAGCTCCGGACCTTGGTAATAATCTCGTTGAGATCCATAAAGTAACTACTGCAAACCATAAGCCTGACGTCTTCTGTATCGGGCCGAGACACTTCCCGAAAGACGGTGGTATGTATATCAAGTCTGAGCAAGCACCGTGTTGCAGCTGTGGCCAGGATTACTCCGCCCATACCTATGACGTTGTTATGGTCCTGAAGCCTGTATTGAAAGAGGGACAGGATGCTGATACTATCCTGAAGAGCAAACAGATAGCTCTCAGGAAAGTTCTGAAGCATATCGATGAACTATGCAAAGCCTCCAAGATAAGGCTTGATGGTTTCATCTTCGTTAAACCATAATCCATAAGGAGATCGCATGATTGCGCCGGGAATGCTTCATCCCAGGTATCAGTTCAACCGTCACATTAAAGAGATGAAGTATGAGCTCCTGTTAAAGTCCTTGGAACATAAAAGAGTAAAGCATGCTATAACTCTCCCAGGACTTTCTAACTTTGCCTTCGAGAGGCAACTAATCGCTATGGATCCTGATATAGTGATAGAGTGCTTTGAAAAAGATCCAAAGACATACGACACAATCAAGAAAGACTTTGAGATACCACCCCGGGTATCTTTACACACTATGCCTGTAGAACAATGGTTGAAGAATGCCCCCTATGCTTTTGATCTAATCTTCCTTGACTACTGTTCTGGTCCTTCAGAAAATATAGACAAGGTGTTAAAGAAGAGGCTTTCTCCTGGGGGTATCTTTGCTGTCACTCTATATAACGGACGAGGTACATGCCATAAGATGAATCCGGAAGGCTTAAGTCTGGCAATCGCCCCTCTCCATTATGATCACATGTACTTCATAGGTTTCAGGAATTCAGAACAACATAATGAAGTGTTATCGGGTCGCTTACTGAAAAAGTATACGAGGGAGGAGGTGATTAAACAATCCAACTGGACATCCCTTATTACGGATCTCCTTGGTGGTCAGGAACCTCCCCCGAACTATGCTGATAAGGTAGGCGAAGCCATCCAGAAACTTCCTTTGAGGTATGTAAAGCCTTTGAAGATGCGATTCGAAGCCGACATGAGTTACAGAGAGATGAGTAAACAGTTCAAGATATCGATTCCAGGTGCCTTCTTAAGAGTCAACGCCTCGCTCAAGATGCTCAAAGCTTCTCTATAGTATTTACAAACAACCAACCTTCAGGAGGTTCAGTATGTGCATTCAGAGTGTCAAGTGCCCGCATTGCAAAGGTATCGTTAATCTCTCCCAGAATGTCAAGGTCGTGTCTGCTATCGATGTGATTGATGCAAAGAAAGCTTTTGCCGCAGTGCGTAAGATCCCGGTCATAAGAAAGAAATATTATGTCGGGCATCCTATCCGGCCTATAACTAACACCGACCGCCGCATCATTAAATTCCATGACAGGCGGGGATGGGTCAGGAAGATGACCCCTCAGAGGCTGGCGGACAGGCTCGGTATCGGATTGATGCAGGTTGCAGGAGTCGTGGCGTACATGCATCGGGGAAAGAAGAAGTAAATGTCTTATATGGGGAGGGTAGCATTATACTGCCCTCCCCTTTTTTTTTAACAATAAGGAGATCTAATGGTTAAGCTTCCGGTTACTTTCAAGATGTTTGACGATGAGGTTGTTTTAATTGCGGATAAGTATGCCAACAACGGACGCCTGGCTATCCTTGCTCAGAGCACTGCCGGTGAACCTTACGGAGTGCTATCGGTTAACCTCCCTGATGAGTGCTCTTTGTGCGGCTATGAGTTTTTCGCCAAGAACTATTCAGAAAACGAAGAGCTCTTTAAGTTGGCTCTCGGTACGGGGATGTTTGATGTCATGGGGTTCTGCAGAGGGTTTCCTACCCTAAAGATCAAGAAGGAATACAGACACCTTATCCCAGTAGAAGAGGCTAAATCATGAGCACCCAGGAAGATAAAGAAGCCCGAGCAGCACGAGCACTTAAGTTCCAGCATAAGGCTAAGCAGATCTCTGAACGCTTTGACATGGATGATGAGGAAGCTGCCGAATTCAAAATCAAAATAAAGGGGATGACACGATGCTCAGTGAAACTCTGAAACAGGAATACAAAGACCTTAAGGTTAAAGTCCTTGAAGCTATCGATGATATCGTAGGGGACAACAACCTTACCCTTCACCGGGGTGTAATAGTCTGTGAGCATGGGGACGAGAATGAATGCATCATCCAGGTCAATAAAGATCTGTCTGTTGATACTCAGTATAATGGAGACATTACTGAGGCAGAGAATAATCTTAAGGACTATGATATCGAGATACAGCTTGGTATCCTGGAGATGCTTGAGAAAAAAGAATACAGTATAGATTAACCTTAACCCGGGAGGGTTTGAATGGCTCCTCAGGAGAAGTTCTTATCAAAGGATAACGTTGATGTAAAATCCTTTGGTAAGATCACGGAGTTAGCTACACAAGTCATTAACGGTATCACAGCATCCACACGATTAGTTACGGCTCTTGATCTCTCTAAGAAGATCCTCAAGGATATGTGTCTGGAGATCTTCCAGAAAGATGTTAAAGATGGTGTGGTCTATGGGAACCACATCATTGTAACAAGCGTCGGTAACCTTATGATTAACTTCAAGATGTCTCCTGAGTCGGACATCTCTGAACATGAGAAGACGCTGCGGGCCGAGTTCAAGGACGACTACGCCGGGCTCTTCCGTGAATTGCCCAAGATAGATGTTACTACCGCCTACCCTAACCAGAAGCTTCAATTCCAGGAACATCCGGAGCTCTTCACCCTTACCCTCAGGAAGAACATCACTATGGGGGATATGGCAAAGCTCTTTAAGAAGACTCCGGATATGTTCGAGCTTCAGATTAGGGACAAAGAGCGGTATGCTGAGGTCTATCCTCTGTCGGTTAAGACTGAGAAGAAAGTCTATCCGAGCCATGGTTTCCTTGAGAAGCTGGGTAACATCAGTGATACTCTTCGCAAGAGGTGTATAAATATCCTGGCTAAGTACTTTGATAAGAACCTTGAGTGTGCAGTTAAGCCCCTACAAAATCCTACAGGAGGATAACAATGTTCCGAGGTGAGACAGAATACCTGCGTGCCTTAATGATCTATAAATTTCTGACCAAAGGAGAACAGTTCAAGCATAAGAAAGACATCGGGGATGTATACGAGCTGTCCTCCAATGGCAATGACCTCAGGTTCTTTGACATGGTTAAGATCCGTAAAACTGGCAAAATGTTCCGGGGCCGTGAAATACTTCTCCTCAACGTAAGTCCTTATGCTTACGTGAACCTTGAGGGGACCTGCCGGTTCACCGCTATGCGAGATTTGGATAGTCTGTTCCAGGAGATCCTGTATGGCTTTGAGTGCCAGTCTATGGAAGTGGAAGAAAATAAGTATCATAACGTCTTAAGGCGTAAGACTAAACGCCATCACTATAATCAGCATGATCCCGAGGATAATTACTGTGAGAGCAAGGAAGCCTGGATGAAAAGAAAAACTGAGATATATGCTAACTCTTTAGAGATATCCAAAGGATTACTCGGGCAATTTGAGTTCTTCTTTGTCGGTGATGACTACCAGATGATTAAACCTCTGGACTTCACCGGATATCTTTACTGGCTTGCAAGGTGTCTCAGTGATCTTGATTCCAAGCATTGGTATACCGAAAGAGCCATCCATACTCATGAGCTGTACTTCGGGACTGATCGTATTGATATAAACGAAAGGTTCCATGATTATGTTGAGATGGCTAACATCCTTGGAGTCAATGCCAAGACAGATGATATCACCTGCAAATTTAGCTCTCTTGAGGATATCAAGAAGCACGTTAAGAGCAGGATATACATCTTCCATGAAGTCGTAAAGTATTTTTTCAAGAGGGATCGCATGTTCTCTAATGCTGACCACAAGAACATCAATAAGATGAACTATACTTTCCGTTCAATCTACTCAGCTCTTGGTGGACCCTGTTGCATCCAGAAGGGTGAAGAGAATGAGATGATAGCTTACTTCACGGCTATCCGGTGTACGAGGGATGATCTACCACTTATTATTAACACCGAGAATGAGTATGCTAAAGCTGTTATGATTAAGAGATTCGATCTTTCAATATAGGAGGATACATGAAGAGTATAATTAAAGAATGGCAGAATGAGATCTTTGACAAGGCCCATGAGGTTGACCCTCATAATGAATTCACATGGGCTGCTTTAGCTATTGGATTTTTTATAGGTAAAGGTAAATCTATTGCCCAGGCCAAAGAGCTATTAACAGAGGTAGAAGAATTGAGAATCATATAAAGGAGGATAAGCATGGAGTACAAATTCATTAACATGGTCCAGACGGTTATCAATGTGTTCTTCCCTGGCGGTATAGCAGCGTTCGTTAAGCAGGGGAACATAACCGTAATCCCGAACCCGGGCAAAGAGGTTGTGGTTTACCATCCTGACATGGATGATAACACCATAGCTAAACTTAAAGCCCATGAAGTCCCAGGGAAGGATACGGTTAAGATTATGACCGCTGCTAACTTTGAGGGACTTAACAGTGATGGACTCAGGGAACTTAACCTGAAGATCAATGCGGAAGTCGGGAAGATTGATCCTACGGCTAACGTCCTGTTCACTGATCATAATAACCTTGTCGTCATCTCCCTACCTAACCAGGAAGATGATTCCCCTGCAGTCAATATACTCCTGGAGTATATCGGAAGTCTTGAGGGGCTTGTTATGGCCTATGTGATAAGTAAGGGTAAGGTGATGCGGTATGAACCTGATCGGGCTAAACAGATCCCTAAGCAGGTTATAACCGAAGATGATGTTACGAACTTCATAATCGAACTAGAAAATACAAAATCAGTTGATGACCTACTCAAAGGAGATAAG
>Ga0315289_10007849_pt1 | contig 15486 bp, 16 predicted proteins | sample YL17G11_40_MG_FD_203452 | JGI IMG/M metagenome (GOLD analysis project Ga0315289, IMG submission 203452) | Sediment microbial communities from Yellowstone Lake, YNP, Wyoming, USA - YL17G11_40 | ecosystem: Environmental > Aquatic > Freshwater > Lake > Sediment | place: USA: Wyoming | collected... | reverse complement strand
CTAATTCCAGAACTTTTTTCAAAGGAAATTCGTTACCACTAATAAGCAAGGGGTGCCCTAAAACAGTATTACCCTTTAAAATGATCTCAAGTTTACCAATATCATCTATATGAATCTTCTCATCATCATTAAATCTGATTCCAGCTTTTTTTAATTTGGTGTAAATATCCATTAATCCCCCCCATAGTATATTATCGAAAGATAAAGTTAAAAACATTAATTATCTTAATAAAGATAATAAAATTAATAAGTTCTAGGTACTATTTAGTATTCTTCAATTTTAAGTTAATATCAAATTAAATACCGCTTGGAAAATTCAAAAATATTAGATAAGACGCTAGGTAATCAGAGATATAAAAACATACTGAAAGAACATATTAACCTATGAAACTAAATATACCTGATAGTAGTTTAATCTATTCATCGATACAGGGCACATCCATCCCATTTAGTATCGGTGATTCTTCTGTAATTATAGATATTATTAGGAAAAAGATATATAGCAACCCTATATGTACACTAGTACAGGAATATTTATGCAATGCTAGGGATGCTTGTGTTGAAGCAAAAAAGCCCGTTAAAATAATCGTTACACTCCCAACGGCACTTAACCCCCATTTTATAATTAGGGATTATGGTTTAGGTATGTCAGAAAGTCGTGTTAGTGATGTTTTTGTTAGATACGGTATTTCAACAAAAAGACAAACTAATAACCAGGCTGGTTGCTTCGGAATTGGAGCAAAGAGTGGGTGGGCGTACACCGATTCATTTATTATTGAAGTATTCTATGATGGTGTACATAGTGAGTATATTGCGGATATTGGTGAGAACAGGGAAGGTCGCCTTTTACTTTTTAGAAAAGAAGATACTTCCGAAGAAAATGGAGTTTTAATTAAAATTCCAGTTAACCAAGAGGATATGCGTAGTTTTGAAATGGCCTATTATAGGGCTACTTTATTATGGGCAGATCGGCCTAGTTTATCTAATCGTAATATTACCCCAAACTACCCCGAACCTATAATTGAAGTTGGCGATAATATAAAAATATACGAGTGCCATTCCAATCAGTTTTTAAACGAAGGTGTATATCTAAACGCATTAGGTGTTCCATACCTGCACACGTTAAATAAAGATAATATTTTACACCAAATATACGACAGATCCTCTTTAGTGATAAGTATTAAAGCAGATCCCGTTAAATTGGATATATCCGCTAATAGGGAAGGTTTTTCAAATAAAACATATGCGGATAAAGTAATTGATTCCGCTATAAAGCAGATCAAGGAATATGTCGGCAAGGAATTTGAATCAGTTCCCTTTTCTAAATATACTGAAGTTTATAAGAATCTTGGAGTTATCTCGCTACTAGGGGATATTTTATTCAAGGATAAACCTTACTATTTCCGTAAGAACGGAGATGTTGTTATTAAAGATGCTGGTCATAGAAAAGAGTACGGATATTTATTGCAAATTAAAAGCAGCAATAGATTCCTAAAGTGTACGCATACCGTAAAGAGAAGTATTGATAAGGTGTACCTATCAAAATGCAAAGGATTGATAGGGATTAATAACGAAGGTGCGAGGGTAACACCGAAGTTAGATAGATGTACGGTACGGTCTATACACGCTGCTAGGTTAACTTTTTGTGGTAGAAAGGTACCGGAATATAATCATGTACTTTTTCAAAATAACTTATGTGATTCTGAGTACGCTGAAATATCGGAGATAATGGATGCAACGGAATATATCGAAGATACTTATTTACCAGAGAAAAAGCCTAACGAAAAAAATAAACAAAACAACGATAAAACAATCCCATTATCCGCAGATCCTGAAAGTTTAATATCCGTTAAACTATTTGTAAGAAGTCTTAACGAACAAAAAAGACGAAGATATTCTTCTTCTTCTTCGTGGGTTCGGGGTGGCACCTATACGGTAAGTGATCTTCTTGATAAGACTAATATTGTTGTTTACACTAATACAGATTGTGATTCAAACTTATGTGAATTTTTTAATTACTTAAGGACTATACCGTCTAATCTTAGCTTGAGTATATCTTATGTGTGTGCAGTCAATGCAGCGTATACAAAATTAACGGAGTTAACTAATCCAAGAATTATACATGAAAAAGATGTACCTGCTTTTATAGAAAGTAATGAACCTCTTTTAAAATATTTAATCATGGCAAATCATATCCGTAATGTTGGCGAATATTCATGTAAAAAAATTTTTAATAGTAAATACGTTTTTACTAAAATAAATTTCGAGGATTTAAGGTCTCAAATACGTGCTGTCACGAATAACCCTAGTTCTGTGTATATGCCTAAGTTTATAAGAGATTCTAAAAAAGAATCAGATTTACAAAAATTATTTGAAATATACCCTCTAATAAGAGGACACCTTACCGAAGGTTTTTTTGATCAGCACGTACAGGACTATATTGATTGGATAGAAAAGGGAATTTAATATGACAAGATGTGAAAAAGGTATAGATATAACTGGACAAAAATATAACCGCCTTACCGCTATTAAATTAGAGCGTCATGAAAACGGAGTACATTGGTGGCGAGTACGTTGTGATTGTGGGAATGAAAAAGTTATTAGTAAAGGATCTTTCATGCATGGGAAGGCAAAATCCTGTGGTTGTTTACAGCGAGAGGTTAGGGCTTCTCGAAGAAAGTTAGGGTGGTGATAATATGATTTTACTTTGGTCAATTGAATCGGAACTAGCCTACGAACAAGATAATATCCCAACGCCTTATTTGTTAAGTTTGCTGAGTTCTTATGACGGGGACAAACACATAATTAAACCAACGATATTCCCAGATAACACTTCTCAAGTTTGGCAGCTACCGGAGGAAATACTTAAAGACAACATGTCTTATGTGATTGACTGGCGCTTTGAAGAGGAACGTGAGTTTTTTGATTTAATGAACTTAGTGGCTCTGCTGAAACAACGCACATACTTCAGTACACAGCATCTTCATGTGCCGTACCTTCCTTATGCTAGACAAGATAAGCATATTTCAAACACAACTACGTTTGCCTTAAACCCCTTTTTACACATGCTTAGTACGCTTCGCTTAAACAGCATTACGATGGTAGATGTTCATAATGAGGATGCTGCGCTATCGATGCGTTCCAAATCGATATTGAATACTCCAGTCAAAATGATTAACCTATCGGTGGAACATATTCATAGAAATCTTATCGAGGATATAAAACCGGATCTCCTAGTCTTTCCAGACGAAGGAGCCGCTAAACGCTACTCTGTGGGAAAAGATAAGATTTTTTATTTTTATGTACATGACTTTGTGCTGCGTGTGCCAACTATAGCTTGTAGAAAGAAACGAGATCAGGAAACTGGAAACATTATAGGTCATGAGCTTTTGGGAGAAGTAGATCTTCAATCAAATTCTAGTGTACTTCTGCTAGACGATTTGTGCGATGGAGGTGCAACTTTCATTAGTGTAGCAAAAGCTTTAAGAGCAATCGAACCTAACATTACGATCCATCTATTTACCACTCATGGCATCTATAGCAAAGGGCGTGAGCATCTTTTAGATAATGGAATTGATCATGTGTATTGTACTAATAGCTACGGTGTAGGGGAATTTAGAGTGTGATGGGAAATATTTTGTTTTTAATTTTAATTCTAGGATTACTTATTTCATCTTTATACTTCTTCACTAGCTTAGAAAAGGATTAAACAATACAATGCATGTCTAAGAAGGTTCAGAAGAAGGTAAATTGATGCGAGTTACACAGAAACGGAGATTTTAAAGTATGAGCGAAATGATGATAGATAACCCTATGTTGTTATGCGATGTATACAAGGTGGCACACAGAAGTCAGTATCCAGAAAATACTGAGAAAGTTTATTCAACGTGGACACCACGAATGTCACGCATACCTAATGTAAACAAGGTGGTAGCATTCGGCTTTCAATCTTTTATAAAAGAGTATCTGATCAAATATTTCAATGAGAATTTCTTTAATAGAGATTTGGCTGGGATTGTTGCTGATTACAAACGTATCCTTAAAAGCACTCTTGGTGTAGTTGACCCCGATACATCTCACATTGAGTCTCTTTGGGACCTTGGCTACCTTCCCCTTCGTATTAAAGCTGTCAAGGAAGGTAGAAGGATTCCAATCCGTACACCAATCCTCACCATCGAAAATACGATTGGTGAATTTTTCTGGCTTACGAACTATCTAGAAACGCTGATGTCAAGTTACCTGTGGATGCCAACAACATCCGCAACCTTGTCTAATCAGTATCGTACAATCCTAGATTACTGGGCAAATAAAACCGGAGGAAATGCAGGGTTTGTTCCTTTCCAGGGCCACGATTTTTCGATGCGTGGGATGTCGGGGCTGGATGCCGCTAAAATGTCTGGAGCTGGTCATCTCCTCTCGTTTGCAGGATCGGACACAATTCCTGCTACCTATTTTCTTGAGAAATATTATAATGCAGATGCAGAAAAGGAACTAGTTGCAGGAAGCGTTCCGGCATCTGAACATTCTGTGATGTGCTGTAATGGCATGGACGAGTTGAAAACTCTTAAAAGATTTCTAACTGAAATATACCCAACAGGCATTGTATCTGTGGTTCTTGATACATGGTCTTTTTTTGATGCACTGGAAACAGCGGTCAAACCGCTTAAAGATATTATTTTGGCAAGGGACGGTAAATTGACTTGTCGCCCTGATAGTGGAGATCCAGTTAAAATCGTTTGTGGCGACCCCAAAGCAGAAACAGAAGCTGAGAGAAAAGGTGCGATTGAAATCCTATGGGATATTTTTGGTGGTACAGTTAATGAAAAAGGTTTTAAGGAACTTGATTCGCACATAGGCTGTATTTATGGAGATGCCATTACTATTGAACGCTGCTCGGCTATTTGCGAGCTTTTAGCTGCTAAAGGTTTCGCTTCAACTAATATGGTGTTCGGTATTGGATCATTTACTTTCCAGTACACGACTCGTGACACTCTTGGCTTTGCCCTTAAATCTACTTTTGCTGTGATTGATGGCAAAGAGGTTCAAATCTTCAAAGATCCTGTTACAGATAAAGCAGCGTTTAAAAAATCCCAAAAAGGCATGGTTTGTATTCCTATTGGTTGTGATTCTTATGTTGATGGTCTTAACGAAGAGGGTAGAAAAAGAATTGAACTAGATGGCGATCAACTTGAGGACGTATTCATAGATGGCAAGTTATTAAGAGATCAATCCTTACAGGAGATACGTGCTATTTTAGATTCTGAAAGAGAGGTTTGGCAAGATGAAGGAAATAAAAAATGAAACTAAGAATAAGAGCAGCTAATATAATAATAAATTTTTTGTTTACATTTTCTAGCCCACTTTGGATAATACCTGCGGTATTGTATGCACTTACCAAAGCAGGTTATATTAAAGATTGTTTTTTAACTGGTAAAATAGACATACTTGAATGATGGGGAGGGTGGGTGTTATACTCTAGTAACCGCCTGATTCTTTTTTAATCTCTTTTATAGTACAGATTACATCTTTTTGTATCATAGAAAATAGCATCTGATATGCATTAACGTAAGATGCGGCAAGAAGAATATCCCCTTTTGTTGGAGATCCGTTTCTTAACTTCCATTCAATATCGAGATCATTTGGGTTAGGCCAAATAGAACCATCATTTAATTTAATATAAGAACTCATATTCAACCGCCTTTTTTACAAGGGATGCATGGAAATTGTGCGCATCGATTACAGATTCTTGGTTTGTAATAGGTTCTTTTAAATCATGATAATCTACCATTTGTGGTACTGCTTTAGTAACATATCTAGCACTAAACAGTGCGTTAAAGTCTATCTTGCGTTTTAACTCACTTTTACTCATATCAGTTACCTGCAAGTTGTTGTTATATTAATTTATGAAATGCAGTTTGCACAACCTAGTCTACTTGCGGTCAACATAGCATGGTAGTCTTTAGAAAACAAATCAATTTAATATGGGATACGTAATGCGTAAGTATTGGTTTTCATCGGATATTCATGATTCCCACGTAAATAGCATACGCTTTACGCAAAGGCCGTTTGAAACTATTGAAGAAATGATGGCAACGATCATTACTAACTTTAATAAAAAAGTTCGCCCAGAGGATGTTCTTTACTTACTGGGGGATATTAGTTTAGGGAAAAAAGAATCTTGGGCTAACTTTTTGGATAGTCTGGTATGTAAAAATGTTATTTTGATTCTTGGTAATCATGATAGGTGGAATAGTATCCCAAAAGACAAGATATTAATGGCGGCAGAAAGTATGCGTATTCGAGTATACGGTAGAACTCTGTTACTATCTCATTACCCATATAGGTGTAGTTGGTTTCGTGCATTTTGGAAAAGGTTACATCCCTCAGTACGGAGTATTAAAAGACCTAAAGATACAGGTCTTTGGCTACTACACGGCCATGATCATCGCAAAACACCCTTGTGTGATTACCATCCAAGACAAATTAATGTTGGAGTAGACGCTCACAATTTTAATCCTGTATCTATAGAAGAAATCATACGAATCATTCAACGACAAGAAGGTAGTATTAGCAACAAAAACAATAAGTTAAGAAAATTATTTAAATTTTTTCTTTGACTTCGTATTTAAACCCATATAGATATTATGCATTCGTAAATATTTAAGCAGGGGGTATTATCTATGGGTGTCAATGTACATATAATGTCAAATTCTTTAATAGCCATTTTAAATGAAACATTTATAGTTCCATCAACAGATCCCAGGTATTCTGAAATCCTTAAAGCACTAAGTACGGGAAATCTTGAAGAGAAAACAATTGAAAATATTCTTTTGTTTAATGAAAAAGAACAAAAAGAAGAAAAAGAAGAAAAAGAAGAAAAAGAAGAAAAAGAAGAAAATTCAAAAGAAGATGAAGAAAAAGAAAAAGAAAGAAAAGAAAAAGAATCCGATAGAATAGTTATAGATGTAAAGAACGATAAAATCCTTATCGACAATAACGAAATGCCAGAATCTTTAAATCTAAGATTTATGGAATTGAAAAGAAGACACAAGCCTAGAACGCATCTATTAAAGTTTTGGGATAGTTTACAGAAAAACCCAAATCAAAATTCCATTAAAATGTTGTACAAGTTTCTTGAACACAACGGCCATCCTATAATGGCTGATGGAAGTTTTATAGCATATAAAGCCGTTAGGAACGATTTATACGACCACTACAGTAAGACCAATTTACACAAAATAGGTAAGATAATCAAAATGGATAGGGGTGATGTAAATAGTAATCCTGATGATACTTGTTCTTCTGGACTACATGTTTGCTCTTGGGATTATTTAAAAGAATACCACCTTGGTGATTCACGTTATTTTGAAGTCCTAGTAAAGCCTTGTGATGTAGTCGCAGTACCTAATGATTATAACGGTACAAAGATGAGAGCGTGTGCATATAAGGTATATAGAGAAGTTAAAAATTTAAACCCTAAAGATAGAACATCTAATGATAGAGCTATGCGGGTTAATGGCGGCTATAAGTGAGACTACGCAGAGGAGTGAATTATGAGTGAATTTAATTCTCAGGCCGAAGTGTGGGGCGCATTACTAGGCGGTAAAACAATTTGTGCAGAAGACTTTCGGTATAAATTTTTTGATGGTAACTTACTAGAGAGTAAAAACCTAGGATGCTACAATGTATCTTACCAACAATTTAAATCTTACCACTATTTTTCAACATACGCTGAACCTAAAGTGCGTAAAACCATTAAAATGGCTCCTGCTTTATGCGAGTTTGAAGAAAGCAATACCTACTATATTGCGTACCGTTTATTTAGATCAGAAGAAGAAGCTAGGAAAGCACATACTAATCTCGTTAAATGGCTTATCGACACCCCATATGCTATTGATGTAGAAATTGAAGATGTAGAACAGGCTGAAGAATTAGCTCAAATACAAGAAGCAGTTCCCTACGACACCTACGAAGAATTAATTGCAGTCTATCCGAAATTAGGGGTTGATTATGAAGTCTTAAAAACCATCAAGGAATTAAGAAGTAGCTGCTAAGAAGGACTATGCTATTATGAGTAAATGGGTTGTAGAGATGAAAAAACTTTGTAATTTTTGTCAAGGAGCCAAGGGCTATTGTGGGTATTATGATATTATACGTGGGCATTCTTGTGCCGGAGACTTAACTAGACGGCCTGAATGGTGCCCAGTTACACCTCTCGATGAAATTTTAGAAAAAGAGTTTGGAGATGTAAAAAGTAGATAAAAAAGAACCCCACCAAAAGGAGGGGTTCAAGGAGCTTAACACGAGAACATGACATTTTCCCCTGTCTGAAGTCAGGGGATTCCCTCGAATCTTTTAAAGAACAGACTCTTAGCGTTTCATGCCCGAAACGGTGATTTCTCACTAAAAAAGAAAAACTACACAATAAACACAAAAGGAAAAACTTATGACTAACCTAGAGTATACTAGTTAAATAATTACTTCAACAAATTGTTCTAAAGAATATTTCATTTAATCACCTGTAATAGTCTAGATAATTTGTATTGGGGTCTATCTCAGAAACACATTCAAGAGCAGAACAAGCTCTGCCAGTTTTTGGATCAACGTAAGTAAACTTCATAGTTAATGAGTCACTTGGGGACCACCACCCATTACTTACATTATAACGTAACCAGTATTTTGGAGCTACTACAACTCGTGCGTTATCGTTCAGCCATGCAGCCCACCAAGAAAATGAAGAGTTGGCTACCACAAGGTATGGAGCACGAGATACAATGGCAAAAGACATAACAAGCCCAGGAGCTAATATTTGATACTCTGGGAAAAACTTTTTTGCACACTCCATATCATCTGTGACAACTAAAAATCTAATATTTGGGTCTATTGATTTAATATATGACAAAGCCTGTTGGTAGTATGTATTTGGTAGGAAAACATTCGAAATCCCAGCATAATCCCCACCTCTAAAATTAATGACACAAGTTTTTGTTAAATCTCCTGCCAAATCTTCAACGCTAGGAAGTTTATCAACTGGAAACCACTGTTTTATTCTATCACGACCGATATCCCACAAATATCTTTCCGATTGGAAAAAACCAACTAAGCGGGTATTAGGTTGTACTTCTCCCCCAAAAATACCTGAGTCATATTTTTGAATATGCCAATGTGCTCCTTTTTCGATATAAACTGAATTAATCTCACATTCTTGTTCATCACCCATAAAAATTTCTGGGAATAGAATCTTCCCCTGAAAATGTCGTGGTATGTGAAACCCAACATCTAGTTTCTCAGCAACGCCACGCACTACAGCATACTGCCAAAGTTGATTACCTAAATTGCCTTGAAGTAAAACACTCAACCCAGTTTCTTTTACCAAAAACCCTCCCAATTAATATTTCTTTTTTTCCCACCACCAACAAGGATCTGATTGAAATACTCTAGGATTACTTAAAGAAATATCCATTAATTGTTTATGTAATTTTTTAGTTTCTAATTGCTCATTTGTAGGAGATAGATGACTTGCTCCTGGATTTCCCCCATGTGAATAATGCGCTCTAAGGTATTGAGCACGAAATCTTCCGTATCGACGCATATATGCATCCACAGCTTGCTCGAATACCCAATGTATGTGTGCCATTGGATACCGCAATGATGCTACACACATATTTGCATCCACATCATAAATACGTGGATCTAACAATTCGCATTTTTTAGCTAGAAATAATTGATCTGCAAAACCATAACCTAATCCAAAAACACCATCTTCAGTGATTCCCTCTGAAAATTCACCTTGAACTGAGTCCCAGGATATAGGTCCCCATAAAGGATTTCCAACCAAAATCCTTGGTTCTTTTTCCATTATATCCCTACAAGCTGTTACCCAATCACATGTCTTTGAGGAATCTATTTCTACATCTGCATCCCAGTATAGTAACCAAGGAGTCTCTGGTCTAAGATTTAATGCTACTAAGGCACAATCTGTAAAATATCTAGTTGGGCCTAATTCTTCCTTAGTTAATCCAACACTACGAAGAGCATCTTCTAAATGCTGTTCCACTAAGTTAAAGCCGTCAATTACATGATCTTCTACTAGTTTTGCTGCTAAACTAATTGCCTCACCCAAATCATTGACGTTATTGATTAAAACATATCGTCCGGCAAATTGATATCCGAAGCTATCATTATGGAGTCGGTCCCAAAAAGGTTTGGACAACACCTCTCGATACGTTTTTTCATAACAATTTACAACCAAATCTACATCACGCTTCCGAGCGGATGGAATACTAATATATTCTTTTGGTTCTGGGTTAAGCAGTCTATCTAGTACATATTTTCCTAAAACTTTAGTCGTTAAATGTTCTTTAGTGTATTCAAAAATTTCACGCTGCCAGCAATCATATTGCTCATCTGAAGCTGTTTGCCATTCTCGTTCTATAGTTTGAAGCATCTTTTTAGGTAGCGTAGTTAATGTACCTTCTGGGCAATCGGCTATATTTTCAAAAATAGGAACACATTTATTTGCCATAATCTCATAATGACGCTTGCAATCCCATCCAGCTTTTTTCCTAGTTAACCCAAATCTACTTTCTTGATACCCTTTATAATAATCATCTTCGCATGTATAAATGTACTTCCGTACATATGCAATCCCTGGATCTTGATTTGCTATATTTGTTGTTTTGTCACATATAGCATTTGTGAGTTTTTCTTCCGGTATTGCAAAAGAGATTGGATATAAACCTTTTCCACCCACCCCTAATATTAATTCTCGTTTAAAACAAATGCAACCATGAGGCATTCCGAATAATTCAACATCATCTTCCCCGTCTATTACACCTACAGGTCCCTTAAAAACTTGCATTATTGTTTTAAATAGTTGCTGACATCGTCTGATAGACAAATAGAGAACTGCATCATAGTAACCAAGTGTCATAACACGTTCTAACAACACACCTTCTGACGGTACTACATTCCTCAAATTAGGATCTAGATTACGAGCGTAACTAAAACCTCTACCATACATACCCGCAACACGTTCTTCTGGAAAATCTTGATAAAGGTATTCCAAAGATACGTTTGATTCTAATCCATCTTGCCCTAAAATAGTACGCAATCCATGATATACATCATCCTGCATATAATCGCACAGGGATCGACCCAAAACCAATATCCTTGTCATATTAATAATCCTCTATTTTGATACTTTACAGATGGTAATTCCAAATGCAGGTGGTTCATCTTTAGGTGCGATGAAGTTAGCAATAACACGAACATGATCTTTTTGTAGGAGATATTTTAATGCATCTGCTACACTAGGACATGCCACGGTGTCATGAAATATAACTAAAGCATCAGGCTTAAAGTATGGTAGTAATAAATAAAAATCTTGAATCATACCATCTTTAGAATGGTCTCCATCAATGAATGCCACATCTATTAAATCATCACCCTTTGCCCATTCTCGAAGTTTATCTTTAGCTTCTTCACTATGAGAATCCACGATATGAACTATGCATATCTTCCACACACGAAATTAACGCCCTGCCGCCAGGAACCTTTCCTAACTCGTCCGTAGTAGGATCGACACGATTGTCTATCTTCTCTACTTCATTCCAATTAACATGATGCATTTCATTGCCCTTTACGACAAGACACATATTACTTTGTCGATAATTTGGCATGATAGATTCAATGCCATTCATATGCTTTGCAAATATGGGACTAAAGAGTCTGTGTTCCAGATCACGCCTAAAATCATGTATTAAAATTTTCGAGCCTACGTCCAATAAAGAAAATACTAGATTGAATGCTGTGGGTCGAGCAATCCCTATTTGACCCCAATCCTCCCCATCTATAAATACTAATGAAGGGTGGTATTTTTGAATTAGATTTTCTACCTTATTTTTTAAGGCATCTAAATCTAAGTATGAGATTTCTTCAATTTGTGGCTCTACCAAAAGATGATCTCGGTATAAATTTAAATTTATTTGTGTACGCTTAATCCACTCTGTATCATGTTCAAATGTAATAAGCGGTAATTGAGTAGATCCAGCTAAAAAGATTGTAGACCCACCTAGGCCGAATTCAAATACAGCATTATGGGCTTTTTGAGCCTCATGACTGAGCACAACAGCATCGGCTCGTGAAATATCTCCCTTAATGGGAAATATATAAGGATTAATTGGTTTTTTCATAGTAAGCATCCCTATCTAATGATGAATTATATGTACAAGTTTGTATAGTTTTAGAACCTAAATGATCGATATTAGAACGAGTTGAAAGAACATGTGTAAAACCATGAGTACGTAATGCATCGGCATAAACATTATCTGAATACCAAAATGTAACTCGATCCGATAATGGACCTATTGCATTAAGTAATCTTCTATGGGCTGTAATAGTCCAAGATGACATTCCATACCCAATCCAATCATTAACAATATATTCCGTAGTATTACGATCAATATTAGGATATCTCGATGGGTGCCAGTTATCATAGTCACACCAAGAACAAAATGACATGAGATCTGGATTAACGGTATTTAGCCTAACTAACTCACAGAACCATCCTGGATGAAAAACAACATCGTTATTTGTAAGTATAACCCATTCATTATTCGTGGAAGATATCCCTAAGTTTAATGCTTTATTATAATTAAATGTAGGATATCCCCATACGATAGTTCGATCTTGCCCCGCATGTTGGGGATTTTCTTTTTCTGATTCAACAATAACTACATTAAAATCAATTGAAGGCTCAGACCTACGTAGAGAATCTATACATTCCTTTGTCATAGCATAAAAGTTAGGAGATGTTTTTGATGGAATTATCACATCTACTATCATGTACTAGCTACCTATTAGTATGATTGAGAACGTATGCACTTTCGTTATTCTCTAGTTTAATATTATGTCTTTTTATCATATCTTCGAATAAATCTGGATTTTCTCGGAGTATTCCTCGTCTAGGTTTTCCCAAATGAATGCAATTTATTTCTGGAAAAAATGCAGTTCTATATCCTTTTTCTGAAAACTTAACAGCATAATTAAATTCAAAATTATCTTGTTCATCAAACAAGCCAACATCTCGTATAGCTTTTAAATTCCAAATTCCATTATTTAGGGAAAAGTTAGGCCAATGAGCGTGAGATGGTTTCTTTGATTCGTCATGGAATTTTTTCCATTCAACACCATCCATTACTTTCCAATCATGTACTAAATATTCTAATTCACCATTTTTATTAAAGATTTCCTCACCACTGAAAGCTAACCTCTCAGACTCTTCTACGCAATCCGATTCCGAATAACTTTTATTAAAAATTACTTGCCCTATTCTACTATCTTTATTCAAAATATTAATTGAACGAGTTATCAAATTATTATCACGGATAAACAAAAAATCATCTTCCATAAAGACCAAATATTCGTAACCCTTATCTAAAACTTCTCTGATAAGGGTATTAATCGATTTAACATGTCCTTTTTCATTATCCTCTTTAGTTAGAAAAATAGCAGATGGCGCAGTACGTTTCATCTTATTTAAATCTTCAATTGGACTAAAGTCATCAACTACATAAATATCTTCAATAGTAGATTCGTCTAAACATCTAAGTTTAAAACTATGATAGGCTCTGTTAAAAAAATCAGGTCGTCGGCAAGTTGTAAAACCTGCGGCTACTTTATAAGTTTTTCTCATATACTTTACTAAACCATCAACTTCGGTTTTATCAAAACCTTCCTCAACATTTTCAAGAGGGGCTGTTGACCAGAGAATACCTTTAGGTTTAAGCAAACGTAAAAATTCACTTGTTGGTGTTTCTTTGAATTGGGTAGGGTCTACTGCAATGTAATCTATAGATGCATCTACAAATGGAAACTTTTTATTTAAGACCCAATTATTTGCTTCAAACTTACAAAACCCACAAGTATTAACTAGAAGTGCATCTTTTCCAACTTTCCAACTAGCCTCAAATAGATTAGTACCGAATTCGATGCCAACACTCTTGGTTGATGCAGTAGGTTTTGGATGCAAAACATATGAAGAAACTTCAGAGATAATGTTTTTATATCCATAATTTTTAAGTTTTTCTTTGTACTCTGAAACCTTATCCCATAACCCCAAGTCTCGATAGCATAGAACTAATTCAAATAATGGAAGATTTGTCCAGTATGCATGACATATATTTCCATTTTTTGGTGGAGTACATAAGCATCTAGTAAACCATTCCGCAGCTACAGAAAGATTTCCAAGCACTCTCTCTACTTTTCCGAAAGTATAATAATATTCTGCTCGTCTTCTACTAGAATCAAGATGATACACAGGCTCTATCATTTTTAATGATTTAGTATACTCTTTCTCATCTAAATACATTTGTGATAATAAAAATCTAGCTTTTATTTCATCCTCATACCATTTCCAACAAGGTAGCCCTACATAGTGTTCTAATACTTCTTTGGCTTTAGTTTTATTACCAGCATCAAAAAGATCTCTTCCGTAATAAAAAGACATCCTGTCATTATCAGGATTTTTTGAAAATTCTTTCTCTAGTATTCTTAAATTTCTTCCATCCTCTCTAACTTTTCCTACGTGGTTATGTATGATCTTTAAGCCATAATAATCTTCTTTTTTATTCGTTTCTGTATGTACGTATTCATGAATAGCGCATTTCCAATAATGGACTATGGAGCGTCTAATAAATCGTTCTCTAAATAGAGTTACAGTTGGGCCATAAACATATTGAAGATTCCACACATCAACCGTAGGTTTAATTAATACTTCATTTTTAAATTTCAATAAATCATCTGGATTAACTACATCATCACAATCTACCCAAAACACCCACTCAGATTTTCCATGAGAGAATGAATAATTTCTTGCGGCACTAAAATCATCTATCCAGTCAAAATGATGTACAAATAGGTTACTATATTTTTCTTGCAAATTTGTAAGAATTTCCAAAGTACCATCAGTGCTGCCTGTGTCCGTAATATGAACTTCTTCGAGGACAGAACATAGCGTTTCTACTAGTTGACCTATATTTGATTTCTCATTTTTACAAATTAAACATGCATTTACCGTATTTTTATTCAAGGTACCAATCTCCTTGTGAATAAATTCCATAAATTTTAACCCATCTGTATTTGAATTTTTTTGTGATCTTAATGCATTTATAATTAAATTTCTATCCTCAATCCCGTATGAGCCTTTAATTTTTAAAATATAAGAAATTCCTAGCGAAACTAAACCAGAAATTACGGCAGTAGCCATTGAACTTCCTGATAGTACCTTAAAATTCCTATCTAAATGTGTACTTAAACAAGAAACGCCAGGTGCATATATTTGAGTATAATTTGTAGGCAAGGCATTTTTGCCGTATTGATCATAAGCAGATACTGAAATTACATTTTTATAACAGGCTGGGTATATTTTTTTATCTGGATCAGAGTTACCAGATGCAGCTATAACAATACCACCTTGTTCAAAAA
>Ga0315289_10007848_pt1 | contig 15486 bp, 19 predicted proteins | sample YL17G11_40_MG_FD_203452 | JGI IMG/M metagenome (GOLD analysis project Ga0315289, IMG submission 203452) | Sediment microbial communities from Yellowstone Lake, YNP, Wyoming, USA - YL17G11_40 | ecosystem: Environmental > Aquatic > Freshwater > Lake > Sediment | place: USA: Wyoming | collected... | reverse complement strand
ATCAGTATGCCCGTGCCCGGGATGACGACCCCTGAGCCGAAGAGGTTGACGAGGGTCTGGTTCACGGTGACCATGTTCCCAGCCTTATCTGCCACTGAGAGAGCCGTCGTGTGGTCGGGCTCGAAGGGCCAAGGCTTGCCGGGCTTCACGGCGCAGGCCCTGTCAAGCCTTATCCTCTTCCTCTGCTCCCCGGCGTACTCCTTGGATACGAGCGTCCTCTGGGGCACCTCGACGTAGCCTGGGTCCCCCATATACTCGAAGCGGTCGGCGAAGGAGAGGCCGATCGCCTCTGCAACGAGGTGAAGCGCCTCGGGCGAGCCGAAGCCGTAGCCTGCGAGGTCGTAGCCCTCCAGGATGTTGAGACACTCCATCAGCGTTGTGCCCGCGTGGGTCGGGTCGTAGACTACGTCGTATCCCCTGTAGCTCCCCGGCTCAGGCTCAGATACTATCGGCTCATATGTCGCCAGGTCCTCGGCAGTGATGAGGCCGCCGTTTGCCTCCATCTCCATCGCAATGGCCTCGGCTATCCGGCCCCTATAGAAGGCGTCCCTGCCGCCCTCGGCTACAATCCTCAGGCTCCTCGCCAGATCCTTCTGGACTAGGACCTCAGGTTTCGGGAGCTCCATGTTGTATGGGAGGTACGGGAACTGGCCGCCGTGGAGGTAGACACGCCTCCACTCATTGAGGTGCCAGAACGTCTTCATCCGCTGGAAGATGCTGCCGGCGGTCCCCCAGCCGACTTCGAAGCCCTCCTCGGCGACCCTGATGGCCGGCGCCATCACATCTCCCAGCTTCATCGTGCCGTACATCTCAAGCGCCTCGGAGAGGCCGGCGACCGTGCCCGGCGTCACGCAAGCCTTGTGGCCGATGACGTTAGCATCCCCCTTGACCCGCCTCCAGCCCATCCAGCCCGGCTCAGTCTCCTCCGAGAGTTCATACATGTCCGGGGTGCAGCCATTGGATGGTCTCCCAACGTAATCAACTATGATGTTCTTCCCCGAGGCAAGGTGCATCGCTATCACGCCCTCGCCGCCTAAGCCGTTCATCGCCGGCTCGACGACACAGTTCATGAAGGCGGCCGCGACGGCGGCGTCGACGGCGTTGCCTCCCCTCCTCATCATCCCGATGCCAGCCTCGCCTATGAGCTGGTGCTTGGACGCGACCATGCCGTTCGCGGCGACACAGTCCTGCCTTCCGGCGCCTATCCATCGTCTCGCCTGGTAGATGTTCGGAGAATCAGACATGGTTGAGGCTTAGCCCAGGGCGATTAATAGTTGTCGACGTCGGGGTTAAGCTTGAATACTCCGGACGAGTAAGGGCTACCCATGTCAGAAAAGCTCAAGGAACTGCTCGCCACCGGCAAGGAGTGGACGAGGGTCAAGACTAGCATACCCGGTGTCTTCATAGTGAAGCTCCCGACCTTCAAGTCGAGCCCAGCCCGCCTCTCGGTGGAGATCAACCCAGTCGACGCATCGGGGAACCCCACGAAGCGCCGCGGTCTCTTCATCATGAGCGTGGAAGAGTACGAGGAGTTCAAGGCGATCCTCGCCAACGAGAAGATGGAGAGCCTCATGGACATGCTCGAGGAGGTCAATCCGAAGGCGACGGGCGGCCGCAGGGCGAAGATGAGCGACGACGTCATAGAGATCTAGCTCAGAGTGGAGACCTTGGAGACCCTAGAGGAGCTGCTCCTTAGGCTCATGGATGTCCCCGCCCCATCGGGCTTTGAGGAGCCGATGATGAGGCTGCTGAAATCCGAGCTAGAGCCCCTCGTCGACGAGGTCCATGACACGCCGAGGGGCAACATCATCGCCGTGAAGAGAGGCAAAGACCCCGAGGCGCCCAAGGTGGCCCTCGTCGCCCACATGGACCAGATAGGGTTCATAGTCTTCAGCGTCGACGACCGAGGCTTCGCCAGGTTCAGGAAACTTGGCGGACCGGTCACCCGCGCCATGCAGGGCCAACAGCTCAAGATACTCACCGCGAAAGGCCCCGTCGTCGGAGTCGTCGGCGTCAAGCCAGGCCACATAACCAGGCCTGAGGAGGCGAACCAGATACCACCGATAGAGGAGATGTACATCGACGTCGGCGCCGGGAGCAGGGAGGAGGCGGAGGAGATGGGCGTCACGGCCGGCACCCCCATCGTCTACAATGCTAAGCCCGTGAGACTTGCGAACGGCCTCATAGCGGGCCCCTCCGTCGATGACCGAGCGGGCGTAGCTGCACTCATAGCCGTAGCCCGGGAACTGAAGGAGAGGCCCGTCTCGGCGACTGTCTACTTCATCGGCTCCGTCGAGGAGGAGATAGGGCACGGTGGAGCGATTGTCGCCCTCAGCGGCCTCGACGTCGATATGGCGGTCGCCCTTGACACCTTCCCGGCCGGCTGGCAGCCGGAAGTGAACACTCGTGACCTCCACTACGAGGTCGGTAAGGGACCAGCCATCCATGTGGGTGAGATAGGTGATAGGACCCGTATCGAGAGCCAGATCGTGAGGAGGTGGCTGGAGGAGGCTGCTAAGGCCCACGGCATCCCCCACCAGGTCGGCGTTATGCGCGGCAACACGGACGCCCCCTCCCTCATGGAGACCAGTGCGGGCGTTCCCTCCGGTGTCATAGGCGTCCCAAGGAGGTACAGCCACAGCCCCGTGGAGACCGTACAAGTCGAGGACATCGCCAACCTGATAAGGATACTGACGGCAGCCCTCAGGGAATTGGACAGCGGCTTCAGCCTAGCCAGAATCTAGGATAGCATTCGAGTCAAGGCTCGGTCAGGGGACGCAACTCGTCATAGATCTGTCCCCAAAGTAGCCTCAGTCGGCAAGCCTTAATCGGCCCCAGAACCGATCCTATCCAGGTGGATGCTTCTTGAACGAGTTCAACGACTACGGGAGGAGGATCGAGGAGCAGATCAGGCCCTCGACGTACCCCCTCGCCGTCAAGATGCTTGAGAAAGGTGAGCCTGTTCCAGAGTGCGCCCAGATGCCCGTCAGAGACTTTGGCGCATGCATCTCGACGTGCCAGTGCTTCAGCCTCTCCAGGAGGTTCGGCGCGACCGTCGCCCAGCTCTTCGGGGACATGTGGTGCCCTGAGCCCGTCATCGGGTTCGGCCTCGCTGAGCCGCCTGAGCAGTTCCTCAGCGGGAGGACGAGGTACCCAGACGGCGTCGCCTCCCAGGAGGCTGGGGCGAACTGGGCTAAGGAGTTCCCCAGGCTGCCGACTGGCAAGTACGTCGGCATCGTCAGCGCCCCGCTGAGGACGGCGAACTTCAAGCCGGACGTCGCCGTGATCTACTGCAACTCGGCCCAGCTCCTGAGGCTCCTCCTCGGCATAGCTTACGAGGACGGCAAGGATGTTCCCTCGGTTCTTGGCGGCCACTCAGCCTGCGTCTACGCCGTCACCCCGAGCCTCCTCATGGACGAGTGCTGGGTCTCGGTCCCATGCAGAGGAGACAGGGGGTACGCCGGGGCGCAGGACGACGAGATGATCTTCTCCGTCCCAAAGAGCAAGATCGGGCGCCTGGCCGAAGGGCTGGAGCAGAAGGGGACGAGTAACATGCCGACAAGGTTCTCCATGGCGGCGGAGTACAAGCTCTCGACAAGCTACGTGGAGGCGGCGAGGCAGATGGGGATGAGGATGCCCGACGGCTCCGAGATCAAGGGCTACCCCGAGAAGGAGCGGCACCTCAGCCTCCAGTACAGGTGAAGGGCTGCCATCAGACGGTTCGCTCTTATATCCCCCCACCCCGCTAGGTAATTGATGGAGTTTGACCGACAACAGCCTCCTCAGACTCAACGGGAAGAGGTTCAGGGCGGGCGCCTACGACAAGGCGGTCCTTCCCGTCGGCTCAACTGAGTACCACGGTGACCACCTCCCCCACGGGACGGACAGCCTCGTCGCCGAGAGCCTCGCCAGGGCGGTGTCTGAACGTGTGAAGGGGATGCTCCTGCTCCCGACGATGCCCTTCGGCATGAGCAGACACTACGCGTCCTTCCCGATAGCGATAACCCTGTCGAACGGGACGCTGATGGGTCTCCTCAAGGAGGTCTTCGCCTCCCTCGACAGACACGGGCTCAGAAGGCTCCTAATAATCAACGGCCACGACGGGAACATCGCGGCGATTGAGGCGGCGACCCGCGAGTACAGGGTCGAGCACCCGGAGTTCAGGATAGCGGTCCTAGAGGCCTGGTGGGCGACTGCGGGGAAGCTCCTGCCTGAGGGCACCTTCGAGGTCTGGGGCGGCCTCGGCCACGCCGGCGAGGGGGAGACCTCGATGATGAGGTTCGTCGCCCCCGAGCTCGTCGACATGGAAGAGGCGAGGGGGGTCGTACCGGACCTACCTGAGTATGTCGAGGTGAAATGGCTATTCGAGGAACTTACACCGTACGGTGTGACGGGTGACCCGACGAAGGCGACCGCTGCGAAGGGGAAGAAGATGCACGAGGCCCTGGTCGAGCTCCTCGTCTCCTTCGTCGAGGAGATGGACGCCGCCGGCTGGGAGGCCGGCCCCGTCAAGCAGAGGCGCCTATAGCCGCTCGGTCGCCACTGTTTTATCCTCAGCCGACCAGTATCAGCCTGAGAGTAAAATGAAGGTACTTGTTCTAGGGGTCGGCAAGATGGGCTACGGCCTCCTCAAGGACCTCACCGCCCAGAAGGAGGTCGACGAGGTCGTCGCCGCCGACGCCAACCTCGAAGGCGCGAAGGTGGTCGTCGCTAAGGTCGGCAGCGACAAGGTGAAGAGGGTCGAGAAGATCGACGTCACCGACAGGAAGGCGACGGTGAAGCTGATCAGGGGCTTCGATGTCGTAGCAGGTGGGCTGCCACGCCAGTTCTGCGACGGGGCGATAGCCGCCACCATAGAGGCAGGCGTCGATTGGGCTGACATCGCGGCGAACTTCGGAACAGTATTTAGCCAGCACGAGGCGGCGAAGAAGGCCGGCGTCACCGTCGTTCCCCACATAGGGCTCGACGTGGGCACTGACAGGGTGCTGTGCGGGGTCGGCGCCAGGAAGCTCGACGAAGTGGAGGGCTTCTACGTAGGCTGCGGAGGCTTCCCCCAGAAGGGAACCCCCGGCTACTACAACCCGATAAACTACAAAATCAGCTGGTACTGGCCCTTCGCAGTGAACAGCAACCTCGGCGTCTGCAGGTGCTTGAAGGGGGGCAAGATGGTCGACATCCCGATCCTGAGCGACGCGACCGAGATAGTCTTCCCTGAGCCCCTCGGCAAGCTGGAGGCTTACACGAACGGCAGCCTCGTCGACGTCGTCGAGCACCTCGGCCTCAAGGGGGTAAAGGATGCATACGCCCAGACAATAAGGTGGCCCGGACACTGCGAGATGTGGAGGAAGCTGAGGGACCTCCACTTCCTCGACGCTGAGCCGGTGAAGGTCAAGGGCGTCGACGTCTCCCCCATCGAGCTCTGGTACGCCCTCGGCGAGAAGTGGCTCCAGTACGAGCCCAGTGAGGGGGATGCCATCTGCCAGCGCGTCATCGTCTCCGGGAAGAAGGACGGGAAATCGGCGGCTTGGACCTACGAGTTCATGGACTTCGGCGACCAGAAGGAGAAGCTAACCGCAATGGCGAGGACGACCGCGTTCCCGTGCAGCATCGTCGCCAAGATGATCGCGAAGGGCCAGATGAAGATGCCCGGCGTCATCCACCCAGTGAAGATCGGCTACGACGAGAAACTCTCAGCCATCTTCTTCAAGGAGATGGCGAAGAGGCGGATCAACATCACCGAGTCCTTCACCAGCCCCTTCAACTAACCCTCTTATTATCTCTAAATTTTCTTACCCTAAATGCTTAAGACATGCGAACATGGTATGGATGCCACAATCTACTTCCTGACAAAGGATGCATAAGCTCCCAAGTCGCATGAGTCTCCGGCTCAAACATTAAACTTAAAGACAGTGGGATGCGACTATATTCAGCATGTTCATAGAAACGTTGGTCAATCAGGATGCGACCGGGGGTTTCGATATCCTCTGGATCATTTTACCCATTCTTTTATGCGTGATGCTCATGGGTCAAGGCCGCGGTGGCGGGGGCGGTGGAGGCACCGCGCAGGAGACTGTCTCGGAGTCATGGTATACAGGACAAGACATTGGTACTACCTATAAGACGATCGAGACAGTTGTCACCGAGTGGCGTAAAGAGGCTGAGGAGAAAAGAGAGGCTTCGAAGGGGGTCCTCTCCAGCCTAAAGGGTGCGCTTGGTGGAGGGGGGCCAAAGGAGAGATTCGTGGTAGAGGAGACGATCTCCCCGAGGCTCTACAAAATGTCCGACCCCACGGGGCCCATATATTTCGAGCTCACCGAGGTTGAGGGCGGAGGAGCTGTGGTGAAAGCGACGTTCAACTCAGAACTGAGGAACAAGATGGCGAAGTTCAAGGCGGGTCTCCCTCTGAAGATTCCGGCGAACCCTGTAGGGAACCGATGCCCAGCCTGCGGCAAGGCCGTGCTGCCCGAGTTCAACCTGTGCCCGTACTGCGGGGAGAAGATCATAAAGGGGTAAGCCGGCGATATGGAGGTCTGGCGGCTCTTCGCCCACCAGCATTGGTTCACCCTGAGGGCGTTGGGCCTGGAGCTGAGGCTCTGCGCCCGCTGCTCAGGGTATTTAGTCGGGTTCCTCTCCTATACAGTGCTGGGGAACGTCGCGGGACTTCCATCCTTTCTGGCGTTACCTGCTCAGTGTCAGCTGCTCATCTGCGCGATGCTCACGGCTCCCATGGCGGTTGATTGGCTCACCCAGTCATGGGGGCTTAGGGAGAGCAACAACGCCCTGAGGTTCGTCACCGGAGCGTCCCTGGGTGCCGTCGTCTCGCTCTACTCGTCGGTAACATCCATGCCTAACTCAGTGCCTATCTTCGTCTCAGCAATGTCCGCCGTCGCCATCATAGGTTTGCTCGGTAAGCTTAGGATGTGAGATCGATCCACGCCGAAGGTATCTTTCCAACGCCGTAGGAAGAAAAAAAGACTCTAATAGTTCCCGAAGTTGGCGTGGACTATCCTCCACTCCCCGCCCACAGGTACGTAGACGAGGGTGACAGGCCCCTTCTGAACCTTCTCCGAGCCTCCCCGCTTGAAGAACCAGATCGCCGTCACTAAGGCGACTCCTGGGAAGGTTTCTATGTCGACGTCCTCGAGCCATAGCTTGTTGGGCTGGGCTTTTCCTCCCATGACGAAGCCGAAGCCCTCATGGTGCTTGATCAGCGCCTCTATTCCCTTGACTGCACCCTGCTTCTCGGAGGAGAAGTAGGTGACACACTCATCGTTTACGAAGAGCTTCTCGACCATTGACAGGTCGTAGCTGTTCCAGATGGCGACCCAGGCGTCAACGAGCCCGGGATCAAACTTTGGCATTCCCCAACACCTTAGATTCAGGTACGCTTAATTTGGTATAAAGATAATCGCTTCTTCGCTGGCTACTAAGTTCGTCGCGCGTGCTGAGGCGAACAGTTTAAGGAAACGGAGGAGCGGGATAGGGTGATGAACCTTCCAAGGATGGTCGAGGCAGAGCAGAGGATAGCGCAGCAGAGGCTCGACGACTACGTCTCAACGATAAGGAGGGAACTCTCCCCAAAAATTAGAGGCAAGGTGAGGAAGGGCTCCAGGATAGCCATCACGGCGGGGAGCAGGGGGATAGCCCACTACTCTGAGATCCTGGCGACAGTCGTCGACGAGGTCATGAAGGCCGGAGGAGAGCCTTTCCTCATCCCCGCGATGGGCAGTCACGGGGGCGCCACGCCGCACGGTCAGGTCGAGGTCCTCAGGAGCCTCGGGGTAACCCAGGAGACGGTCTGCGCGCCAATAATCTCATCCATGGAGGTCGACGAGGTCGGGGTGCTCAAGGGGACGCCAGTCTACGTCGACAGGAACGCCATGAGGGCGGACGGCGTGATCGTCGTGGGCAGGGTGAAGCCCCACACAGACTTCAAGGGCGCGATAGAGAGTGGCCTCATGAAGATGGTCGCCATCGGCCTCGGCAAGCAGAAGGGGGCGGAGATGATTCACTGGCACCTCTACGAGGGCTACCACGAGCTAATCCCAGCCGCCGCGAGGCTCATAATGTCGAAGGTGAACATCGTCGCAGGCCTCGCCGTCCTCGAGAACGCCAGCCACGAGATAGCCAAGGTGAAGGCCCTCCTCCCTGAGGAGTTCGAGGCCGAGGAGCCGAGGCTACTCGAGGAGGCAAAGGAACTTCTGGCGAGGCTCCCCTTCATGGACGTTGACGTACTAATCGTCGAGGAGATGGGGAAGAACGTCAGCGGAGTCGGCATGGACACGAACGTGACGGGCAGGTTCTGGATGCCCGGCGAATCCGACCCCAGGGCGCCGAGGATACGCAAGATAGTCGTCCTTGACCTTTCTGAGGAGACCCACGGCAACGCCATAGGGATGGGGCTCGCAGACTTCATCACCCGCCGCCTCTTCGAGAAGATCGACTACCCTTCCACCTACGTTAACTGCCTGACCCAGGGGAGCAGCGAAACGGGGAAGACTCCGATCTGGCTCCCCAGCGACAGGGACGCCATAGAGACCGCCCTCAGGATCTGTGGACCCATCGATGTCCCCAACGCGAGGGTCGTCAGGATAAGGAACACCATGGAGCTGGAGCGACTCTGGGTTTCCGAGAGCCTCGCCAAGGAGATCAAGAAGAAGCCGGAGCTCTCCCGGAAGGTTAAGCTGCTCGGCGAGCCGCGGGAGATGCAGTTCGATGTCCTCGGAACCCTAGTCAGGTAGCCATGTAACCTATTTTTTTTTATCTCCGCGAAGTCGACCCAGATCAGGCATTTTATCAGATGAATAGGCTCTACAGGAACGTCAACGGTGGGCTTCCCTCGACGGCGACCCGTCTTCTGAGCCTCGGAGACCTCCCAAGGGGGTAGCGGATTCCCAGCTGGGTAAGATAGACTCTTATTCATGATGGCTAGGACCGCTGCTCCTCCACCTCTTCCTTCAGGTAGGTGACGTGCTCGACAAAGCGTGGGCAGCTGTCGTAGCCGGGAGTCTCGCAGAACTGCCTCCTGTATGCCTTCGACGGCTTGTGTAGCCTAACTTTCTTTATCGTCCTCGGCTCTGCTAGGCAGATCTCGCCGTCGAAGAAGATGCAGCTCAAATGAGTCGCCCGTATTTCTATCCGCCTTCTATTAATAGAGTGTTTTTTACCGGTGGAGCATGGTTCCCGGATACTTTAAGCTAAAAAGGATAGCCTCGTGAAGCCATCACGCGTGTATGTACGCGCATATATACTGAAACCATAATCTTCAGAGGCGTTTGATTGGAGGGATTATAAGCCGAGCAAGCCTTTATTGACCCAGATGAAGAGTAAATCGGCTGGACGTGTGGGTCTCCTCCTGCCCTCGAGCAATACGACGATGGAGCCGGACTTCTACAGAATGGCACCCGAGGGCGTAACGGTCCACTCGACGAGGATGATGCTCAGGAGCGTGACCGTGGAGGGACTGGAGGAGATGTCGGGTGAAGTCACAAAGGCGGCAGAGCTCCTCGCGACAGCAGGGGTCGGCGTCATCGTCTTCGGCTGCACCTCCGGCTCGCTGCTGAAAGGCGTCGAGTGGGAGAGGAGCTTGGTATCGAGGATCGGAGATGAGACTGGTATCCTGACCGTCTCGACCGCCGGCGCCGTCGTGGAGGGGCTCAAGAGCCTCGGAGTCCGCCGCGTCTCGGTCGCCACCCCCTACACGGAGGATATCAACCTCCTCGAGAGACGTTTCCTCGAGGCCCACGGCTTCGTGGTGGAAGACATCCAAGGGTTGGGGCTCGCGGACAATCTGGAGATCGTCGCTGTAGGCCCTGAGAGGGTCATGGAGCTCGTTGGGGAGGTCGCCGGCGACTCCGATGGCGTTTTTATAAGCTGCACCAACCTCTCCGTTGTTCCCCTCATCGGAGAGCTGGAGTCTAGGCTTGGTAGGCCTGTCGTGACAAGCAACCAAGCTTCGATATGGGCGGCTCTTAGGATGTTAAGGCATCGTGGCGTGGATGGCTACGGGAAGCTCCTCAAGGTAGTGTGACAAAGCCTCGTTAGCTTAGAGGAGACAAATAATCGATTGATACAAGATAACATCTTTCCTGAATAGTCCTTTTAAGCCTAACTACGCTTCGTAAAAGCATATTAAGTGATGAGAAATGCGGGAGAAGGAGTTCAGGGACTATATGAGGGAACGGGGGATCGGTGGCGAGGAGGCCGAGTCCGCGGTCAAGACAATCCATGGGTTCGAAAGGCACCTCAGGGCAAAGGGAAAGAGCCTCAAGTCGGCCTCAGTGAAGGATCTGAAGGAGTACATCTCCCTGCTGATGAGGGAGGGGAGGAACTCCTTCGAGGAGCTGCTCGCCCTCGCCAGATACGTCCGCCTCATTAAGAGGAACGACCTATTCGTTTATATCGCCTCGATAGTGGGGGCGAGGAACGTGCTGCCCAGTATCTCCGAGAGGCTCGCGGTCATCGCAGGCGAGGAGGTGAGGCACAGGGTCTTCGACGGCGTCGAGGGACCCCCGCCCGGCTCGCCCCCGGAGGCTTTCCCGCCTGTCACGAAGCAGCTGATGGAGAGGCTCGAGGCCGAGCTCCCGCCCGAGACGTGCAGGAAGGTGTTGGCAGGGAACCACCATGGTGTGCCTCTCGAGGGCTTCAAGAAGCAGAGGGAGATGTACCTGAGGTCTGGGAACATCGACGAGGTCCTGAAGGAGATCCATGATAGAGCCGTCGCGGAGCTCGAGGAGCACATGGCTGAGGGCAAGATCTGGTACGAGCAGAAGATCACGCCGAGGGTCGTCGAGTTCGTCAAGAACAACCAGGAGGTCCTCGCAGGCGTTCACGAGGGGGACAGGATCTACATGACGAAGATTCCATACGCCCCAGACGACTACTTGGGGGAGACCGATCCGCTGATGAGGAGGTACTACGCCTGCCACTGCCCCCTGGCGAGGGCTGCGATACTGGGGGGCGACGCAGAGATATCACCGACATGGTGCTACTGCAGCGGCGGCTTCGAGAAGCTCCAGTTCGACGTGATCTTCGACGAGGACCTCGAGGTCGAGGTCCTCGAGAGCGCCCTGGCCGGCGACGATCGATGCCGCTTCGCCGTCAAGATACCTGAAGCGAAGCTCAAGTAGGGGGCTTCTTTCCCGCTGTTTTTTCAGCCTCCGACCCGGCAGTTTTATGGGTTATAATCTCTTGGACCCGCCCGATCTTGCCGTCCGTCAGCCTCACCTTGATGCCATGGGGGTGGTTCTCGGACCTTGTCAGGATGTCCTTCACTACGCCCCGCGTCAGCTCCCCTGTCCGCTGGTCCCGTTTAAGGACAATAAGGACCTCTGCACCTTTCGTTACGTTGCTCCTGACCTGCCCGTCGGTCATCATGATCAACTCATCCGGACTGCCACCCCTTTATAGACGCTTCGACGAACCACACAGCGATGGAGGAAAAGTCTAAAGCCCTCCCCTACTCGACCTCTCAAAATCTATTAAGAGTGGATGGACAGCCTCTGCGCGCGCGCCGGGGGTATTAGATAATAAAACTGTCTGTTTTCGAGTGTTTTTTATTCGTACGTGTTATGGCTCTGATATTCCTAGGCAGTTCTCGCCTTTATCTATGCATCCAATTACGCAGTAGAACTCGCCTGGTTCATCGCCTATGGTCTTGAAGCCGTGTTCCTCATTTGCAGGGAAGTAAGCCACGTCTCCGACTCCGAGGATTCCGCCTTTTCCGGGACCCAATACCTGAAGACGCCCCACTGTCACGGCGATCTCCTGTTCCCATGGATGCTTATGCGGATTCAAGTACCCGCCAGGTTCTATGACGAAGTAGCGGAGAGCGAAATTATGCAGGTACTCCTCTCCCCCCGTCCTCTTCTCAGAGATCCATCTGATCGTCACGCCCCCCGCATCCTGACCATAGGCTTCTTTGACATCGTAGCCCTTAATGCCTCGAATGTTTTTGATTATCACCCTGATGTCTCCTCCTTTTAATATGTTAAAGTGAGATGTGGCTTAAAACCCTATTTTAGATGGTTATGACGGTTTTGGCTGAAGTGGCCATGTCAAGGAAGGTTGCGTAGCCTATGATCGTTAAGCCATCTTCCAGGTTTTCTCGTGTTATGCCGCGTTTCCTTGCCGCCTCTTCGCAGACGTAGAGTTTCACTTTTTCGTTTTTCAGAATCGCTTTGAATCTTCGATCCATTTCTTCGCCGATCTTGGCGCATGTTCCTCTCTTCCCCAGTATGGCTCCGTCTGTGAAGAGGAACACCGTTGCGTTCATTCCCATGGCTGCCGCCGTCTCGACTATGTAGAGTAGGGAGGATAATCGTCCATCCTCCTCAGGCCCCCATCCATAGAGGAAGACAATGTCTTGTGACAATGTGCTTCACCTTCAGCATCCTGATGCGATGCACAGCATCTTCGGTAGGCCGCCGAGTTTACACACTACCCCGCGTGCGGTGCTCTTGCCTCCCTTAAACATGTCATCGAGTTGGTCGACGTCTAGTTTAAACTGGTCTCTTATCGTCTTAACCATCGGCAAGGTTTCCCATTTTAGATAATATCCTCTGACGAAGTATATTACTTGCATCTGCAAGTCTGTGAGGGACATGCCGAACTGTTCTTTAGCCATTTTCTTTGATAATTCTTCCGTCCATGCGTCAGGTTCTTTTACGAACCCTTCTTCGTCGAGGGCGTTATCGTCGACCATCACGCATTCACCTCGAAAAACCATCCGTTGCATATAAAATGTGGTCTACACGCAAGACGTCGCAAATGAATGGGGGTACTTTACTGTAAAATTTGGTTTTCGGGTGCCGTCAAATCCCAAGGATAGTTAAAACATTAAAAAATCTGGGGAAGCTCGCAAACGGCTAGTCCTTGGGTTCCGCGTCTCTCCTGAGTGAGCCCGCGGCGCAATGGATCGATCCGCTGTTTCTTGGCCCGACGAGGCTCGGCATCTCCACCTCGATCACCTCGACCCCTATACTCTCGAGCCACTTGGTAGCCTTCGGCTCCCCCGTCGGCACAAGGATCTTCATTGGCTCAAGCACGACCCCTGTCTCCGGACCCACGGGGTTACCCTGATCAACCCTGCATAGCTCGTCAGGGGGGATGACGAATTGCCAATCCATCTCCGATTGTAGCCAATCGAGGAGATACTTGTCCAGCCATCTGGGATCCGCGACCGAGGTGTGCCTATCTATCATACTATAGTGGGTGAGCTGTGGACGAGGCCCGTATCCCGGAAGAATTCTCACGTCAACCTCAGGATCCTGGGTGTGTATAATCCTACGAAGCTGCTCATGGCCCCAGTCATTGGCCCTCCAGACATCGCCTTGGGAGGTGTTAGCCCTGGGGTAGTGGACTGCAGCGAGAAGGTGCTTTTCATCGAGCCAGCCGATGTTCCCGCCCTCAGCCATCCCCCTGCCAGTGATCATGCCCACGACTGGGCACCCTATCTCCGCCAGCGTCTGGTACGTGGAGACCTCCTCCCCCTTCCGGATGTGATCGTACATCCTCAGGATCACCTGACCATAGACGGCTGCGTGGCAGACATCATCGGTGTAGATCGCCTTCACCTGGTACGGGGGATCGTTGGGATCCGGCTTTCTCTCCACAACTTCCACGCCTTCGTCTCTGTAAGCTCTGTACAGCCTCTCGTAGTCCTCGTTTAGCTCTTCAAGGTCTTTGGGCTTGTAGCTCATCCGCCAGGCGGCGAGGCTGGAGTCGTGTGGTGGCCACGGCGTGGGTTTCCCGACGCTGAGGAACTCTTTCCCTGGCCTGTGCAGCAGGACTGTGCGAAGTTTCCCGATGGTCGTGTTCGCCTTCCACTTCTTGCCCCAGAGCTTCTCCATCTCGTCCTCGAACTCTGAGAGGACCTGAGGGTGATGCCTCATGTACTGTTCATCGAGTGAGAGGCCTGTCTTCTCTTTGAACTCGTCGTGAATGGGATGTTTCACCATTAGAATAACCGGGTTATCAAGGGATATTGGCGAATTTGAAATTTTTGTGAGAAGCGGACGCGGTGGCGCAGAGGATACGATTATGGAGAAGAGAGGGCGAAGCAGTGAAGGCCCTATCTATTTTTTCTTTGTATAGGAATACTTCTTACGGATTATTTTCTCAATATATTTTCTGGGTTTTTTCGGTTTCTCGTGCCTCTCCTCTGGTATCGCCGTCAATGTTACACACAGAAGATGAGGCGGAACTGGGGATAAAATTATGGCCCCAAACCCCAAACCCAAACCCCCTCTTTCTTACTAACTAATTCCTACTCTCTCTACTCTCCCTTCTCTCTCCCATACATACACACTCTTCACACCCACACAAAGAAACAAGTAGGTGCATCGAGAGGATCGATAAGATGAGGCCTATACCAAAGTAACTTTGCGCAGACTGTATAATCACCAATCCTTTCTCGTATAACTTCTCCCACAATACGGACATAAGCTAACACGACCCGGATCTGGTAAAGTTTTGGAAACAGTAACCTCATGGTGACAATATGGACAATAGTAATGCGTGCTTTGACCAGGCCAATCAAAATGTCCCCACCCCCCTACGGCGAAACCTGCTCCGAAGAAGTATAACCCGAAGATGCCTAAAAATAGAAGCCCTAATTGTAGAGGCTGGAGCTCCGAAAAAGGATCACCAAAGAAGCCAGACAAAAGTCCTCCAAATCCTATGATCATCATTATTGTACCAGTTACGAAGCTGGAGATGGCTTCTTTTGTTCTTCCTGGACGATTAATATGAGGCTCGCTTCCAGGTATTGGTTTTTTAAAATCGGTTATGGAGATAAATCCTAATGAGACTAGAAAAGCTGGGGGAATGAGGAGTGCAATCGGATTATCCATAGATAGACCAATTTCTAGACCAAACAATAGACCAAAAGGGACTCCGATTACGATTAAAATATATCCCAATATCTTGCGCACTCGCAATACAATTCACGGTTGAGTATAGGGTAAAAGTGAGGATAAGACTATGGAGGGAGGTTTAGTTCAGGCATTACTTCTTCAGCGAAAAGCATGGAGGCATGAGTATCAGGGAATGGAACAAATAATGTAATGAAGCTCTCTACCCCAGCGTCAATGTATTCGTTGAACCTTGACGCCACAGTCCTCGGAGAACCGATAATGAGCGAAAACCCCCTTTGAAAATCAGTGGTGGCGGCAAGTCTTGAAGCCTCCGTGTCCGACTCAGCCAATACGACAACACTCCAAATAGACTTCCCTATTTCATCCACATCCCGACCATACTTTATGCAATGATTATTGAGAAGATCCGCCTTCCTCCGAAATGCTTCAGGAGTCGGCTCAGGTAAATTCCACAGATCAGCGTATTTTGCTACCACCCCTAAAGTAAGGGCTTCTCCGCCTCCACCGATCATGAGCCGAGGGTTCCTAGGCTTCGGACAACCACTCACATCCTTGACGACGTAATATTTGCCTTGGAAGCTGAAGCCATCCTCTCGCCACATTCCCTTAA
>Ga0315289_10007847_pt1 | contig 15487 bp, 21 predicted proteins | sample YL17G11_40_MG_FD_203452 | JGI IMG/M metagenome (GOLD analysis project Ga0315289, IMG submission 203452) | Sediment microbial communities from Yellowstone Lake, YNP, Wyoming, USA - YL17G11_40 | ecosystem: Environmental > Aquatic > Freshwater > Lake > Sediment | place: USA: Wyoming | collected... | reverse complement strand
TAACATGTTTCTATCTCTGTAAAGTTAAAATACAATCTACAGAACAGACTCATTAGACGATTCTGACTCAACTTTATAAGTAGTTAGAACATCTTCCTTTTGTTTGGAAAAGGAAATAGTCTACCTGCCGTTGGGAAGTTCGTGGAGGGTTCAACTTTATGAAGAAGAATTGCTGAAGTCCGCCCTTATCTACGGACTTAAAGGAAGAATAATTAACTTGAGTTTTCCGTTGAACGAAGATTCGTTTGACCATAGAAGAGGACAGTTCAATGCGTTAGTCCTACTCGATCAAGTCCAAAAACTGAAACCGGATTCTAATTTGTATATGGGTGTTACAGCAACTGATATTTATGTGCCAAAGATGGATTTCATATTCGGGATTGCAGACAAAGAAACAGGTTGTGCAATATTGTCGGTTGCACGATTAATTTACGCTCAATACGAGGCAAGCTCAGGAGTGCTTAAAGAAAGAGTCGTGAAGGAAGCAGCGCACGAACTTGGCCACCTGCTGGGCCTAGATCATTGTTCCAATGGTGAATGTCTAATGCCTTTTTCAAATAATATCGTAGAAGTCGATATGAAGAAACCAATTATCTGTGACGACTGCAGATCAAAACTTTTCTAACACTTACTTCGATTATGAACGAGTTCGCGCTAAGGCTTTAAAGGCTCGTAATTCATTACTTCACGTTTATATCTCTGAATCAAGGAGTCACTAGAGAGAACACTGTTAAGAGGCCACAAACCTTTTGCAGAGTACAGCTTATCCTCAACTGGTTCAAGCCTGCTTAAATCACCTCTAGATCTGTGTTCAGACTCTACTAAACCTGATTCTTCAACCTTTTTCAATGCTTCAGGAACCGAGCGCACAAGATCTATCATCTCATTCATTTTAAGGCCTTTTAGGCGCCAAAGACCAGATAAAGTATCTACTAGATCAGACTGCCATGCTGAACCATGGAGAATAACTAGAGCTCTTAAGATGTCAACTGAAATAGAAGAGATACGATCTTGTTTCTCTTTTACCAATAGTTCGTCGAGTTCTCTGTCATTCAAGTCTTTTGCCTTATAAGACTATGAACTTCCTGTTTTTCTACTTTTAGTTTTATTTGAGCAAATATGTTAGCAAAAAAGGTTCAATGGTGTAGTCTTACAGTAGATTCATGATAAATACAGAGAATAATGGTATAGTTAGGTTATCATAGTTCTTTGATACCAATTCCACGATTGTTAATAGAAATGCAATAAAGGCAGCATATAAGACGTTAACAAAGAATGACAGTATAAGAATTGCAGAAAAGAAGAACACTATACTGCCTTCTAGAGTCTTGTTACCTAGAAGCTTTGTTCTGCCAAAAATTATACCAACAAGGGTAGAAAGTCCATCGCTAATAGTAATTATCAAAACTGTAGGATATGAAATCATAGGCCTAAAAAAAATTATAACAAGCAAGATAGGAATAGCAAGAAGAAGGGGATCAAAAGCGAAACTTGTACTCTTATCAGACCTAGCACAGATTTCAACCAACTTACGATAATAAGTAATCTCCACCTTATTCAATCTCAAAACTTCAAAAAGGGTATAGAGCAGAGTTACGGAAATTGTCAGAAAAATGGCTAGGTCGTGGGAAAAGATATCAAACAAAATTATGGTGCACACTGAGATGTGAAGGGATTTCCTAACAAGTTCTCTCTGTTTTAGCAAAGGATCTATACCCATAGTTCGTTCTGAAAGATATTTAACCCTTAATGCTGCTTCTAAATCATGTTGATACGGGAGATCACTGGAGCTGCAAGAACTGATATGATCGCCGCGATAACAAATCCTACTGTATAACCCATAGTAGTCATTACAATGCCTCCTAGTGCAGAACCGAAGGCGTTGGCTACTGCCATAGCTGAAAGAAGTTCTCCTTGAGCTGATCCCTTGCTGTTTTTGGGTGCTGATGAAATCGCAAACGTCGTTATCGGAAGCCAGAGTATTGAATAAAGGAACGGAAATAGTATAGAGAAGAGTAATGGGAAAACGAAAGCATAGGAAAATGGATATATCAGAAATATGGGAAGTGCGCCCCAGCATAAGATCAGAAAGCCTCTAGAGAAGATGGCTGTGTTGATGAGTTTCTTGTGATCTTGCTTTAGAGAGGGTGCTATCTTACCAAAGGCAATTACCTGAACTGCACTTGCTGATGCGTTGATGGCTAGTATAAAGCTGTCTGAAAGGCCAATGTCTTTCATCAAAGGGGTCTGGCCGACGCTGAAAAAGAATATCCCTGTCCACTGTATAAAACAAGCTAGGAAGAGTAGATGAAGAGGTTTAAGCTGCTTTAAGCTCCTTGGCATCTGAATATGCTTTATGTCCAAGTAGTGAAAGATCGATTTTGGTGAAAAGAGTCTTTCTGCATCCCGTAGATGTATTATCGGGAAGGCATGTCTCTCCAACGTTATGTATGGCTCCTCGGCTATCTGCCAGAATAGTAAAGCTGCAATAAGGCAGAGGGCTGAAGAAATGTAAAAGAGCCAGTTTATACGAAAGAACAGAGCAACAAATGTGTTCATGGCGAAACCAAGTATATTGCCTAGGCTTGAGATAGAATTGAATCTTGCAACCTCTCCCTGCCAATTCTTTCCCCTACAAGTTTCAACAGCATACATCACTGCAATAGGGGAGATGCCACTTGTAAGGACAGAGAGAAGTGTATAGTAAAATACCAGTTGTGGTACAGAACTTGCTGTGCTCAATACTAGAAATGTTGGTCCAAGCAATAAGACTATGACAAGGAGGTATCTTTTCCTTAGGCCTGATCTGTCAGAGAGCTTTCCCCACACCGTAGAGAATATAATTGTGGCAACAGCTCCAGAAGACATCATTAATCCGATTTCTGCAACGGATGCTCCTAAAGACAGAGCGATCAGAGTCGAAAGAACAGATGAGGCTCCAACTGCCATGTTAAGTGGAATTATGGAAACGTACCATGGTATTCCTTTTCCGCCACCTTGCTTGAGTGAGCTCGCTGTACTCATTCTGCTCTCCGCCTTGATGTATAGTATACCTTTAGAAATACGCATAAATTAACATTCCCAGAAACATTTCGGTGTAGGTTTTTCTGTTTGTAGAGCAACTAACATCAGCCAAGAAGATTAAAGTATTAGCTGTTGCAGACCTTCTACTAAGAAATAAGCACCAAGAAGAGCCATAAAGACTCCTAAAATAACTGATATCTCCTTCTGGTGTGGGTTTATGTACCTCTTTTGTCGATGCACAATAAAGGAGACAAATATGTAGTATGCAAAATCAGAGAACCAGTGTCCAGCAGTCACTATAACCACGCCAATTATACCCATTGTCTCAATACCTGTGAGCAAAATGGCTAGACCACCAGTCGCCCACCAAGGTGGCTGAGTAGGATTGAAGGCTGTATAGAAGACTCCACCTACAAGCGAAGAACTCACCCTAGAATTCTCCATCTTTATTCCATCACCCTTACTCCTTATCATACTCGCTCCCATAAGAGCGAGAGCTATGCCTCCAATTATGTAAATCAACAATTTGTTCTGTGTTATTATTCCTCCAAAACCTAAAAGAATAATCAGGATTATCATAGACTCCCACAAGGCATGTCCAAAAATGATACTGTGGCCGGTCATCTTTCCTTTCTTTGAAGTATCATACACAGTGAACGCTAAAAGAGGACCAGGAATAATGGCACCGCTTAGTCCAACAACACAACCTAAGAAGAACAAAGAGAAAACATCAAGGATTACTCCTTCCAAGCCCAGTGGAACTGCCATTGACTAAGCGGGGAATAGACAGATTTATTTAAAGTCTTAAATAATATCGTGTAGAATTTTTTTTAACAAACAATGCAAGTTGCAATAATTCTTATATATTGTGGCATAGTAGAGCATTTCTGAACGAATTGTTAAAGCGTTCCCAAGTTGATTCAAATCTAATTATCCTATTGATAGTTGGCTTTATTTCCAAATCAATATTCTTCATACTTGGAGCCGAAAGTTCCCAGACAGGTTTTCATCTACCGATTTCAGAAGCGTGGCAAGACTATTCCTATGCATATGTACCAACTATCCAAGATACAGAGAGCAAGTTTGAAAAAATGTTTGACAAATTTTATAATCTACTCAACGACGAAAGCGTAATACCAGCATCACATCTCGCAATAAACTCAGGAAAGATTGCTAGAGCAAAACTACAACTGCAGACCAAAATAACAGACAAACTACTAAACATAGACAATACAAACCACAGCCAAGAACACAAAGAGCTGATAAAAGGATACATTATAGAAGGATTCAGCGAATACTTCGAAGAGTCTAAGGATAAAGAGAAGATAATAGAGTTTGTCAGGAAGCAATTGAAAAGCAAGAGTCCCCGAACGAGAAGACAGGCTGAACAATTTCTAAGAAAGTTCTATTAACAAGAATAAATAACTTAGATATAGAAAGGATTAAATCATCCTCCATTAATAAATACATTTGATATTGATGGAAAAAGATTCTTTCCTAGAAAAGGTACTTGTTCTAGCAGATGGCTCTCCGCTTAGTAATGTAGCGATGGCTACAACTATGAACATTGTCAAGAAAACAGGAGCAAAGGTGACAGTCTTACATGTTATACCTGATAGAGCATTGTACTCGGCCTTCTATCCAGAGAACATTCCCTTTGATGTTATATCCAAAATATTGGATAGTATGGAAGAAAGAGGAAAGAAGATAATAGGTGAAGCTCAAGATTTATTCAAAAAAGAGGAAATAGAAGTTGATGCACAAATCACGAGAGGTCCTGACCCAGCAGAGGTTGCACTGGAGTATTCAAGACAAGGCTTTGACGTCATCATAGTAGGCGCTAGAGGTGAAGATGAGAAGGATCCGCATATGCTTGGAAGCATCACTAGAAAGGTTGTGATGAATGCCACAATTCCCACTCTGATAATCAAGAAGGAATGTCCTTTAGAGAGATCTCTTGTCTGTGTTGATGGGTCTGAACATTCTATTATAGCTTTAGACTATACTACGAAGCTGGCACAAGAAATGGGTTCAAAGATTACACTGCTCAACGTAGAAGAACGAAAACTTTACGATATGTCACCCAAGACAGCCAAAGAAGGAGGTGAATTGGTTATCTTGCATGCTCTTTCTCAAATCGGTAAACCAGACCTTGATGTAGAGAAGAGGGTAGAATTCGGAGTCGCATCAGACGTAATAGTTGACGTTGCAGAAAAGGAAAACATGGACCTAATTGTCATGGGCAGTAGAGGGTTAGGAATAGTGAAACGTTTCTTGCTCGGAAGCGTCAGCGACGATGTCAGCCAAAAAGCCAGAACTTCTGTCCTAATCGTTCCTTGGAGAAAATAGATTTCAACGAAAAGATATTAAAGTAAATTCTTTAGACTCAGATCTTCATTCTAAGGAAGACAATAGCAATAGCCAAACCAGACAAGGGAATAACTAGGGTCGCAATATTCGGGTCTGAGATACCATTTATCACACCTATTAATGGTGCGGCAGCTAGTCCTCCAATATTGCCACTAGCAACAAGTCTACCTATAATCTTCCCAGGGCTACGCCGATATTTGTTATAAGCGATTGCAATGACCAAAGGATAGATCGGAGCAAATGCGAGACCTGCTATTCCCCAGATAATAGCATTAGGAATTAATCCACTCACGTATAGAGATATGACACCGCTAATGAAGCATAGAAGCGAAAACGAAACTAATAGTCTCTTTTCCCCCATCTTATCAACAACTTTTCCTACGAGACCTCTCATCACTGTTCCAACACCCCAGAAACAACTAAGTATGACACCTGACTCAAGATAACTGGTTTTACCTGTTTTGACAACATAAGTTGGCAGCCAAGAATTAACACCTGTCCCAAATAGAAACAGAAGAAATATTCCAATTAATAGCATAAAGAAGAAATGGCCAGACTCTTCCCTCTCATCGGATAATGTTAATTTACTCGTAGATGTAGACTTAAGAAAGAACTGGAATACCATAAAGGCCGCCAGCACTCCTCCAAATAACATATAGGCAAGTCTCCAATCGTTTAAGCCTGAGATTATCGATGCAGTTATAGTCGGGCCTATTGTAGCACCTACCCCGAAGAAGACTTGTGTCAAAGTTAGCATTTTGATCTTCGCTTCAGGATACAAGTCCAATATTACCTGATTAAAAGAGGACTGAAAGGCACCAATAGAAATTCCAGTAAGAAAAGAAAACAGAAAGAACATAATATAGCCATTAGAGAAACCAGTGAGCACCGTAAAAAACCCCATAGATAATAGACCTATTCTAGAAACATTATATGCGCCATATTTATCGGCTAACCTTCCAATGAAGACAGAAAACATGCCGCCAATAGACATAGCTGTAACAGCGATACCAGCCAAAGCGAAGTCGATCTTGAACTCATCCATGATTTTCAAACATGATGGTCCAAACAAATTACAGATTAACCCCCACATGAAAAGATCCACAGACAGTGTAAACAAGACTACTCTTCGACTTTCGGCCATCGAACCACCTACCAAGATAAAGGAAATTAAACATTTTTCAAACGAGAAAAATAGAACTCTAATAAAATAATAACTTAAAATCGAGCGCGACTTATGAGAAAAGCTAAAGCTATAGAATGTATATAAAAAAGGAGCAAGTCTACTAGAACGATGATAAAATGGGACAGATAGAAGCTAGAAGACCAATTATACCACTAGTTGCTATAATAGTAGTGGGAGTCGTTGCACTCCTTTTTGTAGCCTTAGTTCTCCCTCAAGTTCTTCCATCCAAATCTTCAAATCAAATAGTTGAATACAAAAAGTTCCAAAGTCAAGAAATATCTGAATCAACAATTTCACTTGATTTATCCTCCTTCAATGGATACATAACAGTCAAACCTAGCGACTCTCGCATCGTTCTAATTAATGTTACAATGAAAGGAACCCAAGACGAACTTAAAGACATTACCTTCGACTTCAAGGAACAAACAGAAAATGGTACGAAGACTGTTACACTTAAAGTCAAAAGTACAGGTCTCCTACCAATATTAGGTACCTCAGCTAGCCTCGACGTACTCGTACCCAAAGATCGAGTCTATTACGCTACATTAGATACATCAAATGGTAAAATCGAAGTCTCTTCCTTAAAAGGAGAGAAACTAACTCTGCATACCAGCAATGGAATGATCCAATTCACAAATGTTGAATTCGGTATTATAGAAGCTACGACAAGTAACGGAGAAATTAAGGGCAGCTTATCAGCAAACAAAGCTACTCTGACAACAAGTAATGGCGCTATCAGAACATCAATATCCAACTTTGGAAGCTATAAGATAACAACTTCAAACGGTCGAATCGAAGTTAATATAATCTATAATACTCCAATTAAGATACAAGCAAACACAAGCAATGGAAAAATAAATTATGATATGCCACTAACCGTCACACAGTCAAGTAATAATAATCTCTCAGGATACACATACAACTATGACTCGAGCAAACCAAATATCGATCTTCAACTCTCAACAAGTAATGGTAACATAGACATGATGTATCTTGGTAAGGACTGATTGTAGCATATAGAAGAATCGAAGAATATACCTATCGTAGGAGAAGACAAATAAACCATATTATGCCTTAGGTTTTTACTGTAGCAGGCATTATAGATCCAATAAAATATTCATTGTCACAACAATCTCTGCTCCTATTATCATAGGAAAGACTTATAGGACATGTTTGTATTATTCTAAATGGATTATATGGATGAATTTCCTGAAGAGTTTTCAAGCATCGTAGTTGGGCCTCATCATACCCTAGTGAAAAGGAGGAAGATCGAGGAACTTGAAAGGGAGCTTCTCGAAAAGATTAAGGCAGAGGGTAAAGTAAACCTTTCAAAACTTTGGCTTTCCACGAATTGCCATTTATGGGAGATTTCCTATGCCTTAAGAAGGCTTAAAGAGAAAGGGTTGATTGAAGAATTTGAAATATAGAGAAAATTGTGCTAAATTATGAGCTAGCTTATCAAAAATTAGTCAAAAACAAGATTTTAAAGTCTAAAAGCATATATAATTCTTCTTTAAGGTACTACCTTGAACGAAGATGGTACTCGGCTGCATACTAGTCCGTTGTGAGACTGGTAAGTCTAAGGAGGTTGTTGGAAAGATGAAAAAAGTGAAAAGCGTCAAAAAAGCGTTCAGCATTCATGGACGATGGGATATAGTTGCAGAAATAGAAGCATCTGACATGAAAACCTTAAGTGAAGCAGTGTTAAAGTTCCATGGACTACTAGGGGTCAAGGCCACAGAGACCCTTATTAGTTTCTAAGAGGTGAAAAAATGCAAGCCTGCATTTTAATTAGAAACCTACCGGGAAAAAGTGCAGATGTGTTGAAAGCTGTAAAAAAGATACCAGAAATTAAACAAGCATATTTCGTTTTTGGGAGATATGATATCGTAGCTTTTGCTGAGGCTTCAACCTACAATGCTTTAAGTGCCCTAACGAGTAAAATAAACGCAACCCTGGGTGTTAAGAGTACAGAGTCCCTTATAGAAGCAACTGATTAGGGCCAATTCTTTCAACAACCTATCCATTTTTTTTAACATAGAAATCGAGGAAGTGGCTAATCAAAGATTTCAATCCTAAAGGTTTATGTATCATAGCAATATTTCCGCTGGAACCGGTAGATTATCTATGGAGTATAGAGAATTCGGCAGAGCGAAGGTCAAAGTTTCTGCCATAGGTATGGGTACATTCTTCGATGCCAGAGGCATAATAAAATCACGAATCCTAGGTCACCATAGGAACGAGAAAGAGAAGATCGAAGCATTGAAGAAGGGAATAGAACTTGGAATCAATTTTATCGACACAGCCGAAATGTACAACACAGAGGAGTATATAGGAGAAACCATTAAAGCCTATAAAAGGGAAGACCTGTTTATCGCCACAAAAGTTTTTTATTGGCATCTAAAGTATGATCAAGTTTTAAAGGCAGCCCAACAAAGCCTTAACAGGCTCCAAACTTCTTATATTGATCTATACCAGATACACATACCTAATTCTAGAGTACCTATCAGGGAAACTATAAGAGCGATGGAGCAACTTGTGGACGAAGGGAAGATAAGGTATATTGGAGTAAGTAATTTTTCGCTTGCTCAGGTAAAGGAGGCAGAAGATACATTCTCAAAATATAAGCTAGTTTCTCTGCAAAATGAATATAATCTAGCAAAGAGAGAACTCGAAACAGACCTGCTACCATATTGTGCTAAAAATAATATTGTTATAATGCCTTATTTTCCGTTAGCACATGGAAAGTTAACAAAGCCATCACCAAAGTTAAAAGAAGTTTTAGATCAAATCTCTCTGAAACATGGAGGAAAGACACCGGCACAAATATCTTTGAATTGGTTCCTATCGAAGAGTAAGATAATCTTCCCTATACCAAGAGCATCTAGGCCACAGAGGGTTATAGAGAACATTGGTGCGACAGGGTGGAACTTGGACCAAGATGAAATATCCAGATTAGAAAACGCTTTTAAATAAATACGAAAAATAAAAGAGATTTTTTCATAGAATTAGGGTTCTCTCCATTTTGACTCCTTGATTGTTATTATTGCAAAGATGATCATTGTTATGATAAGTACTACCCACCTAACTATTATTATTTGGGTTGTCGCAATGAGTGAGCCAGAATAAATCCTTATTAAACTTGCAGAGTTCGACGTCGGAAATATTATTGAAATCCAGCTAAAATTACCTAAAATTTCTTCTGGGTAGTAGACAGGTGGCAGGAAAGATAGAAGCAGCCCAAGTATATTTGAAAGGTTGCTGAGAGTGTAAACGTTTGCCCTTCGAAGGTTTGTGGAAATAAAAAAGCCTAGGCTGCTTAATGTGGCCCAGCATACAATTAGAATGGCTATTGACCAGATTAGAGACTGGAGAGTCAATATGCCTAACCATAAAGCAATTGCCATAAACAGTAATAGTCCAGGTATTGAAACAATTAATGGTGCTAAAGCAACGCCCATCGCATAAGAAATCGGATGTACAGGCATAGCAACAACAATTTCTCTTATTTTCAGATATCGGTCCCATGTCATATCTTGTATTGCAGAGTTCAAACCAATGAAACCGACTGTTGAAACCATTGCCCCAATTATTCCTGTACCGATTTGAGCTGAAAAGATAATCATAAAGAACAGCGGGATACCACTTATCACACTAATCAGCACTATCGTCGATGGGTTTCTCTTGAGATCCGGTATAGACTTCAACGTTGCAATTATCAGAATGTCCCTAAAAATTTTGGTTTTCATCGGTTTCTCCTCCCACTAGTTTTACAAATACGTCTTCAAGCGTGATAGGAGCAGCTTCTGCTTTTAGCCCTTTTCCTAAAGCCTTCTTAACAATTTCCAGAGCTTCATCCTCGTTTTTTAAATACATAATGTTCTTACTACCATATTGTATAAGACCATCACGTTTTCCGAGAAAGCCTAACTTGTCTATATCTCCTTCTATGATGACTCTAAATTTGTCATCTGAAAGGTTCTTGATATCTTCAAGTGTCCCCTCTGTTACTACCCTACCCTTATTTATTATTGCAAGACGGTCTGAAACCATTTCTGCCTCTTCCATGATGTGCGTAGTTAACAGAATTGTCTTGCCCTCATTAACTATTCGGGTTAGGGCTCTCCACGTATGTCTTCTCGCTACGGCATCCAAACCACTCGTCGGTTCGTCAAGAATGAAAATATCAGCATCGGATGAGAGCGCTGAAGCAATAATTGCTCTTCTCCTTTCACCTCCTGATAGTGATCCACAGATTCTATTTTTTAAATTCCAAAGATCGACAGCTTTTAAAGCCTCCTCAGCATTTTCTTTTGCCTTAGATTTCGATAAACCATGTAATTCTGCAAAGTAGTATGCATATTCCCAAGGTGTAAAATTGTCATAGGTTCTGATATCTTGTGGTACAACTGCCATATGTTTGCGGACTTCTTCAGGTTGAGTTATAACGTTGTCACCTAGGACGTAGGCTTCGCCACTAGTAGGCAGCAGCTGTGTAGAAACAATTCTCTGGAAAGTCGTTTTACCTGCACCATTAGGACCCAAAAGGGTAAAAAGTTCTCCTTTCCTTATAGAGAGGCTGATGCCTCTCAAGGCTTCAACTTTTTCCTTCCCGGAGTAGATTTTGACTAAGTCCTTTGATTCGACAGCTTCCATTAGTTCACTCCTCTTGGTTTGCTGTCTCTGATAGGCTAATAACTTTTATGACAATTATCTAAAAGGTTTTATTCTTAATCGGAGAGGGATTCTATAGGTAAGTTGACCATCACGATTCGGAATGATATCAGACCTGGTGATCTTGGCTATATCATATATTTACATGGAATATTGTATGCTCAGGAATATGGTTTCGACACTGCATTTGAGCCCTATGTAGCTATTCCCTTGAGCAAATTCTCTTTATCACCTGACAGGGATAGGCAACGTCTCTGGATAGCAGAATTAGATGGCAGAGTTGTTGGTTCAATCGCAATCGTAAAACACTCAACGATTAAAGCTCAACTAAGATGGTTACTTGTTCATCCAGACGCACGTGGTCAAAAGTTGGGAAAAAGGCTTGTCAATGAAGCTTTAGACTTCAGCAAAAAAGCAGGTTACAAATCTATTTTCCTCTGGACTGTAAGCATCCTCGAAAATGCGGCTAGCCTATACAAGTCGTTCGGATTTGTAAAGACTGAAGAGAAGGTTCATCAAATATGGGGTAGGGCTTTTATTGAAGAACGGTACGAATTGAAATTATAATCTTGATGTGTTACGATGTTCTTACCTTTTATTGATAATTCGCATTCTGTTCCACTTTTCCAAGTAGCTGTTCCTCTAAAAATCATCTCGGAAATAAGATAAATAGACATTACTTTTGTCTCCAGACTTCTTGTACTGGTTCTCGTCCCTGTGATAGTAAGGTTCATTATTTGGACCATAATGGATATCACCTAAACCATAAACATCCTAATCTCTGTCATTGTAAAAGAATGCAAAGGTAATAGATAAATGGTTAATGATAGAAAAAGGATGTAGGTGGAATGACAATTGGTTGGCTATAAAGTTGGTAACTCACAAATACGTCTAGTCCTCGGTGATATAACCGAACAGGATACGGATGCAATAGTGAATGCCGCGAACTCAAGCCTTATGGGAGGTGGAGGCGTTGATGGTGCAATACATCGGAGAGGGGGGCCAAAGATATTAGAAGAATGCAAGAAGATAAGGTCTACAGAATATCCTAATGGTCTACCAACCGGAAAAGCTGTAATCACTTCAGGTGGAAACCTCAAGGTTAGATACGTTATTCACACTGTGGGACCCATATGGCAAGGAGGGGATAGAGGAGAGCCTGAACTCCTTGCAGAATCCTATCGTAACTCAATGAAGTTGGCGGTATCTAAGGGATTAAGAACAATATCATTTCCTTCAATAAGTACGGGTGCATACGGATACCCTATAGGTAAAGCATGTAGAATTGCTCTAAAAACCACTAAAGAATTTTTTGAGAGAGAACATAATTTAGACTTGGTGATCTTTGTCTTGTTCGGATATGGTGACCTAGAAGTCTATGAGGAGGCAGCCAAAGAGGTTTTTAAACATCAAAGCTTCGCCAATTAAGCATTATTCTTCATTTAATACTATCATATTCCAATTTTAACAAATTTATAAAAATGGACTCTTATGAAACGGCTATCTGGTTTCCTGCAAAAGAAAAATAGAGCCAAGTGTACAAAAAAATTGGCTACAAGAATTATAATCGACAAATATCTATGACAAAATAATGAGCAAGAGGACCGAAAGACTAGAGGAAACAGCTAAACTAAAGAGAGCTAGACAACTCAGCCTTAGACTAGAAGATATGCTAAAAGAACAACTGTACAGAACAGGGTCAAGACTACAAGAACTTCAACAAGAAAGAAAAAAGATAGAAGAAAGGATCATAGTATTGGAAAACAAACCTAGCCGCAAATCAAAGCCTTCAAAAAATGTTAAACAAACATAAAAAGAGATAGAGGGGAGGATCAAATTGTGTAAAGTCGCTACAAAGTCATAATGCTATTCTAAGAAACAAAAAGAGTTATAACAACTACAAAAATAGAATAGATGAAGAGCTAATGGCAGAAAAAGAAAGCCAAAGTTCCCAAAAGATAGACAAAGAAATCGAATTACTGAAAATCAAAATATATTCAGAAAATGTTCATACAGCACTCACAAACAGACTATTCCTGATTCTCGGAATCTTTATAGTCTCAATCGTATTATTCTATTATTCATACTATGGTAAGACAGTCTCCATAGAAACGCTCTTTGTAAGTGTAACAATATTCTTCCTAGTCCTAATTCCCTTTATTCTTGAAACAATAAGATACTCTAACAAGGAACTCCAAAAGATCTCAGAAATGATAGAAGAAGTAAAACAAGGAAAAGAACTACCAACACTGAAAGAGCTCAAAACATAAAGCGACCTTTATGATTTCTGTGATTATTGATTGTAGTCTCTTCAAGATTTTTTTTGTTTGAAATTAATCTATCCTCATTTTTGTTGTAGTACATCGACCTTACGCTGTATAATTCATTAAGTATTCTTTTATTTTTAATATAAAAGTACTTAACTGCTAATAAATCAATTTTTATTCTGTTGCTTTTTTTGGCTTATATTCTTCACTCTTAAATAGTGGGCTAGAAATTATCAAATCGGCTGTTGCCCTATTACAGGCAGTGGGTATATTATACAAAACAGCTATCCTAAGAAGTGCCTTAACGTCTACATCATGAGGAAGAGATTCCAAAGGATCCCAAAAGAAAATCAAGTAATCTAATTTTCCGTTTGCTATTAAAGCTCCAATTTCCATGTCTCCTCCTCTAGAGCCATCCTTAAGAAGATTGGTTTCTAACCCTGTTTTCTCGATTATCTTTCTTCCAGTCTGTCCAGTTGCATATAAATTATTAGGAGCTAATGTTTCTTTGTTAAAGTCAACCCACTCCACTAAATCATTTTTCTTATTATCATGTGCCACTAATGCAATTGTCCTTCTCAAACAGTCACCATTTCAAATTTAATTTGATTGAATGGTCAGACGGCTTTAAACCTTTCTATATATTCAAAAATTTAAAATACAATTTCATAAATCTAAATGATAGTTCAACGTCTTTTTCTTCTTATCGGTTAGCCTTATTTTTTGAATGGCGCACCTCAGGAAGGAATTTTTGAAACCAGTTAAAACCAAATTTCTCCATGAATTTTACAAACTTATCATTTCCCTGTGGCATAAGGTCTGCACTATAATGTAGTCCAAAATAATACTGTGCAGCATTTATGTAACCTTGCTTCTCAATCCGCTCACAACATTTCTTGGCAAATTCATCACCATGAACTTTTTTACAGACTTTCTTAACAGTCTTAAGACGCTCCTCATTGATTTTTACCTTTATTCGTTCATATTTTTTGTTAAAAGCTTCAATAAGTTCTTTGTCATCCAACTCACGATATTCTTTTGAGTGAACGATCACATCAACACCAAGTTTCTTTTGAGGCAAAGGCTTAGTCTTAGGATACCCTATACAGACAAGAACCACAGGAAAGACCCTATCAGGCAGCTTAAGCATCTTTCTTATCTGAGAAAAACAATCCAATACGGAGCCAATGTAAACAGAACCTAACCCAACCGAATCCGCTGCAGTACAAACATTTTGAGCACATATGATCGTGTCCTGAAAAGATACCCAAAAATGTCGAAAAGAGCTCGCAGCAGTAAAAGGGGCAACTTCAAGGTTTGCCCACCTTCCAATACGATGGAAATCAATACAAAACATCAATAAAACTGGTGCCCTAGCAATAAAAGCCTGCCCACACAACTCCGCTAACCTCTTCCTTTTCTCATCCTCCTCTATCTTTATGATAGAATAAGGCTGAATATTACCTGCAGAAGCCGAATGAGTTCCCGCAGCAAGAATAAGCCGCAAAATATCTTCAGGAATCTTCTTATCTAAGAAATCACGAACACTAACCCTCTCGAAGAGAATCTTCATAGTTCCATTAGGGTAGCCATCAACAAATTCATCTCTACTCTGAGACAACTTGCCATCGTAGCTTAAGAACGGTTTATCGGCCATTTTATCGGAATGAACGTTATAGCGACTATATTTAAGGGTTGATACTTTCTCCATTAAAAATCTAAAACATGCTTTGTTGAAAGGAAATTGTTTATTAAATAATAGCAATAACATCAAAGTGATAATGGCGTTTAAAAGTGCTTATCCAGAGATTGGTATATGTGGCCTATCTTGTAGACTCTGTCCAAGATATCATACAGAAACCCTAAGCAGATGTGGTGGATGCAAAACAGCATCCAGAATCGTAGTAGGGTGCCCATTTATCACCTGTGCTTTAAAGAAGAAAAAAATAGAATTTTGCCTAGAATG
>Ga0315289_10007845_pt1 | contig 15489 bp, 15 predicted proteins | sample YL17G11_40_MG_FD_203452 | JGI IMG/M metagenome (GOLD analysis project Ga0315289, IMG submission 203452) | Sediment microbial communities from Yellowstone Lake, YNP, Wyoming, USA - YL17G11_40 | ecosystem: Environmental > Aquatic > Freshwater > Lake > Sediment | place: USA: Wyoming | collected... | reverse complement strand
GAGTGCTATGTTGAAAGGGGTACAAGTTGTTTGGTGCTTTGGCAGTAGTCAGGTCGGTGACCACGGCCGTCACCTGGGGAGGGATGACCGGGTATCAGTGGGCGCTCTTGGGCGCGGTGCTTGCCTTCATAGGCGGGGGCATGGGCTCCTCGATGGGTATTACGTACGTCAACCACGTGGCGAGCGGCATCCTGGTGGAGGACCCCGAAAAGTTCGGTCCTTTGCTGCCGATAATTGCGATTCCTGGAACCCAGGGCGTTTACGGGTTGATAACGGCCATACTGGTCCCCATCATTTTCAGCCCACTTGGCAAGATCTCGGCCCATAAGGGCGTTTTGGTATTTTTCGCGTGCCTGCCGGTCGCGTTTGTCTGTTTTCTGTCGGCGGTATATCAGGGGCTTTCATCGGCGAGTGCGGCTGCTATGGTTGCGCGCCGTACCGAGGAAGCCGGAAAAGCGCTTATTCTGCCGGCGCTGGTGGAGACATACGCGGTTTTTTCGCTCATCCTGACGATCTACTTGTTCACACGCATCCGTTAGGAAGGCGGAACGGATAGCCGGGAGAAGGTATGCCACTGGACAAGCTGATAGAACGCATCCTCTCGGACGCGAGGGAGAAGGCGGAGCGTATCACAAGCGAAGCACAGATGCGCCGGATGGAGATGATCTCCGAGGCCAACCGGGAGGAGGAGGCGCTTGGCCGCCGCATAGTGGAAGCTGCGAAGCGTGCGGCAGATGAGGAAAAGAAACAGCGTACGACGATGGCGGCCCTTGAGGCGAGAAAAGCAATCCTCGAGGAGAAGCAGGCCCTCATAAGCGAGGTGTTCGAAAGGGCGCTCAAGGCTTTGGTCGGGTTGCCGCAAGAGCAGTACGTTGAGCTGATGGTCGGGATGCTGGTTGCCGTGATGGATGATAAAGATGGTCAGTTGATCTTATCTGCGGTTGACCGACAGCGCGTGGGGGAGGAGATCGTCGCCCGCGCGAACAGCACCCTCGAGGGAAGCGCAAGGCGCGGCAGGGTTAGCCTTTCAAGCCGAACCCGGGATATTGCCGGCGGGTTCATCCTATTTACAGAGGGTGTTGAGATAAACGATTCTTTCGAGGCGCAGATCGAATCAAGGCGCTTGGAGCTGGAGCCGCTGGTTGTGGAGATTTTATTTAGTGAGAGAGCGCAGGAATGAGAGTTGGAAAGAAGCCTGGCGCAAGAGAACGATTGTTGACCGGGATCCCAAGAGGATTCAGCAAGGCCAGCCGTTACGGATACGCGGTGGGCCGCGTAATGGTGAATGAGGCATCCTTTGTGACCTGGAATCAAGTTCAAAGACTGATCGAATCTGATTACGATGATGCGCTGACCGTGTCGGTGGAGACCGTCTACGGACCGTACCTGGAGGGCTCTTCCGTTCCCCAGGATATCCAATCCGGGCTGGCCGGCTTCCTGGCCGATCAATATCGGTTTCTTGATGAGATATGCGCGGGGACGCATGTTGCGGAGTTCATGCACCTCAAATACGACTTCCACAATATGAAGGTGATACTGAAATGGCACTATTTTGGGGAATTGAAAGACGGTAAGCCTGTCATCGAGCTCGGGGCGGTTGCCACGGAGGCACTTCAGGAGGCGGTGGAGGAGCGGCAGGCCAACCGCTTACCGGGGTATTTAAAGGATGTCATAGGGAGCGTGACGTCGAGGCTCGAGCGGGAAGAGGCAGATCCACAGCTGTTGGACACGATTCTGGACCGCGCCTTCCTGGAGCGCCGTCTCGCGGTGGCTGAAAAGGAGGGCAGCAGACTGATGGTGGACTTCTGCCGTGCCGCTGTAGACGTGGCGAACCTGAACGTGACACTGAGAGGAAAGAGACTCGGGAAGGAAAGGGAGTTCTACGGCGAGGCCCTTGCCGAAGGAGGAAGGCTCTTGAAAAAGGACCTGCTCGAGTTGTCTGATGAACCGTTCTCCGTCGTGGCGGATAGACTTCTTGGTTCGCGGTACGGGAGTATGCTGAGCGCAGTCCTTGAACGGGGTGATGAGACGGTGCGCCTGACAACGCTTGACAGGGCTTCTGATGAATACATTCTTGACAAGGTGAGGGGTTTCTCCCGTGTATCGGTGGGACCTGAGAGAATCGTGAGGTACATGCTGGCGAGGGAGAACGAGGTGCTGATGCTCAAGATAATATTCATGGGGAAGCTCCATTCGCTTACTCCCGAGGTTATCGAGGCGCGTCTCCCCCTTTCGTATATAAAACAACCGGCGTGGTAGGGGTATGAAGATAGCAGTTGTCGGCGAAAAATCATCGGTGGACGGTTTCAAGGCGCTGGGCCTCGACACGTTCGCGGTTTCGAGGGTGTCTGATGCCGTCACGGTCTGGCAGCAGGTTGACCCGGATGATTACGCCGTCTTATTCATCACAGAACCCGTGTACGAGGTGCTCAGGGATGAGCTTGAGTCCCTGCGCGGCCGGACCGTTCCCGTGATAACCGTCATACCGGAGGTCTCTGGCAGCAGAGGGCTGGGTGAAGAAGAACTGAGATTATTGGTCGAAAGGGCGGTCGGCACTGACGTGATGTTCCGGGAGTAGCTCTTCCGCCGCCCTCGAAGCGTCTAAAAGGAGCATGAGATGACCGACGAGGACCAGGTTGGCTATGTGGTGAAGGTAGCCGGCCCGCTTGTGGTGGCGCGGGGACTTTCCGACCCGAAGATGTACGACCTGGTTCGGGTCGGCGAAGAAAGGCTGATGGGGGAGATCATAGAGCTTCGCGGCGATGACGCCTCCATCCAGGTCTACGAGGAAACAGGAGGTCTGGGCCCGGGGGATCCCGTGTTCTCCACGGGAATGGCACTCGCCGTTGAGCTTGGTCCCGGTTTGCTCGAGTCGATATACGACGGTGTCCAACGGCCTCTTGACCTCATCCGCGACGCGACCGGCAACTATATAACACGTGGCATGGAAATGCCGGGTTTAAGCAGGGAGAAGGAGTGGGAATTTGTGCCGGCCGTCAAGGACGGCGAGCAGGTTGCGGAGGGCAACATACTCGGCACCGTACAGGAGACCCCGGTATTGGAGCATCGTATCATGGTGCCCCCAGGGGTGAAGGGCCGCGTCTCGGGTATTGAGGGTGGCCGGCGTAAAGTTACAGACGTGGTGGCGGTTGTCGGTGAAGGTCCGGATGCCGTGGAGCTCACCATGATGCAGCGCTGGCCAGTCAGGAAGTCCCGCCCCTTTGCCCGGAAACTCACACCGGTTGATCCGCTCACCACCGGCCAGAGGGTCATCGACACTTTTTTCCCTGTGGCGAAGGGGGGCACGGCCTGCGTGCCGGGCCCGTTCGGAAGCGGGAAGACCGTAATACAGCACGAGATAGCAAAGTGGGCGGACGCCGACGTGATATTGTTCGTCGGTTGCGGGGAGCGCGGCAACGAGATGACGGAGGTCCTGATCGAGTTCCCGGAACTCATCGACCCCTATTCCAGTGAGCCGCTCATGAAGAGGACGGTACTAATAGCGAACACCAGCAATATGCCTGTGGCGGCACGCGAAGCCTCCGTATATACGGGGGTTACCATCGCAGAGTACTACAGGGACATGGGCTATAACGTTGCCCTGCAGGCCGATTCCACTAGCCGATGGGCAGAGGCGCTGCGCGAGATAAGCGGACGGCTTGAGGAGATGCCCGGCGAGGAGGGCTACCCCGCATACCTCGGCTCGAGGATTGCCTCTTTCTACGAACGGGCCGGCCTGGTCAAGTGCCTCGGAGGGAATGAAAGACTCGGTTCCGTTACCGTTGTGGGTTCTGTCTCCCCGCCTGGGGGGGACCTCTCGGAGCCGGTGACCCAGGCAACGCTTCGTGTGGTGAAGGTCTTCTGGGCGCTGGAGGACAGGCTCGCCTTCAGGCGGCACTTCCCCGCCATAAACTGGCTCATCAGCTACTCGATGTATATGGAGAGGGTATCTTCAAGGCTGGCGGAGCTTGTTGATCCGGAGTTTGAGAGTCTGAGGTCGGAGGCCATGGCGCTGCTCCAGCGGGAGGCGGAGCTCGAGGAGATAGTGCGCCTGGTCGGACTTGAGGCGCTCTCCACCGGCGAGCGCCTGACCATGGAGGGGGCAAAGAGCATAAGAGAGGATTTCCTGCAGCAGAACGCCTTCGACGAGATAGATACTTTCACCTCACTCAAGAAGCAGTTTCTTATCCTGAAGCTCGTAATGACCTTCTATCGGGAGGCGGAAAGTGCGCTAGAGGCTGGGGCTGAAATAGAGGAGATCCTCTCAAGCCCTGTCCGGGAAAGAATAGCAGCCGCGAAGTTTATCCGCGAGGAAAGCCTTGAGGAGTTCGGTGAGCTCACCAGGACGGTCGCCAAGGCGATGGAGGACCTTGTTCCTGAAAAAGCGGGAGGTGGGCCCCGCAGGGTGGAGGCCGCGGCTTGATTATGCATCCCCGCGGGCCCGACCTGTGATGGGATCCGACTGAGGATGGGGGGCGAAAGGATGCCTGTAAGGGATTACATGACCGTCAGGGATATAGTTGGTCCTTTGCTTTTGGTCTGGCATGTTGAGGGGGCGAAGTACGGCGAGCTTGTGGAGATCGAGTTCCCTGACGGATCGGTCGGTTTCGGCAGTGTACTGGAAGTATCCGAGGACAAGGTCCTCATACAGTCCTTTGAGGGCACGCGGGGCCTCAGTGTGGCTAACACGCGCGTACGATTCCGCGGGCGCGGCCTCGAGCTTGCGGTCTCCAGGGACATGCTGGGCAGGGTCTTTGACGGCCTTGGAAGGCCGATAGACGGCGGTCCTGAGGTCATACCCGATAAGAGGCTCGACATAAACGGTAGCCCCATAAACCCTTGCGCCAGGGACTACCCCTCCGACTTCATACAGACAGGAGTCTCTGCGATCGATGGGCTGAACCCCCTTGTGCGCGGCCAGAAGCTGCCTATATTCTCAGGAGCCGGCCTGCCGCATTCGCGGTTGGCGGCGCAGATCGCCCGCCAGAGCACCGTGCTGGTCGGACAAGAGCAGTTCTCAGTTGTATTTGCGGCGATGGGGATTACATTCGAGGAAGCCGAGTTCTTCACAAGTGAGTTCAGAAGCGCCGCGGCTATCGAGAGGTCTGTTCTCTTCATAAATCTTGCCGACGACCCGGTGATTGAGAGGATAGCCACCCCGCGCGCGGCTCTGACCGCGGCGGAATATCTGGCTTTTGAGCTCGGCATGCACGTTTTGGTGATACTGACCGACATGACGTATTACTGCGAGGCGCTCCGCGAGGTATCGGCCGCCCGAAAAGAGGTGCCGGGCAGGCGCGGTTATCCCGGGTACCTCTATACCGACCTCGCGACCATCTACGAGAGGGCGGGCAGAATAAAGGGCGAGAAGGGCTCCATAACCCAGATCCCCATTCTAAGCATGCCGGAGGACGACAAGACACACCCGATCCCGGACCTCACCGGATACATCACCGAGGGGCAGATAATACTCGGGCGCGAGCTGCATCGGCGCGGGATCTATCCTCCTATCGATGTGCTTCCCTCCCTTTCACGGTTAAAGGAGAAAGGGATTGGCGCGGGAAAGACGCGCGAGGACCACTCTGACCTGTCAAACCAGCTCTTCAGTGCTTACGCGAGGGGAAAGGAAGCCAAGGAGCTGGCAGTTATCCTGGGTGAGGCCGCTCTCACGGAGGAGGACAAGCTCTTCGCGGATTTCTCGGATGAGTTCGAGGACAGATTCGTGCGCCAGGGCGAGTTTGAGAACCGCAGCGTTGAGGAAACCCTTGGTTTGGGCTGGGAGCTTCTGAAGATACTGCCTCACCCGGCTCTGAAGCGGGTTAAAGAGGAACAAATAAGAACGTACATGAAGTAGGCGACGTCATTATGGCTGTAAGGCTGAGTGTCAACCCGAACCGAATGGAGCTTTTAAGGCTGCGGCGCCGATTGATGGTAGCTCAGCGTGGGCACAAACTCCTGAAAGACAAGTTCGATGCACTGATGAAGCCCTTCCTGGTCAAAGTCAGGGAAACCAGAGATCTTCGCCTGCAGGTTGAGCGCGAACTGTTGGATGCGCACTGCTTATTCGCAATCGCGCAGTCAGAGACCTCGAAGGAGGAAATGGATGAGGCGCTTTCCCACCCGAAGGCCTCTCTGGAGGTCTCGGTGATCAAGGCCAGCCTGGTCTCTGTGGCAGTGCCGCACTTCGAGCTGACCCTCTCCCGGCAATTCGACTGCTACGGACTTGCCTCAACGCCCGCTATTCTGGACGAGGCACTCGAGAAGCTTAAACGGCTCCTTCCCCGCCTCGTTGAGCTTGCCGAGGAGGAAAAGGCTGTCACAATGCTGGCCGAGGAGATAAAGAAGACGCGCCGCAGGGTTAACGCCCTCGAATATGTGCTTATCCCACAGCTCGAGGAGACTGTACGATTCATAACCATGAAGCTTGACGAGTTTGAGAGGGCTAACCTGACCCGTCTGATGAAGATAAAGGAAATGGTCGCCGAGAGTACTTGAGCGGCTACTTCTGCTCCAGGAAGAACACCACCCCGCTGTCCGGGTTCTGGGCGAACTTGACCGGGTCCATGACCCAGGCCTCGGTGCGGGTGAGCTTGACCGAACCGCCGCTTCGCGGTGGACCCGCGAGAAGGATTATCCAGCAGTCCCTTCCCTGGAAGCGCGCCCTCTCGATGTAGCAGGGCAAGAGTATAGGCTCGCCCGCCGTTATGTAAGAGAACATCGACTCCAGCAGCGCGGCGTCCCCGCCGAGGTTCGCGAAATCCTCGGCCACCTTCCTGGTAAATCCTTTGGCGAGGTTTATCGAGTCGCTCATAGTGTACACGTTCGCGAACTCCTTCTTGACCTGAAGGTTGTCGAACGCGAGGCGAAGTGAATCCGGTGTGTAGTCGTTCGCGGTGAACTTGACGAGCGGCATGGGCGCCCCCGCGGCCGGCAGGACCGCGGACTCCTCGAGTTTCTCCCCCTCTTGCGAAGGCGTGTAGAAACCTGAGTCCTTGCTGGTCGCATTCTTGGTCACGGTTCTAATCGTCTGGGGGCCGCCGCCGGTCCTGAGGCCGACCACGACGACCACGGCGACAAGCACCGCGGCAACCGCGGCTCCGAAGCCGATCGCCCGTGGCGAGCGGAGCAGTTCAATCCACGGTCTATGGCGGGGAGTGGCCGTCCGGTGCGAAGCCAGGATGCGTTTTGATGCCTCTTCCGGTATCGTCACGGGCTCTGCGGAAGAAAGAGCGTTACGCGAGAGCTCGAGCTTCGCGGCAAGCCCCGAGCAGCCAGGGCATCCTTCAAGGTGCGCTTCGACCTCCCTGGCCCGCGCATCCGGGAGGCTGCCCTCTTCGTATTCTATTAACGATTTCCTTACTCGGCTGCAATGCATCTTCAACCCCCACCAATCGGTTAGACGGACACCTCAGCTCCATTGTTCCTTGTGCGGCTCGAGAATCTCCGCGAGCCTGACCCGCGAGCGGAAAATGCGTGATTTTACCGTTCCAACAGGGAGTCGGAGCATCCGCGAGATCTCATGGTACTCCAGGCCCTCCAGTTCGTGAAGCACGAGCGGGGCGCGGAGGTTCAAGGGAAGTTCGAGCAGGGCCTCCTGGACAACCCGCCTTGCCTCGGATGAGATGGCCCGGCTTTCCGGCCCGCCGTTTTGTTGGACAAGCGGCACCTCTTTCACTTCGGCCTCGGGAATCTCGTCATCTCGGAGCACCTCGGCGCTCCGCCTCTTCTTTCGCAGGTGGTCCTTCGAGACGTTTATAGCCACACGGTAGAGCCATGTCGAGAGGGTCGAACGGCCCTCGAAGGACCCGATCTTCCGCATGGCTTTCAAGAAGACTTCTTGGCAGACGTCCTCCGCGTCGGTGGCGTTGCCGGTCATCCGGTATGCCAGTGAATAGACCTGCCCCCGGTATCGGAGGAATATCTCCTCGAAGGCGCCCGGATCCCCGGCCCTGGCGCGCTCGGCCAGGGTGGAGTCTTCCGATATCCCGTTGTCCTTGTCCCCCGAGCTCATGGCAGCGATTATAACAGACGGGTGCTTATTACAGGTGACCCCATTATTTGCCTGTGCTCTAATCGTTGGGCTAATATCTGAGGAACCTCTATAGGGTTATTTCTTAGCGGAGTGAGTATGCAGAAGCAGCTTTTGATGATGGGCAACGAGGCCGTAGCCCTGGGCGCGTACCACGCTGGGGTCGCCTTCGCATCGGCATACCCCGGGACTCCGTCCACAGAGATACTCGAGGAGCTTTCCCGGTTCGACGGCGTGTATGCCGAGTGGGCCCCGAACGAGAAAGTCGCGGTGGAGGCGGCGGTCGGTGCGTGCCTCGGCGGCGTGAGATCGCTCGCGGCCATGAAACACGTCGGCCTGAACGTCGCCGCAGACCCCTGGTTCACGCTCCCCTACATCGGCGTTTCGGGAGGCATGGTCGTGGTCAGCGCCGACGACCCGGGGATGCACTCGAGCCAGAACGAGCAGGACAACCGCTTTTACGCGAAGGCGGCAAAGGTTCCCATGCTTGAACCCGCCGACAGCCAGGAAGCGTACGACCTCACGCGGGAGGCGTTCCGCATGAGCGAGCGCTTTGACACCCCCGTGCTTCTGCGGCTGACCACCAGGGTCTGCCACTCACGCGGCATCGTTGAGACACGCGAGCCGGAGAAGGTGCCGGCGGTCCCTTACGAGAAGGACGCGGTCAAGAGGGTCATGATACCCGGGCACGCCAGGCTGAGGCACCCCGTTCTCGTCGCGAGGCTCGCCGAACTCGAGAAGTACAGCGAGAAGTTCCCGGGACAGCGGAAGATCCGGGGCTCCGGGGACGCGGTGGTCGTGACGAGCGGCGTCGCTTACCAGTACGCGAGGGAGGCTTTTCCGGACGTCAGCATCCTCAAACTCGCGATGACCCATCCTCTGCCCCGAAAGCTCATGAAGGAGTTCCTCGGCCAGTTCAAGGACGTCTACGTGGTGGAGGAGCTCGAGCCTTACCTGGAGGAGGCTGTCGCCGCGCTCGGGTTCTCGCCGAGGGGCAAGGACAGCGTGCCCCGGGTTTACGAGCTCAACGTCGACCTGGTGCGCAGCGCCTTCCCGGAACTCGCGGCAGGGCGAAAAGGCGGCAAGCCGATCCCCGAAATGACCGGTCTCCCCGCGCGCCCGCCGATCCTCTGCGCCGGCTGCCCCCACCGAGGGATCATGTACGTCCTCGCGCGCTTGAAGGCCATCATCGCGGGTGACATCGGCTGTTACACCCTGAGCGTCCTTCCCCCTTTGTCGGCGCACGACTGCCAGGTCTGCATGGGCGCGAGCATAACGATGGGGCACGGGCTTTACAAGGCGCTGGGGTTGGCGTCGGAAGGAGAAAAGGGCAAGGGATCACTCAGTCATAAGGTGGTCTCGGTCCTCGGTGACTCTACGTTTTTCCACTCGGGCGTCACCGGCCTGATGGAGATGGCCTACAACGAAGGCCGCTTCACTGTTGTGATACTCGACAACAGGACTACCGCTATGACGGGTTTCCAGGATCACCCCGGCACGGGCGTGACGCTGATGGGGCGGCCGACCGCCGCGGTTGATATCGAGATGCTGGCCCGTTCGCTCGGGATCGAATCGGTGCGGGTCGTCGATCCGTACGACCTCGAGGAGTGCCACCGCGTGCTGAGCAGGGAGATGAAAAGAGACGCCCCCTCAGTCGTGATCGCGAGGCGCCCCTGCGTGCTCCTGGAGAGGGGCAAAGATATCGTACCGATGTCCGTGGCGCGTGAGGTCTGCAATGACTGCGGGCTGTGCCTCATGCTCGCGTGCCCCGCTCTTGTGAAACGCGGCGAGGAGGTAGTGATCCTGGAGGAAACTTGCCTTGGCTGCGGCGTATGCGCGCAGGTGTGCCGCCATGAAGCCATTATCACCGGCTGAGAGGAACTGAAGTTGAAAGCGGGAGGAGCTGCAGAGAAGAGCAAGGAGGAGACAGCTACCAGGTCGCTGGTGCTGGCGGGCGTCGGCGGCCAGGGAACCGTACTGGCTGCAAACCTGCTGGCGCGCGCCCTTCTGGCCCATGGGTTTGACGTGAAAACGAGCGAGGTCCACGGGATGGCGCAGAGGGGCGGGAGCGTGGTTTGCATGGTGCGCTTCGGCGAGAGCGTGGCGAGTCCGCTCGCGCCGCACGGCGAGGCCGAGGCGGTTGTCGCCACCGAGATGCTCGAGGCCCTGAGGTATATACATTTCCTGGCGCGGGGCGGAACGGTTATCTGCTCGCGCACGAGGGTCGATCCGCTGCCCGTACTCCAGGGGGCGGAGGAGTACCCGGAGAACGCCGAGGAGCTTATCTTCAAATACGCCCCTGACAGCCTCATGGTGGACGCCGTCGAAATTGCCGCGGAGGCAGGAAGTGCGCGCGCAGCGAACACCGTGCTTTTGGGTATCCTCTCGCTCTCTTTGCCTGTGACCGCGGAGGAATGGCTTTCCGCCCTGGAAGAGGTCATGCCCGGGCGCGTGCTCGAGGCCAACCGCAACGCCTTTGTTGCCGGTAGGGACCTTGGATCAAGGGAAGGACCCGGCGGTGAGGCCCGATGAGGATCTGGGACGAGATGATGGAGACTTTGAGCGGGGCGGCACTGGAGGGGCTCCAGCTCGAGAGGCTGCGCGCCACTCTTGAGCGCATCTGGGATGCCGGGGCCCCGTACCGCTCCAGGATGGGGGAGGCCGGCCTCGCTCCTTCCGATATAAGGGGAATGGAAGACCTCGAAAGGCTCCCGTTTTCCGACAAGCAGGACTTCAAGGAGAACTACCCGCTGGGGATGCTCGCCGTCCCTGTCGAGAACGTCGTGCGTTTTCACGCGTCATCCGGGACCACAGGAAGCCGCACGCTCGTCGCTTATACGGCGGGAGACCTGGATACCTGGAGCGAGCTGGTGGCGCGGTTCGCGACCGCCGCAGGCGTTGTCCCGTCGGACGTTGCGCAGGTCTCTTTCACCTACGGACTTTTTACCGGCGGGTTCGGCCTGCACTATGGACTGGAGAGGATCGGCGCCGCGGTGGTGCCCGCTTCCGGCGGCAACACCGAACTACAGCTCTCCCTGATATCCGAACTCGAGACAACCGTCCTGGTCTCCACCCCGACGTACGCCCTCCACCTCCTGGAGGAGGGCGCCGGCAGGGGGTTCGATTTCCGTGGTAGCACCCTCAGGCTCGGGCTTTTCGGAGCCGAGCCCTGGAGCGAGGGAATCCGCTCCCGGCTGGAGAAGGGTATGGGGATATCGGCGACGGACAACTACGGACTCTCAGAGCTTGTCGGCCCGGGTGTCTCCGGCGAGTGTGAGCTGAAGGCCGGCATGCACATCTCGGAGGACCACTTCATCGCTGAGGTCGTGCATCCGGCCTCCGGCAAGAGACTGCCCGAGGGAGAGCCGGGGGAGCTCGTCCTCACGACCCTCACGCGCGAGGCGGTGCCGGTTATAAGGTTCCGCACGGGCGACCTGACGGTACTCGATCGCAGGCCCTGTGACTGCGGAAGGCACAACGCGCGGATGTCGAAGGTGCTCGGTCGCGCCGACGACATGCTGATAATCAGGGGCGTCAACGTCTATCCATCGCAGGTCGAGAGGGCGCTCCTCGAGATAGAGGGGATAGAGCCGCACTACTTCATTGTTGTTGACAGGGAGCGCGAGCTCGACACGCTCGAGGTCTGGGTGGAGGTGTCCGACCAGGTGTTCTCGGACGACACCCGCGACATGAAGCGCTTCGCCGCCCGGGTGGAGGCGCGTCTCAGGGCCGCGCTCAACGTGAAGGCGCGGGTGAGCCTCAAGGAACCGAGGACGCTTGAGAGGGAGGACGGCAAGGCGAAGAGAATCCTTGACCGGCGCGAAATATAGATTGGGGTCAGGTCTTGAATCGTGAATTCTTAACCGTTATTAAGCCCGGCCTCTCAGGTTTTAGCCCGGTCTCTCCAGGCCGGGATGAATGAACCGGGCTAAGAGCCCGGTCTAAAGGGGGCCGGGATGAATGAACCGGGCTAAGAGCCCGGTCTAAATAAGAAAAGGAGCGCGGTTTGACGGAGAGAGAACGGTGGTTCGCGGAGCGGACGTATAACCACAAAGACTTCGCGGACATCGATGAACTGCTCGCCGGTAAAGAAGAACAGGGCGTTACCGTAAGCGTCTGCCTACCGACGCTCAACGTCCGCTCGACGGTCGGCAAGATACTCAGGGTGATACGCACGGAATTCCTCGAGCGGCGCCGGATCATCGACGAGCTCGCGATCATCGACTCGCGCAGCACGGATGGCACGATCGATATCGCGAGGGCCGAGGGAGCCACCGTCCTCTTCGACGACGAGATACTGCAAGGCCTGGATGCCGCGTCCGGAAAGGGCGAGGCGCTCTGGAAGAGCCTTTACGCGCTCGAGGGGGATATCATCGTCTGGGTCGACTCGGACATAAAGAACATCCACCCTCGTTTCGTCTACGGCCTGATCGGCCCGCTCCTGACGGACCCCGGGGTAGGCTACGTCAAAGGGTTTTACGAGAGGCCGCTCAAGGAGGGGCGCGTTTCAAGTCCGACCGGCGGCGGGCGGGTTACCGAGCTCGTGATACGCCCGATCCTCAACCTCTTTTACCCCGACCTCGCCTACCTCATCCAGCCGTTATCCGGTGAATACGCGGGCCGCAGGTCTCTGCTCGAAAGCGTTCCCTTCATGACCGGCTACGGCGTCGAGACCGGGCTCTTGATAGACATCTACAACACGTTCGGCCTGTGGTCGCTTGCCCAGGTGGACCTCGAGGTGCGGGAGCATTACAACCAGCCGCTCGAGGCCCTTTCGAAGATGTCCTTCGGTGTCCTGCAGGCGGTCTTCAAGCGGCTCGACAGTGACGGGAAAGTCGCGCTGAAGACGGATCTTGAGACCGTTTACAGTACGATCAAGCGGAAACGGGGCAAGCATATCGTGAACGAGACCGAGATCAAGATTGTCGAGCGGCCTCCCATGAATACGATAGCGGAATACCGAAAGGGCACGGGGTAGGTTGATTCTGATGGAAGACAAGGAAACGGACGGCGCACCCTTGCATAAGAAGAAGCGGGGGTCTGTCTATGGGTTCCTTCGCTCCCCGCTTGACGGCAGGTACCCGCTCCCGATGAGGGACGCGGGAGACTGGATCGCCGCTCTCGGCGTGGCCCTTTTCGTGGTAGCGGTTTTCGCCCTGCCGTGGATCAAGCTCAGCGTCAGCGCCTTCGGGAGCAGCCTATACAGCCAGGAGTTCGGCCTTTTCGTGAGTCCCTGGGCCTGGGGTATGGTCGCTCTCCTGGTCATCATGGCCGCGGGGCTCTGGTTCACGCAGGCGCGGGGCGCGGTGATTCTGGGGGCGGGCTTCTACTGCGTGATATTCAGCATCATCTTTTACGTAGGTGCCTGGCAAAAGGTCAATGCGATCATCGGCGATATCGTGGGGCTCGCCCGGAGCGTGCCCCTCATCGGCCGGCTGTTGGGCACGGTCATCACGGAGATAACGAAGCGGACCCTGCACGTCGGCCTCTCCTCCGGGTATTATCTCTCTATCGCTGCCGGAATAATCTTGATAGTCGGTGGGGCCATCAGACTTTCGGCCTCCGTCGGGAGCGAGTAGTGATAAGCGACGAATACATCGAAGAGTTGGCAAAGAGGAAGAGCCTCAAGGGCAACCTGGGATGGCTCCGGGAAAACCTCTTGCCTCTCCGGGTCATCTACACGGACATCGACGGGACCCTGGTCGGCCCGCTCGGTTGCTTCTTCCGCGACAGCGAATACAACCTGACGCTCAGGCCGGCGCGCGCCCTCCTTGCGGCCCACGCGCGCAACGTGGACGTGATGCTCGTGTCGGGGAGGCACAAGTCGCAGCTCCGGGAGTCCGCGCGGCTGCTCGGCTGCCGCAATTACGTCGCTGAGCTCGGGACGGAGCTCGTCTACGACCTCGGCGCCGAGGTCGTGATGAACATCGGCGACCTTGAGTTAACGAGCGATTCCGTTTACGAGACGATACTCTCCACCGGGGTCGTGGACCTCCTGCTTGACAGGTACCGCGGCCGGCTCGAGATGCACAGCCCCTGGTCCGAGGAGCGGGACTGCACGCCGCTTCTGCGCGGGTTCGTGGACCTGGGCGAGGTGCAGGGGCTTCTGAAGGAGAAAGGCCTTGACCGGTTCGAGCTCCTCGACAACGGCGTCATACCGAGGACGAGCCCGACCCTCGATGCCCCCCAGGTCCGCGCCTATCACCTGGTGCCGCGCGGTGTGAGCAAGGACCAGGCGGTAAAGAGGGACCAGGGTCACCGCAAGATACCGAGGGAGGCGACGGTCGCGGTCGGGGACGCAGAGGCCGACCTCCCGTTCGCGGGCGCGGCCGGTGCGTTCTTCATTGTGAGAAACGGCCTCGAGAACAACCCACATCTGGCAGGCGTGATAGACGGGTCCGAGAACGTCTTCGTGACTGAGGGCAAGATGGGGCTCGGCTGGGCCGAGGTGGTCGAGACCCTGCTTAGCCTCTAGATGAACGGACGGGTCTCTGGCTTCCCAGCCGGCGTTAGCGTATAGAGGCGAACAGCCAGGCTCTCGATGTATTCTCTTCCTTCCACTCCTTCTCTGAGACGCTCCGGGATACCCGAGACCCCGTTAAAGGCGCCGCTCACCGCTCCCGCTATCGCGCCCAGCGAGTCCGTGTCACCCCCGGCGTTTACCGCGGTGACCACCGTCTTCTCAAAATCATACGGAGTCAGGAGGAACGCAAGCAGAGCGCCTGGGACGGTCTCCATGACATAGCCTCCGTTTCCCGTATAGGCGAAGCCCTTCTCGGGGTCCGCGTCGAGGAAGTCCGCGAGACCCCTTATCCTGTCGGCCATTTTTTCGTTGATGGAGTGGATGAAATCAGCGGTATTGTGTATCAATAATTGCCGGTCGAGGCCTCCATCGTCGGTCAAGCCCTGAGCGACCGCATAAGCTATCGCAGCTGCTCCGGCGGCAGCTTCGGGGTCCGTGTGGGTGATCCTGGCCTGCTCCACCGCGACCCTCTTGAGCGTCTCGAGGTCATCGTGGTGGCGCAGCCCCACGGGGCTCACCCTCATCGCTGCCCCGCAACCCGCGGAATCGACCCCGCTCTCGTCGGGACTGACCCCTTGATAAAGCCTCCGGCATGCCGTCGCGCAGGCCATGCCGACGCCGCGCGCCTCCTTGACCCCTTTGTCGGAGGCCTCCATCCAGCGGCCGAAATTCAAACCCGCGTGGCCTTTGTCGAACCGCCCTATCCCTACGATCGACTGTGCCAGGGTGACGGTCATCTGGGTGTCATCGGTGACCATGCCCGCCCCGAAACGCTCGTCGATGAAGTCGGTCAACAACCCGTAACGCTGCTCGATGGCCTCGGCCGGCAGGCCTTCGACCGGGGCGCCCAGGGCGTCGCCCACCGCGCAGCCCAGGAGCGTCCCCTTGAACTTATCGAGGGTGGATGTCTTATCGGCCATAGAGGTCCTTTCGCAGG
>Ga0315289_10007844_pt1 | contig 15489 bp, 11 predicted proteins | sample YL17G11_40_MG_FD_203452 | JGI IMG/M metagenome (GOLD analysis project Ga0315289, IMG submission 203452) | Sediment microbial communities from Yellowstone Lake, YNP, Wyoming, USA - YL17G11_40 | ecosystem: Environmental > Aquatic > Freshwater > Lake > Sediment | place: USA: Wyoming | collected... | reverse complement strand
GGAACGTCGAGATGACAGCGAGGTAGACGATGGCAGCTGCAAGCGCAGGGTGGGCGGAGACTGTGGCGACAACATTGCCACCCCGAGGGATGAATAGAGGCAGGAGGATGAGAAACCCGAGCCCATTGCTGATACCTGTCGCAGTGAGGGGCGACTGCTTCCGGGTGATGAGGCGGAGAAACAGGGAGTAGAATGCCCACGTGACAGCTGCGGCAATGAGAGCGGCAATGCCTCCAAGCCAGTGCAGAGGGCTCGCCCCCACGTTGTGGCGGAGTCCCTCCAGTGATATCACCGAGACGCCGGCGAGAGCGATGACGATGGCCAGGATGTCCCGGACGCGTATGCGTTCATGCAGGAAGAGTCCTGCAAGAACGACCATTGCGAGCGGTGTGGCACAGGTGACGACAGAGCCGATGTGTGCGCTGGTCAGTGATGTGCCGAGGAACTGGAACGGGATGGAGAGGACATAGCCCGACGCAGCGCTGCCAAGGTAGAGCCACCATTCGGGGCCGTGCGGCAGTCTTGGCCGCTGGACGAGGAAGAGGACCATGAACAGAGCGGTCGAGCATGCGAACCGGAAGATGACAAGGTAGAGAAAGGACACGCTGGCCAGGGCATAGCGACTGACCACAAAGGTGCTCCCCCAGATGGTAGCCGCAGCACCGAGGTTGAACAGCCCCCAGGCGTTGCGCCTCGATGAGTTCACCGGGCTCCATCCGGCGGGCTAGATCTCGATTCCCTTCTGGGCGGGGATGCCTTGGCGGAAGTGGTGCCTGACCTCGATGACCTCACTGACCATGTCGGCAACGTCCAGCAGGAGTGAAGGAGCCCCGCGACCCGTTATGCAGACCGACATGAACCGGGGCCTGTGTGACAACAGCTCGAGAACATCTGTCTCAGGAATGAGGCCATAGTCGATGGCGCAGTTGAGCTCGTCCAGGATCACGAGCTCATGTCGTTCTTCCACGAACGCGTTGCGGGCGATATTCATTCCCCGTTGTGCCTCCATCCTGTCCAGCAGACTGACCTGTTCCTTGGTGACCCAGTGGTGCAGACCCGTCTGGACAACCTCGAATCCCGGCAGAAAGGCGATACCTTTCAGTTCGGAGTAGCTTGGGTCCCCTTTCATGAACTGGACGAGCAGGACGCGTTGTCCGGCTCCGATGGCTCTGAGGCCGAGACCCAGCGCCGCGGTCGTCTTCCCCTTGCCGTTGCCTGTGTACACCATCACCAGACCATGCTGTTCCATTGTCGCCTCCACTGCAGGGATGTCGTCTATAGTATAACGCCTCCGCCATTCTTGCACCCCTCTGTCATTCCCGCGCAGGCGGGAATCCAGCCTTTGTTCCATCGGGTGTCAGCATGTTACAACAACTACGTCTGTCCCCTGTTACACCAGCTGACCCCTACCACTTGCAATTTCCGTACACAAACGTATATAATATATACGTTTATGAAGGATACCTACAAGTTGTCGATACCGCCACGAGAACCTGTTGGACGGTATGGATACACTCAGGGGAGGTCTGACATGAAAACTGCGGAGTTCTTTGCCGTGCATCCTGTATTCACCAGAAAGGAGTTTACAGCTGTCTTGGACGTCAGCGGTACAGCATCTCCCAATGCCGTGACCACGTTGCTGCAACACCATCTTCGGAGCGGCCGACTCCTGCTCCTCCGGCCCGGCCTGTACGCCGTCGTGCAGCCTGGCGCTGATCCTGCTCACTGGCCGGTCGACATGTTCCTCCTGAGCTCACGCCTGACAGACGACGCAATCATCTCTCACCACTCTGCACTTGAACTGCTTGGCTATGCCTATACGATGCATCATCGCGTCATCATCACGACGAGACATTCCATGCGCCCATTCCAGTTCCGTGGCGTGGGCGTCATCACAACACAGCCGCCAAGTGCACTCGTACAGCACAACGCCGACACCTTCCTTGTAGACACGATGGACCGTCAGGGTCTCGAGGTGAAGGTCACTTCGCCTGAACGCACACTCGTCGATGTCCTGGAGCGCCCACGCCTGGGAGGTGGCTGGGAGGAAATCTGGAGGTCTCTGGAGTCTGTTCCTATGTACAACGTTGATCAAATCATTGCGTACGCGAAGCTGCTGGGCAATGCCGTAGCAGTATCCAAAGCCGGGTTCTTCCTGGAGCAACACCGCAGCACCCACCAAATCACCGCAAGACAGCTCGCCTCCCTCCATGCCCTGCAGCCCAAGAGCGTGGTCTACATGGACCGCCACGCTGGCGGAACCTGTGTACCTAGCTGGAACCTTATCGTGCCCGAGGATGTGCTCCATCGTTCGTGGGAGGAACCTATGTGAACCTGTCGTGCTCCACGCGCCCCTACATCAGTGTTGCCACAGAGGACATCGTCAATACAGAGTAGAGGGGTTTGGTCTATCATTCCCGCATATGCGGGAATCCACTCTTCAGTCCGCCCCAGCCGCTGAACTCACCACTCTGGCTGCTCTTTACCAGCTGACCCCTTATCGACTCCTTATCGACGAACGCCGACACTCGCTCCAACAGCACCTATCAGAGCTCATCCGACCAAATGACGAGATGGCTTGTCATTTGGTCGGCCCAAATGACGAGGTCCCTTGTCATTTGGTCAACCCATGCTATGCTTGCACCAGGTAGAGGGGGTATCCGCGATGAACATTGAGATCTTCAACGTGCGCAATCCGTGGCGTACCGGTCGTCCATTCGAGCATTCCTGGCTTCCACGCCGTGAGCTGGAAACGCTTGCCGGCTGGATGGACAACCCGTACGTTGTCGTCGTCACCGGGGCGCGGCAGGCTGGCAAGACGACACTGCTGTCCATGCTCGTCCAGCGGCTGCTTGCAAATGGCGTGCCCCCCGCCGACATCTTCTACTTCAGTGTGGACGACCCTGGGGCAGCCGAGCTCATCAGCAACCCGGGAGACCTCCTGCGATTCCTGCGTGATACCCAAACCGGCCCGCGCGCCTACATCCTCATCGATGAAGTCCAGCGACTACCGAACCCCGGTCTGGCCCTGAAGGTGTTGTACGATCTGGGCACCGGCATCAAGTTCGTCGTGTCCGGCTCATCGTCGCTGGAGATTCGCAGCACCACGCGCGAGCACCTGGTCGGGCGGTCACGCGAGCTTATCCTGTATCCGCTGTCGTTCAGCGACATCGTTCGCCAGAACATCCCGGCAGCCAACAGAAATGGCGGCGATTTTGGCGCATTTCACCGACTGTACGGCGAGTCACTTGTGCCCCTGTTTGTCGACTTTGCCGTCTGGGGTGGCTACCCTGCTGTTGTCACGGCTCCATCCGCAGCCGAGCGCGCCGAACAACTGCGCCAGATCTACGACACGTACGTCACCCGCGACGTGTCCCAGTTCCTGCACGTCGGTCGTCCCGATGTGTACAACCGCCTCGTCAGGACACTTGCACTGCAGGTCGGGAGTCAGATGACCTGGGAGGGACTGGCCAACGAGGTGCGGTCGTCGTCTGAGACCGTTCGTCACTACGTCGCTATGCTGCAGGGGACGTATGTCTGTGAGCTGGCTATGCCGTTCTCAAGCAACAAGCTGACCGGTCTGCACAAGACGCCCAAGGCGTACTTCGTGGACTGTGGCATGAGGAACAGCGCGGTGCCCAGTCTTGCCGCCCTGGACAGCCGAACCGACCGAGGTCACGTCGTTGAGCAAGTTGTCTTCCAAGAGCTCCTCAAGGTCCTGCCTGTGACGGATGAACTGCATTACTGGCGTACCAAGGGGACCGCGGACGAGGTCGACTTCGTTGTGACGCGCGGTGACCGCATCCTGCCCATCGAGGTCAAGGACGCCCACTTCAGCGAGCCCAGCCTCCCCGGTGGCCTCGCGCGGCTGGTCGAGGACACCCATCCTCGTCACGCAGTCGTCGTGACGCGCGACTTCGTCGCACAGCGTACCGTCGGCACAACCGCTGTGCACTTTGTCCCCGAAGGAACCTTTCTGGCACGCCGCGACGCGCTCGTCCAGCTCCTGGACGACGCCCTCCGCTGACCGACGTGCTGTAACACTCTCGGGACGGTTCCAAGAGTGTTACACCTCCACGCGTCGTGTCCCCCCGAGCCTTTCTATTCAAGGCAAGGGGTGCTTTCGCGCAGGTGGGAATCCAGTCCTGACCGTGAGCATGTACCACTCGGACCTACTGAGCAGCGTATCACATATCGCAGCAACGAGCAGAGAACTGAGAGCGCCTCCCTCACACTAGATACAGACGCCCCCTCAGGTGAGGGGGCGTTTTTCTTTCTCCCTATTTTGATTCGTCATTCCGGCGAAGACGGCGTACGAGACCGATGCTACTTCTTGGCCCCCGGGGTCAGGCCGTGCTAGCTCAGTGCTTGCTCAGCCAGTTGTTGATTTCAGTTTCCGCCTTGGCCTTGTCGTAGCCATACCGCTGCTGCAAGACACCAGAAAGTTCTTCGGTCTTGCCACTCAGTAGCAAGAGATCGTCGTCAGTGAGTTTGCCCCACTGCTCTCGCACGTGGCCCTTAAGTTCATGCCACTTGCCGAGCAAAATGTCGTTGGTTGCGCCCATGTGAATTCCTCCTTGGTGTATCTACAACCCGTTATCGGTCGCTTACCAATACCCCGGACCGTGCTGCCGGTTGATGGCGTATCCTCGTGTCTCCGTTGCATCTCGCATGCCAAAGACAGGTCACCATCAAACCCCTTCTCTGATGAGGTTGGTGACACCACGCCATTCATTGCCATGCCCTAACTAATTTGTAGCAGAATCGCCGATGCGTGTCAATGGCAGATGGTGACGGATACCGACGCAAATCCACCCCGGGAAGGACTGAGACAGGAGGACAACCTGCCTGCAGTGCCGTCCTTCCCGCTTGCGTCCGTCATTCCCCCGAGCCCTTTTGTCCAAGGCCCCCGAGCACTTTACTCCCATGCGAGGGGTGCTTCTGAGGGGTGCTTCTCGGCGAAGGCAGGAATCCAGCTGCCCGCCATGCATGTGCTGGCCAGCAGCGTCCACATGCGCGAGCATAGTCTGTACCAAGGTTCCCTTGCATTGCTGAGACTAGCGTGGTCAATTCCTCCGTGAGGTGATGCCAGTGGCATCACGAGGTGACGCGAATGTACAGACCACGCCGGACAACCAATCGCTTGAAGCTTCCAGAGGACGTCTTCCCCGCATCCGCGACGGCGCGCCCGCCGAAGCTGCCCTCTTCTGGGAAAGTTACATTCAGACATACATCGAGCGTGACCTGCCCGGTATATCGGCAGTCGCCTCGACGATCGACTACCGGTCAGTTATGCACATGATCGCTATCACCACCGGATCCTTGCTGGAGTACTCCTCGGTCGCCAACGACACCCATGTCAGCTCCTCCACCGTGGGGAGATATGTAGAGACCCTGAGGACTGCCCACCTGCTGGACCTGGTGCCTCCCGTTCCTCTCGTCAACGTGGCGTCAGTCCGGCGCAACTGGAAGTCCTACTTGTTCGACACCGGACTCATCTGCTCCCTGCTGGGCAAGAGAACACCAGAATCCATTGATGACACACTGGCTGGACACCTGTTCGAGGCACTGGTGTGTACGAGCATCCAGGCGCTCGCGGACCTGGACAGTCTCTCTATCTGGTTTGTCCGCACGCGCCGCGGACCTCTGCACGAAGTTGACTTCGTCGTCGAACGCGACCAGAAAAAGACCGCTATCGAGGTGAAACTGAGCGACCATGTCTCCTGGTCCGACACGGAGCACCTGCGCTGGTACATAGGACAGGAGTCGGCATGCCCCGCTGCAGCCATCGTCTACACTGGGACGCGTGTCCTGCACTTAGCCAGGAACATCGTCGCAGTGCCCTGGACCATGCTATAGGATGCGTCCCCCGCCTCCGGCGCCTTCTCATCATTCCCGCGCAGGCGGGAATCCGTCTTGTTCTTGTCTATGTATGCTCTCCTTTACATCCATGGGCTTAGCCGCGGACAATACCGTAATAAGGGATTGACGTGTCAGTCTATTCATAGCATGAATAGCATCTATCTACGTCCTGAACGACACAAGGGACAAGTCCTGCCAGCTGCTCTGTGACTATTGTTTCCTATAGCATCGCCCCAGGCCATCGGATGCGTGCTGGTATCCATGGCTTGGGGTGGCCTTTTTGTGCGTTCGTGGTATACCTCTAGTTGCAGACCGCCATATGCGCGCAGCACCTGAAGCGAGGTGACAGGAAGGGCATGCAAAAAGAGGCGTCGGCAAGGATCAAGATCAACAAGCTCCTGGAGCTAGCAGGCTGGAGACTGATTGGGGATGACCACGGCCCAGCCAACGTTGTTCTGGAAAACCATGTCAAGATGACCAAGTCCTCTCTTGATGCATATGGAGACGACTTTGAGAAGACTGTTGACGGTTTTGTCGACTTCCTGTTGCTCGACAGCCATACATTCCCACTTGTCGTGCTGGAAGCCAAGTCCGAGGACAAGGATCCCCTCGTCGGGAAGGAGCAGGCCAGGAAGTATGCCTTGTCTGAGCACGCGCGCTTTGTCATACTGTCCAACGGCAACCTGCACTACTTCTGGGATCTGGAGCAGGGAAACCCAACCGTCATCACACGGTTCCCCAGGCAGGAGTCCGTCGGCGAGCGCACGTCCTACAAGCCTAACGCCGACGGCCTAGCAGGAGAACAAGTTGGTGCGGACTACATCGCGGTCACTGAGTATCCGGACTATCTGAGGGATCCTCGCTGGACAGATCCCAAGTTGAAAGGCGATCTGATCAAGGAGCGAGAGCTCATGTTCTTGCGTCCATACCAGTCGCAGGCAATCGCTGCACTCCAAGCCTCAGCTCGTCGAGGTAACAACCGCTTCCTGTTCGAAATGGCGACCGGCACTGGTAAGACACTCACATGTGCGGCTGTCATCAAGTTGTTCCTCCGGACCGTTAACGCCACCCGGGTGCTGTTTCTCGTCGACCGGCTGGAACTCGAGGAGCAGGCAAAGGCCCACTTGATCAAGTGGTTGTGTACGGACTACAAGTGCGTTGTCTACAAGGAACATCGTGACAACTGGAACTCGGCGGAGGTCGTCGTTTCCACGGTGCAGAGCCTTACGTCGGACGAGAAGTACCGGCAAATCTTCTCCCCCACCGACTTCGACCTGGTGATTTCGGATGAAGCCCACCGTTCCATCAACGGTAATGCCCGGGCCCTCTTCGAGTACTTCATCGGTTCTAAGCTGGGCCTGACGGCCACTCCGCGCGACTATCTGAAGAATATCGACCCCAACCAGTTGAGCAAGGACGACCCCCGTGCTTGGGAGCGCCGCCAACTCCTCGACACCTATCGGACGTTCGGGTGCGGGACAGGCGAGCCCACATTCCGGTACAGTTTGCTCGATGGCGTGCGAGATGGATACCTGATCAACCCCATTGTCGTCGACGCGCGTACAGAGATCACTACTCAACTGTTGTCCGACGAAGGATATGCCGCAATGGTACCGAAGGACGATGGCGACGACATGGAGGAGACCTTCTACCAGAAGGACTTCGAGAAACGCTTCTTCTCGGAGAGAACGAATCGTGTCTTTTGCGAGGCCTTCCTCGACAATGCCCTGACCGACCCTATCACCGGAGAAATCGGCAAATCGGTCGTATTCTGCGTCAGCCAGAAGCATGCGTCCAAAATCACTCAGATCCTCAATCTACTGGCTGAAGAGCGGTGGCCTGGCAAGTACGCGTCAGACTTCGCGGTTCAGGTGACTTCCAGTGTTCCGGGCTCTCAGCAGTTTGCGATGAGCTTTGCGGACCGGAAGAACAATCTGAATGGCCAGACGAACTGGTGCGACGGCTATGAGTCTTCCAAGACAAGGGTCTGTGTTACCGTCGGAATGATGACGACCGGGTATGACTGTCAGGACCTCCTGAATCTTTGCCTGATGCGTCCCATCTTCTCCCCAACCGACTTCATCCAAATCAAGGGCCGCGGAACACGGCCGTGGAAATTCACTCTCAGCGATGGCAGCCGTACCCCGGTTGTCCGTACAAAGGAACGGTTTAAACTCTTCGATTTCTTCGCCAACTGCGAGTATTTCGAACAGAAGTACAACTACGACGAGATTCTCAAACTACCAAGAATCTCAATGTCGAAGGCACCTCCTGGCGAGTCAGTTTTCGTCGAAAGCAGTACATCTGACGTGACCGTCTCCATCCCCGACCCATTGAAACAACTGACGCAGACTCCTGTCGGCCTCAAAGGCATGAAGATCGACTGGAAGTTGTTCGAACGGGCACGTGATAGCATCCGGGCCGATGCAGAGATAGAACGCGCTATGGGTGACGATCGACTGGACCTCGCTGCGACCTTGGCTCGCGACCATTTTGAGAACCGTCCTGAGCTCTATCTCACGTTGGATAGGCTCAAAGAGGCGACGAATCTGGACCGGCGTCTGACATGGCGCGAAGTCTTAGAACGCATGTTTGGCCGCATCGACCACTTCAGAACGAAGGATGAACTGCTGGACGACGAGTATGCGAACTTCATCGCAGTGACGCCGGACAAGCCGAATGCCCTGCAGGCAGCCGCGATCCGGAACTTCATGAAGGCATATATTACCGATCCCGAAATCCGCTCCGTTATCGAAAGCAAGGAGTATGGAAGGCTTGTGACGAATCCGAAGGTGAACATGAAGGACCTCGAAGACTTGAATGGATACCTGGCGGCGATCCCCGAGTACGTCAAGGACTACGTCGCTCTCAACACCTATATGTAGGCTGAAGAGGAGATAAGCGTCATGGACCTGGAAGCCAGGAAGAGAATCGACAACGCACGGAATGTTCTCGTAGGGAAGATCCCCGACCCGAAAGCGCAGGTGGAACAGATCACCACCGCGCTTATTTACAAGTTCATGGATGACATGGACAAAGAGGCTCAACGACTCGGTGGCAAGGCGAGCTTCTTCACGAGCGGCTATGAAAAGTATGCATGGACACGCATTTTGGACCCGCGCCTTGGCGGTCAGGAACGCCTGAACCTGTACGTCGAAGCTCTGTCCACGATGAGCCAGAACCCGCATCTGCCACAACTGTTCCGCACCATCTTCAAGGACGCCTTCCTGCCTTACCGCGACCCGACGACCCTGAACCTCTTTCTCAAGGTGATCAACGGGTTCACGTATGACCATCCTGAGAACCTGGGCGATGCCTACGAGTACCTGCTCTCCGTTCTGGGCAGCCAAGGCGATGCAGGACAGTTTCGCACGCCGCGCCATGTCATCGATTTCATGGTCCGGGTCGTCGACCCCAAGAAGAACGAGACCATGCTGGACCCTGCCAGTGGCACAGCCGGCTTCTTAATCTCGTCCTATCGCCATATCCTCGAGCAGAACGGTGACCATCCGCTGACACCAGACGAAAAGGAACGCTTGGCTGGCAACCTGCAAGGATATGACATCTCGCCGGACATGGTACGCATTGCACTGGTCAACATGTACCTGCATAGCTTCCGCGACCCACACGTCTACGAATATGACACCCTCGCCAGTGAGGAACACTGGCATGAGAAGTTCGATATTTGTATGGCCAATCCACCCTTTATGACCCCCACGGGGGGCGTCCGTCCGCACAAGCTTTTCCAGATTCAGGCCAACCGTTCCGAGGTCCTTTTTGTGGACTACATTGCCGAGCACCTCAAGCCGACCGGTAGAGCAGCCGTGATTGTCCCCGAAGGCATCATCTTCCAGTCCGCCAATGCCTACAAGAAGCTGCGCAAGATGCTTGTCGAAACGTGGGGTCTGTGGGCCGTCGTGAGCCTGCCGGCCGGCGTCTTCCACCCGTACTCCGGCGTCAAGACCTCAATCCTTTTCCTCGACAGAGTATTTGCCAAGAAGGCCAAGGAGATCCTATTCGTGAAAGTGCAGAACGACGGCTTCGACCTTGGCGCCCAGCGCCGCCCAGTCGACAAGAACGATCTACCCGTGGCACAAGAGGCCATGCAGGCATGGAAAAAAGGCGAGAAGTGGGAGTCCACTTTGGCGCTATGGGCTAACAAGACGAAGATTGCTGAGAATGGCGATTACAACCTCAGCGGTGAAAGGTATCAGGAAGCGAAGTCCACAGTCTCAACCTGGCCATTTGTTTCTGTTGACAAGGTGTTCCGGAAGTGTGATCAAACGGTTCTTCCAGAGTCTTTGAGTGGCCCGGTCACCTATGTTGGGCTCGAGAACATCGCTCAGAATACCGGCGAGATACAGGGGAACATAGTCTCAGAGGATCCCATCGACATTAGGAGCGTGAAGAGTATCTTCAAGCCAGGCGATATCCTCTACGGAAAGCTGCGGCCAAACCTGAACAAGGTATGGCTGGCAGATCGTGATGGTATTTGTTCAACCGACATTTTCGTCCTTGAAGCCCTTGAAGGCAAGGCAGACCCTCACCTCTTCGCCTATCTGTTCAGAAGTGAAGAGTTCAATTTTGCCGTTATGCGGCAACTCAAAGGTGCGCAACTTCCACGCATTGGGTGGTCATCATTCTCTGAACTCCAAGTCCCATTGCCGCCCCTGGAAGTGCAGGAGAAGATCGCGATGGAGCTCGACGGTTACCAGCGCATCATCGACGGCGCCAGGCAAGTCATCGCCAACTGGCATCCCACGTTTGACATCGACCTCTCTTGGCCGATGGTACAGCTCGGAGACGAGCGATTCTTCCGGATCGAAGCCGGGGGAACGCCAGATTCGACCAACCCAGACTATTGGAGCGGTGACATCAAGTGGGCCACTCTCGTCGACCTACCCCCCGAGAACTTCATAACTGAGATAACCGATACTGTGCGAAAGATCACGCCCCTTGGCCTCAGGGAGTCCTCGGCCAGACTGTTGCCCACAGGCACCGTTCTAGTGTCCTCGCGTGCCACCATCGGCCGCATTGGCATTGCCCTTACACCACTCGCCACCAATCAGGGGTTCAAGAATGTAGTGATCAAGGATTCTGACAAGGCGAATGAGCGCTACGTCGCCTTGGCACTAACAAAGTTGGTTGACCGCATGACGGCCCTGGCATCGGGCGGAACGTTCAAGGAAATCTCCAAGACGAACTTCATGACGCTCGAAGTGCCCCTTCCTTCGATCGAAGTACAGAGAACGATAGTTGCGGAAATCACTATCGAGCAGGATGCGGTGAAGCAAAACAAGCGACTGGCGGATCTGTACGCAGGCAAGACGAAAAGAGCAATCGAAAACCTATGGAAACACTAGTAGCCAGTGACGATATCCTCGAACGGATCTTCGAAGTGGGCGAGTACCTGCCGATTTTCCCGCGTAGCGAGGACGAGGTGCGCTATCTGGAGTCTCAGCTAGACCAACTCAAGAGGTCTTGCGAGTCTCGGCTCTACCAAGCTGCTTGCCTTCACCTGCACCTGTTGTATATGTCTATTGCATACTATCAGATCTTCCGAATGAAGGGATCGTGTGCTCACGACTATGCTCTGGCTTGTACATACGTTCATCAGCGGAAAGAAGTCGAAAGCGCAAGCTCCCCCTTCGCCCTCTCTCAAATGAAGGAAGCCGATGCGTTCGAGTTCTACCGCGTGCTGCAAGTTCCGCCAGAAGTCATCCGTAACCTGAAGCACTGCGTCGGCATGCGCAACGACCAGATGCATGCCAACCCGGCGAACGCGATCCCCGATGCGGCATCATTTCTCGATACGCTCAGAACCTACTTGGATCAGTTGAGGAAATCTGTGTCCTCGGAGGAAGACCTGCTATTCGGACTCTACCAGGACTTCGAGGGGAGCTTCAGGAGTGGTGCCAGACAGTACACCGACGCCCGCGATGAGGTTAGGGAAGTCTTCGTCAGAGGCAACTCGCTCTCTCGACGTGAGACTGCCTCTCTTCTCCAGAGCGTGCGGAGACGCCTCAGACCAATCAGCGGTAGGAGAGCTGATCTCATAGGACTTCTGAGTGAATATGCTGCAACCTAAAACATGGCAGATACTCGCTTTTGGGGCAACGCCCAGTAAGACATTCCGGAGTCCATGACATGGTTCTCGTGAAGGCCCCAGGATGGACATAGACCCAGCGTCATCAGCATCCGACAGGAGTCTGCTTGGACTCCTGAAAACTGTCCACGAAAATACCGGGGCAAGCGTCCAGCAGTTGCCGCTCTGGCTTGGCCTTCTCGAAGTACTCAACAAGTACTTTGCTGAGTGTCGCGAAGTCGGGACTATTCCCGCCGGGAAGACGATCGCGTTTACACTTATCCAACAAGGTTACTCGTATTGGTTTGCCGGATTGGAGCTTGTCTTGTCGGGGCTGCTTACGCCTGCTTATGCCGAAATGAGGGCTCTTCTCGAGTCTTCGCTGTATGCCTTCTACTGCCGGAGTGACGAGAAGCGACAGATGATCTGGTTGGAGCGCAATGGGTCCGACGAAGATCGTAAGAGGAACACTGAGGGATTTGGCGATACAGCGAAGATGACGCGTGAACTGTGCGACTCAGGCATACTCCCAATGGAGTACACCAAATTGCGCAGCCTCTACGGCGATCTCATCAACAAAGGAGCACACCCGAATGTTGTCGGGGCTCTGCAGAACATGGCCACAGACGGCAAGGAACTCTTCACCAGGCTCTTCAACTGTGGAGGGCTTGAAATGCGGGTTGCTCTGAAAAGACAAGCGGAGGTCGGCTACGTGGCCACTGTCGTCTCTCGGTCTCTTCTAGAGCTGCCTCCCCCTCCAACTGACTTTCCCCAGTGGATTCAGTCTCTAGCCCAACTCCCTCTCCCAAACGAAGACACGGTTGAGGCTCTGAACAATAGTCACCATGCATAGCAGGAGCACACGGATTTCCCCTGGCGGTCTGCGTCAGCAATTGTCTATGCCAGCGGGTTGCGCATCGAGCGGATACCGTTGAGCAGAGAGTTCACGACCTCGCTAAGCGTGATGCTGAGCTCTTGGACCGCGCAAGGCAGCCAGATGACTGCTACCGCCGGGATTGAGCGCAGACGATGAAAAGGCAAGATTACTCGACGGACAAGAGAGCCAGTTTGATTCTCGAGGGAGGCAATGTGGAGATTGTGCGCGATGAACTTGGGCCATGGTCCATCATCAAGCTTGAAATCATGCAGAAGTACGCAGACGCCTATGGTAAGATCATGAACAGATTTCGTCTGCACCCCGTGTACATTGATGGCTTCTCTGGTTGCGGCAATCAGGTAGACAGAACAACCGGCGAACCAGTCGAGGGGTCACCTCTGCGCGCACTGGCTATCAAGCCAGGGTTTGAGGAGTTTCACTTCATCGACATCGACGGAGGCAAGCTGGACACACTCAGGTCGGCTGTCGGTAGCCGCGCCAACGTCTTTCTCTACAACGAAGACGCCAACCAAGCACTGTTGCGCATCATTCCGACTGTCAGGCGCCCCGCGTACAAGCGGGCCCTCTGTGTGTTGGACCCGTACGGACTCGATGTTGACTGGATGGTACTCGTTGCAGCAGCCAAGCAGCGAACTGTAGAGATCTTCTTCAACTTCTCCATCATGGATATCAATCGGAATATCCTGCGTCGCGACCGCGACACCGTCAACCAGAAGCAGCATGACCGGATGATGCGAGCGTGGGGAGATGACTCGTGGCAAGAAGAACTCTTCTCTACCGACAGCAACCTCTTTGGAGATTTAGAGAAGGTAGACAATTGGACCGTTGCCAAGGCCTTTCAGAAACGCCTTCACGATGTGGCTGGGTTTGACTACGTTCCTGAACCTGTGGCCATGAAGAACAGCAAGAACGCAGCCCTATACTTCTGGTTCTTTGCGTCACAGAATGCCACTGGTGCGAAGATAGCCAAAGACATCTTCAAGCACTATACTGACAAAGGAGGCTGACATGGCTCTCGGATCAAGCATTGAATGGACGAACTCCACCTGGAATCCGGTCACGGGATGCACCAAGATGAGCAGCGGATGCCAGCACTGCTACGCGGAGCGCATGGCTCATCGGTTGCAGGGCACCGGTCTGCCGCAGTACACGAATGGATTTCGGGTCACGCTGCATCCCGAGACGCTGGAACTGCCCCTGCACTGGAAGAAACCCCAGACCGTTTTTGTCAATTCTATGAGCGACCTCTTTCACGACGATATTCCGGATGACTTCATTTTCGGTGTCTTCGATGTCATGCGGTGTGCGTCCTGGCATACATTTCAAATCCTGACCAAACGGTCGCGGCGTCTTGCTCGGCTGGACAGCTGTCTGGAGTGGGCGCCCAACATCTGGATGGGCGTGAGCGTCGAAGCCGCACCTTACAAGTTCCGCATCGCCAATCTGGCATCCACCGGCGCACGTGTCAAGTTCTTGTCACTGGAGCCGTTGCTCGGGGACGTGGGACGGCTGCACCTGCAGGGCATCGACTGGACGATCGCCGGGGGAGAATCCGGCCCCGGAGCGCGGCTTGTCGACCCGGATTGGGTGCGCAGCATCCGTGATCAGTGCATCGATGCCAGTATTCCCTTCTTCTTCAAGCAGTGGGGCGGAGTCCACAAGAAGGTCAATGGTCGCACCCTCGATGGACGGACCTGGGACCAGTTGCCACGCCCCCTCACCGGTCAGACCATCGTTGTTCACCATCACGCATCATCTGTACCGACTTTTGGCGCCGAGCTTACCGCGCCAGCCGGAATTACCAGCTGACCCCAAAGACAATACGCGAACGGCGAAGTCCGCTGTCCGCCGGAGCGAAGTGAAAGCGCGGTCGGCTGCACGCAGTGTTGGGCCGCGCTTTCTGCGGCATCTCTATTGTTTTAGTGCCATCTTCAATCCGGCCTGAAATCCGGGCGCAATGACTTCGCAGTGATTTTCATTGGCGAAGATTTGCGTGACCAACGACAGCCCTTTGTATTTGCGGCTTTTGAGTATGGCTCCGAATCGAACCATGTTGGACTCCCTGGGATCATTGATAGATTCCTCGGATCCGCCCACCCAGAGATGAACCTTTGCATGAAGTTTCTTGTGCCTTTTGGCAAATTGCTCTTCCTGCTTGAAAACATCGCAACTCACATACCCCCCCGGGCTTCCGACGATGTAACTTTCGAACAGACCCGGCTCTTCAAACAAAGCAAACGCCGCAAACAATCCTCCGTCGGAGTGGCCCACCAGAATTCGCTTTTTGGGATCGGCCTTGAACTCGGATTCAATTGCAGGGATCAATTCCTGCTTGATGAATTGCAGAAACTTGCCCGCGCCGCCCGTTACCACTTTCCGGTTATGCAGTTTGGATTCATCTTGCTCATACTCCTCAAGGCGTACCGGAATTAAATCGCTGGAGCGCCATGCAGCCGAATCACGCCACGCTTCCTTCGGATCCTTGTCTTGAACATAACCGATGCCCACAATGATGGCGTCTGACGTACCCCCACACCACGCCATCGAACGGACCATATCGGTGACCATGCCAAAATACCAATTGGCGTCGGTCAGGTAAACGACCGGCCATTTCTCCAACGGTTTGTCGAATGGCCAGGATTTG
>Ga0315289_10007843_pt1 | contig 15490 bp, 14 predicted proteins | sample YL17G11_40_MG_FD_203452 | JGI IMG/M metagenome (GOLD analysis project Ga0315289, IMG submission 203452) | Sediment microbial communities from Yellowstone Lake, YNP, Wyoming, USA - YL17G11_40 | ecosystem: Environmental > Aquatic > Freshwater > Lake > Sediment | place: USA: Wyoming | collected... | reverse complement strand
GCGGGCCTTTCGTATGCAGATGTAACGACCGGCGAGTTTTTCACTGGCCTTTTGCCTCGTGAGCAACTCTTGGCTCGCGTCGCAGCGTTGGAACCCTCCGAAATTGTTTGTGCCAGCGGGCAGCGTGATGAAATGGCAACGCTGCTGCCGGCAAACAGCGCGACTCTCATGACGCTTCCCGATTGGCGTTTCACAAAAGAAGCGGCTGAAAGCGCGCTGCGCCGCCATTTCGAGGTGCTGACGCTGAAGGGCTTCGGTATGCAAGGTCTTGAGCTTGCCGTTGCGGCGGCAGGTGCGCTCCTCTACTACGCTCGGGCGAATCTCGGAGAAGAGACGCCCATCCTGCCCAATCTGCAGGTCTTTCAGTCACAAAAGGACCTTGTGCTCGACCCCACGACGCGCCGCAACCTTGAAATCGTGGAGTCCTTTTCCGGTGATAACCGCCGCGCGACTCTTTTGAGTGTCTTGAATCGCACGCGCACATTGCCCGGAAGTCGGCTTTTGCGCCGCTGGCTTGTTCAGCCTCTGGCTGATCCGGAGGCAATCAACGCGCGTCTCGACAAGGTGGAATTTCTCTTCTCGGAAGATAAGCTGCGCATGAATCTTGTCGAGATTCTATCAGGCATTGGAGACCTCGAACGGCTCTTTGGGCGCTTGGTCGCGAGCCGTGGAACGCCGCGCGATGCGATCTTGCTGAAGCAGGTGCTGGCAAGGCTGCCGCAATTTCAGGAACTTCTCGCAGCCCATCCTGTCTCGCCACTCAAGGAGATAGTGCAAGCCTTGGCGCCGCTTCCCGATCTTGTTGAATTCTTGGGGCGGTCATTGGTGGACGAGCCTCCGTCGCAGCTTTCGGCAGGCGGCGCGATCCGCGAGGGTTTCTCGCATGATTTGGATGAATTGCGCCAGCTTCAAAGCGGCGCACGCCGTTGGATCTTGGAGCATCAAGAAGCCGAACGCACCCGCACCGGCATTCCTTCCCTCAAGATTTCCTACAACAAGGTCTTCGGCTACTACATCGAAATCACGAATACGCACAAATCGCGCGTCCCGTCGAACTATATCCGCAAGCAAACGCTGGTTTCAAGCGAGCGCTATGTCACTCCCGAATTGAAGACATGGGAAGAGAAGATTCTTTCGGCTGAAGAAAAAATCGGGCAGCTCGAGGCGGAAATTTGGAATGGCGTTCGCGCGGAAACTACTTCGCATGCGGCGCGCATCTTGGAAATAGCGCGAGGCTTGGCCGAGCTTGATGTTTATGTGGCGCTGGCGCAGGTAGCACGCGAAAAGGATTATGTGCGGCCGGAGATTCATAGCGGCGCCGAGTTGGAGCTCATCCAATGTCGCCACCCGGTTGTAGAATCTCTGGTTGCACCGGGGCAGGGATTTGTTCCCAATGACATGGAGATGGACGGCAAGGCTTTTCAGATCATGATTCTGACAGGGCCCAATATGGCGGGCAAATCCACATACTTGCGGCAAGTGGCGCTTTGCGTGTTGATGGCGCAGGCAGGCTCGTTTGTCCCTGCAAAACGCGCCCGGATTGGCGTTGTGGACCGCATCTTTACTCGTGTTGGGGCCGGTGATAATTTGGCTGGAGGCGAGAGCACATTTTTGGTTGAGATGACCGAGGTCGCCAATATTTTGCGCAATGCGACGGCGCGCAGCCTGCTTCTGCTTGATGAGGTTGGTCGAGGCACCTCCACCTACGACGGGATGGCGCTCGCATGGGCGGTGACGGAATACCTTCACGAAGTCCGCGAACTCGGCGCCAAGACTCTTTTTGCCACACATTATCATGAACTTAACCGCATGGCCGAGACCTTCGAGCGAATCCGAAACTACCGAGTCGAAGTTGAAGAATGGGGGGATCGCATTGTTTTCTTGCACCGGATTGTTCCGGGAGGCTGCGACAGGAGCTACGGTATTGAGGTCGCGAGGCTGGCAGGCCTCCCTGCCAAGGTCACGGCGCGCGCGAGACAGCTCTTGCCGGAATTTGAGGCGACGAAATCCAGTGTTTCAGTGCCTCCTCCGGCGGATAACTCGCGTCCTGCATTACAGTTAACCCTGTTTGAGCCAGAGGCGCAAAGGCTCCTCGATGCCATCCGAAATCTGAACTTGGAGCAACTTAGCCCTCGCGATGCTCTGAATAAACTTTTTGAACTGAAAGAATTAGCTATGGGGAATGGCACCTCAAATTCTCAAAGAGGCCTTGACTCTTAGATTGCTTTTCCTTAAATTTATTAAGATTAGCCGGGACCGACCCACCATGTACCTCTTCAACAGAAAGACAACCAAGCAGATTGCAGCGGTGATCTTGAGTCTGTCCATTGTTGCGGGCGCGGCTCACGCAGGCGTCACCGTCGTCGGGCGATATGCGGGCGAATTCCTGGACTTGGGAGCCGGTGCAAGATCGCTCGCCATGGGAGGAATCGGCATCGCTTCTCCCAATGAGGCCACCGCCGGTTATCACAATCCGGCGCGGCTCGCATGGGTGCAACGAAATGCGGCGGAGTTCATGCATGCCTCCTATTTTGACAACAACTATTCTTATGATTTCCTTGGTTTTGCCAGACCTTTCAAGAACAAAACCGCGATAGGAATCACGATTCTTTATGCGAGGGTTGGCGACATTCCGCTGACGACGCTGCAGGACCCCTCAAGGCCGCTGGGGGACGACAACCGTGTGGCTGTCCGCAAGATGTCGAGCGACAACGAATTGGCGCTCATGATGTCCGCAGGCATGCCGTTTCGTTGGGGATGGAAGTGGGGCGGCAGCGTGAAACTCCTATACAAGGGTGTCGCGGAGGAATCGGCTTATGGCGTGGGATTCGATCTCGGTTTGGCTCGGGAAATAGGGCGACATGCGGCGGTTGGTTTTGCGGTGCGCGATTTGACAGGCAGTGCTCTCGCTTGGACGACAGGCCGAACTGAAATCATTCCGCCTTCAATTCTTGCCGGAGGTTCATGGGGGATAGGGCTTCCGAGTCTGCGCGCGGACCTGCGCGTCATGGCGGACTTGCAGGGGCGATTCGAAAGTCGCGGCGAAGCCGAAGTCATTGATGCAGGAGTTTTGAGCATTGAACCTCGAATGGGTATCGAGTATTTGATTTCCAAAGTCCTGGCTTTGCGGGGTGGTTTATTGGGTGACAACATCACCGCAGGCGCGGGGCTATTCATTTCTTCTGTCACGCTTGACTACGCATTCCAGCCGCACGAAGAATTAGGCAACACGCATCGGGTCTCGATAGGTTTGAGTTGGAAATAGCCGCAGACAAGTAAGATCGTGCAAGGAAATTCAAGCAGCATTTACTCCATGACCGGGTTCGGGCGGGGGGAAGCCGAAGAGAACGGCATGCGCGTTACTGCGGAGATTCGCAGCCTGAACAATCGCTATTTTGACTTCATTCAACGAGCGCCGCGGTCGCTGCAAAACTATGAATCGGAGCTGCGCGAGCTGTGCCGTCGCCATGTCGAGCGCGGGCGGCTGACGCTGCTTCTCACGGAAACTCGTTCAGCATCCGCCCCGCCCTCACTGCGTTTTGATCCGAGTTTGGCAGGACATTATGCGGAACTTCTGCGCGTGCTAAGCCAAAGTCTTGCACTGAATGATGAGGTGAAGCTCAGCCACCTGCTCGCGTTCCCGGAACTTCTGGCAGCGCCTGAGGACGGGGAGGTAAGTCAGATGTTGCTTCGTCTGGCGATGGCGGCGACGGAAAAGGCACTGGCCGAGCTGCAGCGAATGCGGGGGGCCGAGGGGCAAGCTCTTGCAACCGATATGAAGAACCGATTGGAGTTCATCAGCCAGGCAACAGACGAAATCGAACAATATCAGAAGACGCTGCCCGCGCGCACGCTCGAAAAAATGAAAGAGCGCCTCGGGCGACTTTCCTTGCCCGACAATTTCGACCCCTACAGACTTGAGCTCGAGTTGGCGCTGCTCGTGGATCGGATGGACATCACCGAAGAGTGTGTGCGGCTGCGCAGCCATTTGGCGCAAAGCTTGGAAACGCTGGAGGCCCCTCCGGCGGGCGCGGGGAAACGGCTGGGATTTCTCTTGCAGGAGTTGAATCGCGAAGCGAACACGATTGCTTCGAAAACGGCCTGCCTCGATATTTCGCGCCTAACGGTTCGCATCCGCGAAGAGATTGAAAAGCTGCGGGAGCAGGTACAGAACATTGAGTAGGCGCGGGCGACTTCTGATCTTCTCCTCGCCATCGGGCGGCGGCAAAACGACGGTCATCAACGCCTTGCGCAAGCGGCACCCCGAATGGGGCTATTCGGTTTCAGCAACGACCCGCGCCATGCGACCCGGCGAAGTGAATGGCGTCAATTATCACTTCATCTCGCGCGATGAGTTCCAGAAGAGAGTCGCGGCGAGCGAATTTTTGGAGTGGGAAGAGGTTCACGGGTATCTCTACGGGACGCTGAAGGATGTGACGCTGCGCCGCCTCGAAGCGGGCGAGACGCTCTGCTTTGATTTGGATGTGAAGGGCGCGCTGCATCTGAAAGACCTGATGCCCGAAGCGGTGCTCATCTTCTTGGAGCCGCCGTCGCGCGAAGTTTTAATTGAGCGCCTGCGCTCGCGCTCGACCGATTCGCCCGAAGAAATGGCCCACCGCCTGAAGCGCGTGGATTTGGAATTGGCCCTTGCGCCCAAGTTTGATATTCGCGTGGTGAATGATTCTCTGGAAAGAGTGGTAGCGGAGATTGATGAACAGATTCTGCACACGCTTCCCACATGAAGGTAAAGATTGGTTCATAAACTTGTGCGCAAAATCGACACGATTGTTATAGTTCGATGAAATGTGAGCCTGCCAGAGAGTGGAGATCTGCATGACGCAACCCTTAACAACGAGACAGATGAGGCTGTTCTCTGGGGAGCAAGAGACAGCCAGGAAAGACACGTCATCCACCTTCTCTCATAACTCTTCGCTTCCGATACACAGGTGGTTTCATTATTCGGCTGGGTTTTCAGCTTTGTGGGTAAGAGACCTCATCGAAAAAGAGAAGGCCAAAGGAAGGTATAGGATCTTTGATCCTTTCGCTGGATCTGGCACTGTTCTTTTGGAAAGCGAATTGTGTAGTATGGATGCAATTGGGATTGATTCGCATCCTTTTGTTGCGCGCGTCGCCCGAGCCAAGCTTTATTGGCGAGAAAATCCTAAGGCATTCCGCGACTACGCACTCTCGGTCTTGGAACAGGCCAGTAAGCAAGAAAGTGATGAGAGCAAATATCCAAGACTCATTACGCAATGTTTTCCACCTAGTACTCTTTCATGTCTGGATTCACTTCGAAAAGTATGGGAAATATCGGCAAATGACAGTCCTCTTTCAGAGTTGACTTGGCTAGTACTGGTATCTATTCTCAGGGAGTGTTCTCCTGTGGGAACGGCGCAATGGCAGTATGTACTTCCAAATAAAACCAAGGCCAAGGTTGCTGATCCTTACGGGGCATTTCAGGCGAAGGTTCACTTAATGGCTGACGACATGGTGAGGCGACAGAGACAGACTCACGGTTCGCAAGCAAAGTTTTTTTTGGAAGATGCACGAATGTGCTCTTCGGTTCCTGACGGATGGGCTGATCTAGTGATAACCTCGCCACCTTACGCAAATAACTATGACTATGCGGATGCCGTACGGCTTGAAATGAGCTTCTTGGGAGAAGTCTACGGATGGAAAGACCTGCAAGATACCGTTCGGAAATACCTTATTAGATCTTGCACTCAGCACATAGCCAAGATGAAGGGAGGCACATGCAGTATACTGAAGGATCCTCTTCTTAAGGTCATTCACAATGAGATTTCTGAAATCTGTGAACAGCTCGAAACAGAAAGAGAAAAGCATGGAGGAAGGAAACCATATCACACCATGATCGCTGCATATTTTAGTGATATGGCAAGAGTGTTTGTGTCTTTGCGCCGCGTAACCGCTCGAGACGCATTGATTTGCTTTGTGATTGGTGATTCTGCTCCTTACGGCATATATGTTCCTGTGGATCGATGGTTGGGAGAACTGGCAGTTGGAGCTGGTTTCAAATCGTTCTCTTTTGAATGGATAAGAGACAGAAATGTGAAGTGGAAGAACCGCAAGCATTCAGTTCCTCTTCACGAAGGCCGTCTTTGGATCAAGGGCTAACACATGGCTGAATCTCCGGCACATAAGTTCGGACAAATTATTGGCAACGTTTTGGAAGATGCTATCGAACCTCGGCTAAGACAGTTCGCTGAGCAACATAATCTATACCTGGATCGCAAAGGATATCGCCCGGCAAGAGAGGGTACGAAAGTAACCTGGGAAGACAAATTTGGGAACCGCCACGACCTAGACTATGTCTTTGAACGAGGTGGCACGCCAGAGAGAATCGGAACACCTGTTGCTTTCATTGAATCAGCTTGGAGACGCTACACTAAACATTCCAGAAACAAAGCGCAAGAGATTCAGGGTGCAATTCTGCCTCTTCTTGATACCTACCGGAACGCAGCTCCGTTCATTGGAGTTGTATTGGCCGGAGTTTTCACTGAAGGCGCTTTAAACCAGTTGCAATCCCGAGGTTTTTCCATTCTTTACTTTCCCTATGAAACCGTTGTCAAAGCTTTTCAAAAGATCGGCATAGATGCAAGTTCCGAGGAAGAAACACCTGAGAGCGAATTTGAAGAGAAAGTTCGCGCTTGGGAGGGATTGCGCGACAATCAATGCTCACAAGCCGCTCGTTGGCTAGTTAGACTCAATTCTAAGGAAGTAAACAAATTTATGCAATCCTTAGAGCGAGCCATAACTCGCAAAATTGAATTGATTCGCGTGCTTCCACTTTATGGTACTTCCATTGAATTGAATTCTGTCCAAGAAGCCATTACTTTTATCGAGAATCACGATGAAAATCGCGGTTCAAATACTTTGGCAAGGTACGAAGTCGAGATCCGCTTCAATAACGGAGACCATATCCGGGGTTACTTTGCAGACAAGAGAAACGCAACTGATTTTCTTCGTCCTTTCCTGCCTTCTGAGTAAAAAGCAACTTAATAGAAAAAGAAGGTCTTGCGGACAGAGCACGGAGCATTCTCTGTGGTAGAAGGGCATTTCCTGCGGCATCTTTGGCTTTGCCAGTTTCCAAGATATCGTAAGTCTAAATGAGTGAATCTGTGCGTGAAATGGAGTACAAAACCATCGGCATCATTCATTCTCCCTTCAAAGAGCCGAAAGGGACGCCGATACAGCCGAAAGGCGGGAAGGGAGTGGAGGGAACCGTTGAGGTTTTTCCGGAATATGTGGAAGGCTTGAAAGACCTCGAAGGCTTTTCGCATATCGTGCTCGTCTTTCACTTTCATTTGGCGAAAGGATATTCGCTGCAGGTCAAACCCCATTTGGATGACAAGGAGCACGGCATTTTTGCCACGCGCGCGCCGTCGCGGCCAAACCCCATCGGCATTTCCGTCGTGCGGCTCGAGCGTATCGAGGGGAATGTACTTCACATTCGCGATCTGGATATGATTGACGGAACGCCGCTTCTGGACATTAAGCCCTATGTGCCCGAGATGAATGCGAGCGAAGTCGAAAGAATCGGTTGGCTGGAAGGGAAAGTGAAGAAACTCGAGGAAACCGCCGATGACGGGCGGTTCGTGAGGTGGTAAAAGGGAGACTCTCGAAATGAAAAAGAGAAATCTTGGCTACCTTGGTTTGTTGGGATTTTTGGGAATGTTAGGTTCGATCACCGGCATCCCCGAGTTATACGCGCTTTATGGCCTGTTCGGCTTTTATGGATTCTTTGGCATGCGAGATTGACCGTTGAAAAGAAGGTACGGGGCAATTCAGAAGGAGTGAAATATAGACAATGAACGAAGAGAAGAAGGAAAAACGAGCCTTCCTGGCCGAGGATTTTCATGGCATGGCGGAAAACATCTATGAAACGATTCTCATTATCGCCAGGCGGTCGCGCCAGATCGGCGAGCTCCAGAAACGACAAATAGACAGGGAGCTCGGACAGACGGAGATGCTGGAACAGCAGGTCACAGAGCCGACGGGCGAGGAAATCGAAGTGCACACCGAGGAGCCTGAACCACGGCCTCAATTGCATTTTGAAAAACCCACCATTCAGGCGATGCGAGAAATGGCAAGCGAAAAGACGAAGTGGCGTTATGAAGAGTGACGCGACAGATTTGCGGAACCATCGCGTTCTGCTCGGAATCACGGGAGGTATCGCCGCTTACAAGTCCGCTTATCTCTGCCGTCTTTTTGTCAAGGCTGGCGCCGAGGTGCAGGTGGTCATGACTTCCGCAGCTACGAAGTTCGTGACACCTCTCACCTTCGAGACCTTAACCGGCCGGCCAGTCTTTACCGAGATGTTCCCTGAGCGGCGCGAGCTTTCGCCGTGGCATACCGAGCTCGCCACTTGGGCGCAGTTAGCTCTCGTGGCTCCCGCGACGGCGAATCATGTTGCCAAGTTGGCGGCAGGCTTGGCCGATGATTTGTTGACAACCATAATGCTGACCTTCGAGCGCACTCGTGTGCTAGCTCCGGCGATGAATTATCGCATGTGGGCGAATGCGGCCACACAACAGAATCTTCGAACGCTGCGCGCTCGTGGTTACCACATCATGGAACCCGCCGAGGGAGAGATGGCTCGCCCGGGAGAAGAGGCTGGCATGGGACGAATGCGGGAGCCTGAAGAGCTCTTCCGCGAAGTTGCACAGCTTCTGACTACTCCCCGCGATTTGCAGGGAGTGCGCATTCTGGTAACCGCCGGACGCACGGAAGAAGCGTGGGACCCGGTACGAATTTTGACGAATCGCTCCACGGGTCGCATGGGATTCGCTTTGGCCGAGGAAGCGCGCGAGCGGGGAGCGCAAGTGGTGCTCGTGCATGGACCCACAGAGGTTCTGCCGCCGACAGGAATGCAGTTGCATCCCGTTATCAATTCGGCTCAAATGGCCCAGATAGTGAAAGAAGAAGCGAGAACGGCCGACATTATTCTTATGGCCGCGGCCGTTTCCGATTATCACTTTGCCAATGTCTCGCCTGAGAAAATCAAGAAAGAGCAGCCATCCTTGCTCGTCAATCTGAAGCAAACTGAAGACATCCTGGCCAATCTGCCGCGCACAAATTCCAAGCAAGTTGTCGTTGGCTTTGCTCTGGAGACCGAGAATCTCCTGGAAAACGCTTTGAGAAAGCTTCAAACCAAGAGGCTCGACCTCGTCATAGCAAACAATCCTTTGCGCGAGGGTTCAGGCTTTGGCACGGAGACAAATGAGGTCATGCTGATCAGTCGCGAGGGCGAGGTGGAGAGTCTGCCGCTTCTCTCGAAGCGAGAAGTTGCGCGGGAAATACTGGGGCGCGTGGCGCGCCTTTGGCATGAAGGAGCTCCGAAAGCGCGACCCGAGATGACACCGGTCATCGCGCCTGCGAAGGTGGAATCCGATTCCAAGGCCAAGCACAAATCACGCAGGCGATATTATCGAGGTAAGCCGAAGAAGGCGCAGGGTTCATGAAGCATTCTGATTCTCACGGAGAAGCCCGAGATTTGGCGCGGCGTTACTTTGAGCAACAGTCGCTTTTCGAGACAGAGGTATTTTTGCCGCCGAAGCCGGTGGCAAAGAGACTTCGCGTGCTGCGAGGCGCATTGACGCCGCTGCCGCTATCGCTGAATGAATTTGAGAAGCAGATTCATCTATGCACTCGTTGTGCTTTGGGGCAGACGCGCAAGAAATTCGTTTTTGGCGTCGGCAATCCGGAAGCGGAGATTGTTTTCGTGGGTGAAGCCCCGGGGCGCGAAGAAGATGAACAGGGCGTGCCTTTTGTCGGGCGCGCAGGCAAATTGCTCGACCAGCTTCTGGCTGAAGTGGTGCTAAGCCGCAATGATATCTATATCTGCAATGTTTTGAAATGTCGCCCACCGGAGAATCGCGACCCGGAGCCGATAGAAATCGAAACCTGCAAACCCTATCTTTTGACGCAGCTTTCGATTATGCGGCCAAAGATTCTGGTGTGCCTCGGTCGTTTCGCCGTGCAAGTGCTTTTAGGAACCAAAGAGAGTATGAAAGCGATGCGCGGGCGGCTCTTTCCATGGGAAGGAGCGCAAGTCCTCGTGACTTATCATACCGCCTATTATTTACGAAATCCCAATGACATTCATTGGGGGCAAGAAGATTTTGCGCTTTTGCGCCGGCTCTATGATGAGATGCAATCATCCGGATAAGTGTTTATGAGTGTCGAGCCTTTACGCAGACCGATTGCCAGCGAAGTGGGAGGACGCATTCCACCTCAGGCGGTGGAAATGGAAAAAGCCGTCCTGGGAGCTGTGATGATAGACTCCGACAGCTTCATTCGCGTTCGGGATCTGCTGGATGAGAATTGTTTCTATCAGCCGATGCATTCGACGATTTTCAGCGCCATGGCTCAGATTGATAGCGCGCATCAGCCGATAGACCTGCTGACCGTCACGGAAGCGCTGCGCAGCATGGGGAAGTTGGAAGAGACCGGAGGCGAGCTCTATCTTGCGCACCTGACGGAGGTCGTCCCCAGTTCCGCCAATATCGAATATTATGCCCAGCATGTTTTGGAGAAGGCGATATTGCGTCGCATTATTGCGCTCTCTGCAGAGACTGCGAGCAATGGTTATGAATCCGACGCGCGCTCCGAGGAGCTTCTGGAGAGTCTACAGACGCAACTTCTGCAACTGATTGGCCAGCGCCGTTTAGGTGGAGCCGAAACTATCCGCGCGGTGATGCATGAAACGCTCGATCAAATTGAGACTGTCAAGAAGCGTGGTGAGTATGTCACGGGTGTCGGAACTGGCTTCAAGGAATTGGACGACATCACAGCAGGTTTTCAAAACGGTGAATTGGTCATCATCGCCGCACGCCCTTCCATGGGAAAGACGGCCCTGGCGCTAAGCATTGCCCATACGGCCGCCTCGGAGTACAAAAAAGGCGTTATCTTCTTTTCTCTGGAAATGGATCGGCGTCAAATTGCGATGCGCCTGCTCTCGGCAGATGCGCACATCGATGGCAAGCGGTTGCGCTCGAGTGCGCGACTTCGGGACGAGGATTTCCTTAGCCTTTCACACTCGTGCGCTCGCCTTTCGGAATTGCCCATCTTCATCGACGACTCGCCAGGCATCGGCGTAACCGAGATTCGGGCGAGAGCGCGGCAGCTCTCGCTTCAGCATCATATCAGCCTTGTTGTTCTCGATTATCTGCAGCTTGTCCAACCTCCAAAGCCCACGGACAATCAACAGCAGTGGATTGCCTTCGTCAGTGCCTCGATGAAGAAATTGGCAAAGGAGCTTCGCGTGCCGGTCGTTGTGCTCTCACAGCTTTCACGCGGCCCTGAGATTCGAGGGGGCGAGCACAGGCCCATGCTGTCGGACCTGCGCGATTCGGGAGCGATTGAACAGGATGCCGATGTGGTTCTCTTTGTCTATCGTCCCGCTCTCTACCCGGAGCTCTACAAGAACAGGAAATACGAATTTCGAAATAGAAAATACGACGAGGAAGAGATGCAGGGAATCGCCGAAATCATTGTTGCGAAGAACCGCAACGGCCCCACCGGCAATTTCTCGCTTAGCTTCGTTAGCAGGTTTGCGCAGTTCGCTGATCGCACGGAAGAGATGCCTCCGGTGCCCGGGGAAGAACCCGGCGAAGAAGAACCGGCATTTTGAGTCATTATCGAGTCCCATAGACGATGTTCCCGGGTGAATCCACACAGGCTGTCTCGGCCGTTCCCTCAGATGCGATGGACCAAATCCTCGCACACCCGCTCTATCAACAGATGGAGTCGGCACATGTGGAGGCTTTTCGGGACATTGTCCGTTTGGCGCTGGCTCATCGGATGGACGCGGACATCCGTCTTTTGGATCGGGCGTTGCGTCTTGCCTATGAAGCACATCAAGGGCATTTTCGACTTTCCGGAGAACCCTACATTGTGCATTTGGTCGAGGTGGCGCGGGTTCTGGCGGAAATCGGGATGGATGATACAACAATCGCCGCTGGCTTCTTGCACGACACAGTCGAAGACACTCCCGTGACCCTGGAAAGGCTGCGATCGGAATTCGGGGAGACGGTCGCGATGCTTGTGGATGGTGTGACGAAGATTCCCGAACTGAAGTACGAATCCACCGAAGAGAAGCAAGCCTCCCACTTCCACAAGATGCTGCTTTCGATGTCGAAAGACCTTCGAGTCATCGTCATCAAATTCGCTGACCGAATCCATAACATGCGGACGATTTCCTATTTGCCGCGCAAGGCGCAAGAGCGCATGGCGTTGGAGACGCGCGATGTGTATGCGCCGCTGGCGCACCGTATGGGAGTCGGGCGTTTTAAGTGGGAACTTGAGGATTTGGCCTTCAAAGTGCTGGAGCCTCGTGCTTATCATGACCTCGCTCAGAAAGTCGCCTTGAGGCGAGAGGAGCGGGAAGCGATTGTCAAGGAAATCATCCGGCCTATTAAGGTGGAGTTGGCACAGTTGGGGATTCGCGGTCGAGTCTTTGGGCGCGTGAAACATCTCTACAGTATCTATAACAAGATTCAGCTTCGCGGCTACACCTTTGATGAAATCCTTGACTTAATCGCGATTCGCGTTATCGTTCAGGAAGTCCGGGACTGCTACTTTGCTTTGGGGGTGGTCCATTCGCTTTTCACGCCGATTCAGGACAAGTTCACCGACTATATCGCTACGCCAAAATCGAATGGATACCAGTCGCTGCACACCAAGGTTTTTGGGCCGGACGGTCGGAAGGTCGAGATTCAAATTCGCACGGAGGAGATGGATCGAACCGCCGAATATGGCATTGCGGCCCACTGGTATTACAAAGAAGGCTCGACTCATCAAGATGATCTCGACCGGCAAATGGCGACCATTCGGCAGCTCCTGGATTCTCAGAGCGAAAGCTCTAATTCGGTTGAGTTCTTGGAGAATCTCAAGATTGATCTGTTTCAGGACGAGATCTTCGTCTTTACACCGCGCGGCAAACTCATCACGCTCCCTCAGCGAGCCACCCCGGTTGATTTCGCTTTTGCCGTGCATACCGGCGTTGGATTACATGCGATGGCCGCCAAAGTCAACGGTCAAATTGCGCCCCTTTCGCGGCCGCTCAAGTCCGGGGATGTGGTCGAGATTATTACCTCGGCCAACCAACGGCCCAACCTGGATTGGCTCAAGTTCATTGTCACCAGCCGGGCTCGCGCGAAGATCAAGCGGTGGCTCAAAGAACAGCATTACGAGGAATCCGTCCGCCTGGGAAAGGAGATTCTGCAGCGCGAACTGACAAGACTCCACCTAAGGAAGTCAGAGAGCGAGCTGGAGGAGATTGCCCATTCCTTCGGCCACAGCGAACTCTCCGCCTTCTACGCCGCTATAGGCGCAGGGGATGTTACCGTTCCGACCGTGATCCGAAAGCTGTCGCCGGACGAACGACCGGAAGTGGCCGATTCCCTTCTGACTCGGGCCATTCGCAAAGTCAAAGGAGCTCAAACGAGTGTGCGCATCCACGGACTTGAGAATGTGGCCGTCCATTTTGGCCGATGCTGTCAGCCTCTCCCTGGAGACCGGATTACGGGATTCATCACAATGGGTCAGGGGATTTCCATCCATCGCTTGGATTGCCCGAACATCTCGGAACTCATGCGCCAGCCGCAACGAAACATCGTCGTCGAATGGGATGTTGACCGAGACACACACTTCAATGTGCGCCTTCGCATCATGGCCACAGACCGCAAGAACTTGCTGCGAGATGTCACGGAAGCCATTGCCTCGCAGGATGTCAACATTATTCACCTGGAAATGAAAAAGGAGGATGCGGTCACGGTGGGTCACATGATTCTTGAAGTGAAATCACTGCCGCATCTGACGAGAATCATTCGCCGCGTGGTGGCGATTCAAGGGGTGTTTCACATGGAGCGAATTGGCGAAGATATTTTGGACAAAGAATAGGAAATAGGCGTCCCGCCCCCAAAAAAGCCTGTGCAAACGCTGCAGGAGGTTTCATGCGTACCTTTATCAAGAAGGATGTTGTTGAACGAGTCGCCCAGAAAGGCGCCGAGCGGCCTGACACCGTAGCCAAAATCGTCAATGAGGTCTTCACGACTTTGCGGGAGATTATGGCCGAGGCCGACGAGGAGATTCGCATCGAGGTTCGTGATTTCGGCGTTTTCGAAGTGAAAAGGACCAAACCGAAGCCGAAGGCGCGCAACCCGAAGACCAATGAGGTGATTTATGTCGCCGCTCGCCGCAAAACTCACTTCAAACCCGGAAAACTCCTCAAAGAGGCACTGAAAAGGCCCATGAGAGAGGAGCCGTAGCGATTGCCGCGATTACTCGGAATTGACTACGGATCTCGACGAATTGGTATTGCAATTTCCGACGGGTCGGCGCGATTGGCGGTGGGGCTTGCAACCTGGACGAACCAGGGGGCGGCAACGGTTCGCCGACTCACGAAGCTGGTGGACGATGAGAGCGTCCACCTGGTTGTTGTCGGTTATCCCCTGACATTGCGGGGCGAAGTCGGGCCCAAGGCTCGCGAAGTGGACGTCTTTATTTGCCAACTGCAAGCGGCGGGGTTGACCGTTGAACGATGGGATGAGCGATGGACAACGGCACAGGCGAGTCGCTCGGCGCGTGAGGCAGGTCTATCGGAAAAACAACAGCGTGGTCGCCTGGATTTGTCCGCGGCGATTCTTCTTCTTCAAAGCTACCTTGACGCGCATCTTGCCGAGCCGGGTTCTTAGCCCGGCGAAATCTACGGGCACGGCACGCCGTGCCCCTACAGTCACTTTTCTCGTATGACCGAAAAAATTCGCATGGGAATTCTTGGTGTTGGGGGGATTGCACAGCTTGTGCATATTCCTCTTTTGCGCAAGCATCCGGAAGTTGAACTGATCGCGGTCTGCGATCTCGATGGCAGAAAAGCTGCGCTTGTGGCGCAGAAGAATCGGATTCCTTTCTCGTCTCGAGATGCCGAGCGCTTTCTTCGCGTCGAGGGTCTGGAAGCACTCTTAGTCTGCACGCCGACGAACTCTCACATGGCCCTTGCTTTGGCCGCGCTTTCGGCCAACAAGCATGTGTTCGTGGAAAAACCCATCGCTCGCACCCATGCTGAGGCCACGCGGATTGCCAAGGCAGCCACCGAGGCTAAATGCCTTCTCATGGTTGGCATGAACCATCGCTTTCGGCCGGATTCGATGATACTACGCAATTTTATCGAGGCGAATGAGCTGGGCAAAATGACGCATGTTCGCGCAGGATGGCTGAAGAAGAAAACCAAATGGACACGCCCCCTTTGGGTCATGGATTCGAAGATTTCGGGTGGGGGGGTGATGATGGATTTGGGAATTCAGATGCTGGACATCTGTCTCTGGCTGCTGGGAAATCCAAAAGTGGAAACGGTTTCAGCCACCGCCGCGCGCACTCTGCCCGGCAAAAAAGTCGAAGACACAATCTTTGCCTTTTACCGGTTACAGGGCGGAATCGGACTGACCGTGGACAGTTCATGGTCGCTCAT
>Ga0315289_10007842_pt1 | contig 15491 bp, 4 predicted proteins | sample YL17G11_40_MG_FD_203452 | JGI IMG/M metagenome (GOLD analysis project Ga0315289, IMG submission 203452) | Sediment microbial communities from Yellowstone Lake, YNP, Wyoming, USA - YL17G11_40 | ecosystem: Environmental > Aquatic > Freshwater > Lake > Sediment | place: USA: Wyoming | collected... | reverse complement strand
TCGCTGATATTGATGGAAATGGGTATCCGTATGTGTATGTTTGTTGTCATCCTGCGAACCCTGGTGGGGCTAAATTGAGGATGTTACGAGGGACTGATGGGATGATATTAAGAGAAATCCCGCTTTATTATCCTTGTTATGGTGGTCTTTCTATTGAGGATATGAATAATGATGGTGATTTTGAATTGGTAGTGGGAGATCATTATGGTTATCCCGGAAAGGGAGTCCAATGTTATGATCCTCGTACCCTTCAGTTAAAATGGTTTGACCAAGCCGATGCAGATCCACAAAATGCAATCCTTGTAGATGTTAATAAAGATGGTATTTTAGACTCAGTAACAACTGATTATCCTAATGGGCAAGTTAGAGTAATTAATGGAGCCACAGGCGAACGAATGACTAGCAAATGGGGTGGCAATCCTACATTTCCAAGCCACTCACCCGATACGGTATATGATATTGATGGAGATGGCAATTTAGAGCTGTTAATTTGTCGCAAATCTCCTGTTAAAGTTTTTGATCTTGGAACATGGACATTAGATGCTACATTAGATACAGCTCAGGAACCACCGTACATGGCAGATATCATCGGGGATTCCAAACTTGAAATTCTTGTGTGTACTTCGTCTGGTATTAAAATATATAATGGGAACTATCAGCTCGTAGAGACTCTTAACCGAGAGGCAAATAGATGCGTACTAGTCCAGGATATCGATAACGATGGTCAAAATGAATTAGTATATACCAATGGACAACATCGATTGGAAGCCTGGGATACCTCTGCATATGCTCCTACCCCTCGGGTACAAACGAATCATTTAGAGTATAGTCAACGAAGAACAGGCGCGGCAGTGTACTATCCTCCGCCTGGGGCACCACAACCAATCCTGAAAGAAGAACATCCAAGAAACGGATCAAAAGATGTCGCATTAAATCCCACTCTCTCCATTCATGCTGTTGACTTCCACTATGATCTCATGAACATTACCATTAGTACGAATGCGAGCGGCTCATGGATCACAGAAGCATCTTACACTAATGTAGGGAATAATAATTATACGTTTACACCGATGAACATGAATAAAATTGATACCACCTATTATTGGAGGGTAACAGCAGTCGACCCATATAACGACAACATGACCACTGTTAAAACCTACCACTTCCGCACAGTATCCGCACCAAAAATACGTAACGTGACCATATCACCACCAACACCATATCAGGGCCAAGAAGTCAACTTCAACGCAAATATCACTGAAGACGTACATATGGATGAAACAAAATTACGATTAGACTATCCAGGCGGATCCCATGTGAATAAAACCTTGTATAAATATCAATGGACTGCTCTTGCGTATGATGATTTTGAACAAGGATGGGGGCACTACACCCCTGGAGGAGCGTACAGCTCTCTATACACAGGAACGGTTTACTCACATAACGGCAATAAAGCTGCACGAATTTCCCAAAATAGTGGAGTTGCTTCCTCATTTTCTCTCACGAACTCGATTGATATCGATACACCAGGGTATAATTCAATGAGAATCGAATTCTGGTTCAATTCCGCTTTCCACGACAACCAGCACTGGTTCCTCGAATATTATAATGGAACAACCTGGCAAATCCGAAGGGAATACAAAACTTTGACTGGCTCATTCGCACCAGAAAAATACACAGATTCTTTGTATAAATTTGCAGACGGTCTCTTCTTCCATGATATAATTTGGATAAATGAATCAACGTATCATTTCCCAAATAATATGAATATTCGTTTCCGCTGTGCCGATACTAATAGTGATGATTCAGTATACTTTGATCAAATCTATATCAACGCAACCCATCTCGAACCAGCCACCTATCATTCTACAGAAAGTTTCGCATTAGCCGGTCTCTACAATTACTCAATATGGTGCAAAGACATCAACGGAAATACAAATAGCTCTTCTGTGTATACCTTCCATGTTACAAATTCCCCCCCGATGATCACCAATGAAATCCCTTCCAATAATGCAGAAAATATAGGATTAAACCCAGTCTTACAAGCAGATATCAATGATCCCTCTGGCGATAGTGTCAGCTGGTGGATTTACACCAATGCAAGCGGAACGTGGTCTGAAGTCGCATCTGGAACTCTCCCGTCTGGTTCTGGAACGATCAGTGGAACATCTACAGATATGAATGACTATGAAGCTGTATACTATTGGAGTGTCAATGCAACGGATAATAATCGGTGGAATAATAAAACATATCAGTTTACAACCGCCAGCAACAGACCTCTCATTTCAAACGAAATTCCTGCAGATGGCACAACTAATGTTGATATCAATCCAACGTTACAGGCGAATATTACAGATTTCCAAGCAGATGAAGTAAATTGGTCAATAATGACAAATGCTACCGGCATCTGGACTGAAGTGGAAAATGGAACTCTTCCAACAGGTTCTGGAACCATATCAGGAATATCCGCTGATATCGATGAGTACGAGACCGTCTATTATTGGAGTGTCAATGCAACCGATGGACCTCATTGGACGAATGAAACGTATTGGTTTAAAACAAAATCATACTTGACCATTGAATGGACCGCGTACAACGACTTAGCAGGTTCAGACTCTCCGTCTCCAGCCACCAACTACCACTCTGGCAACAGCGGCTATCTAAAGAACTATGATACTGGCGCAACACTCGGTGTGAGTGTCTCAATCACTGGCGGAACAAACGGTGGAACAGGACCAGGAGTCTTCCCGGTTGGAACCGATGCATACAAGATTTTCAACGGTAAGATCAACCCTGATCAGGTTCTTTACTACGGCAGCGACCATATCATTACCTTCACCGGCTTAAACCCAAGCAAACAATATCGATTTGTCCACTGGGCTGACCGAGGTAATGCACCATATACCGATCGTTTTTCAAAAGTGATCATCTCCGATGTCAACAGCTTCACCGTCAACTCCTCTACTGGAGTAACAATAAGCACAACAACAGTTACCAACGATAGCGCAACCTACTGGGCAGGATACAACAGTGTAAACGGTTACGTTGCAGGATTTACCAACATCAACCCTGGCTCCGATGGCGATATGAGAATCACAGTTACCAGCGCAGACAACCATCATTATTCCTCTGCGTTTATGCTCCAAGAACTACCAAGTGGACCACAGCCAACACAATACACACTTACTACAAATATAAACCCACTTGGCAGCGGATCAATTACAAAGAATCCAAATCAAGTCACGTATGATGTAGGAACAGTTGTCACACTCACAGCAAACCCAGCATTTGGTTGGACATTCAGCCATTGGAGTGGAAACCTTTCAGGTAACACAAACCCAACAACCATCACAATGAACGCAAACAAAACAGTCACTGCAACCTTCACAGCACTACCACCAACACAAGGAGGCATACTGGAAGATTTCAACGATGGTTTTACCATTGGACAAACAGTTGGCGCACATGCTGACTGGTTTGACGGTGGTAGCGGACCAGTAGTAACCTCAGGAAACGGTGTCGCAGGATCCATTGGACTTGCAGCATCAGGAACCATCTTCACCTGGGAAGCACACCCATTCAACTGGAGCGACCCAGACCTCATCGGCGTAAAATTCCAGATGGATTTCGAAAGCAGCAGCAATGGTGTATTTGATGACGACCGTATTGGATGGACCACTGACAAAACAAGTACAAGCTCGAATTACCAATTTGGAGTACAACTCGACGATTCCGATGGTGATATAGTAACCTACTGGCGAAACAGCGCAGAGGTACGGGTGCAACAGACCATTGCAGCATATAGCGGCATTACCGCAAACACCTTCTATCGATTCCGGGCGAATATCACCAAATTGACTGCAACAGCAGCAAAGATCGATGTCACATTAACGAAACTCGATGGGAGTGGAAACGAAGTAGGGGTTGTTGCAACAGGCAGTGTTGCCAATACCTCTTCCTATGGAAGTGATGCACCAGCCACGAGATACTTCACCGCAACAACTATGTGGCCTACGTTCAAATCTTATAGTACTGAACCCGGAGATACAGATAATGCTTATTACGAACTCATCACCCCCGCACCAGTGAACTTCACCATCATTGCCTTACCTGACACGCAAAATTATGCGTCAGGCTATCCAGCAATATTTACGAATCAAACACAATGGATTGTCAGTCAAAAAGATGCGTTAAACATCGTCTGGGTCACCAATGAAGGTGACATCACCAATGGCGGATCAGATCTCGAATTCCAACGTGCCAACACCGCATACAGCCTCCTTGAGGACCCAGCAACCACGCAGCTACCCTACGGTATTCCCTACACGATCATGCAAGGGAACCACGACCATGCAACCAATCTCTTCAACCAATACTTTAACTACACACGCTTCGCCGGCAGAAGCTACTACGGCGGACACTACAACGGCAATAACGATAACAACTACGCGCTTTTCAGCGCCGGTGGAATGGACTTCATCACAATCGGCCTTGATTACGCCCCAGATACAAATGAGCTAGCCTGGGCAGAAAGCCTCCTCCAAACACACTCGACGAGACGAGCCATTGTCATCTCCCATGACATTATGAATTATGCGACTGGAGATTGGACGACAAACGGTCTCGCGATCTACAATGCCTTGAAGGACAATCCAAACCTCTTCCTGATACTCTGTGGTCATAATCATTACGAAGCCAGACGAGCAGATACCTATAACGGCAACACAATAAACTCGCTCCTTGCTGATTATCAAGATTACCCCAATGGAGGCAACGGCTGGCTGAGAATCATGGAATTCTGCCCAGCAACCAACGAAATCAAAGTCAAAACCTACTCACCATACCTCAATCAATATCAAACCGATGCAGACAGCCAATTCACCCTCTCTTACACCATGACTCCACCGTCCGCTGGATGGATCGCATACAACGATCTCGCAGGTGCTGCCTCACCAGATCCAGCCACAAACTATCATTCTGGCACAACGAATGGCGCTCTAAAGAACTACGCCACTGGTGAAACAGTAAGTGCCACCGTATCGATAACTGGGGGAACAAACGACGGAAATGGTCCAGCTGCCTTCCATGCTGGAACAGATGCATACAAGATCTTCAATGGAAAGATCAACCCAGTTAGTGTTTTGTCCTATGTGGGTGGAGCAAATCACGTTCTTACCTTCACAGGTCTAGATTCAAGTAAAACGTATCGATTTGTCCATTGGGGAGATAGAAACGGTTCCACATATACAGATCGTGTCTCGAAAGTAATTATTTCTGATGTAACAAGTTTCAATACAAATTCCTCAACTGGAGTCACAATAAGTACAACCACCATGACTGATGATAGTGCAACATACTGCTCAGGATACAACATAAACGGGTACGTTGCAGGATTTACAAACATCAACCCTGGTTCTGATGGAGATATGACAATCACAGTTACAAGTTCGAACAGTTATCATTATTCATCTGCGTTCATGTTACAAGAAATAGGCAGTTCTCAACCATTACAACAGTATACACTTACCACAAACGTAGTTGGTAGCGGATCGATCACTAAGAATCCAAACCAAGCCCTATATGATGAAGGAACAGTTGTCACACTAACAGCAAACCCGGCAGTTGGTTGGTCATTCAGCCATTGGAGTGGAAACCTCACTGGCAGCATTAATCCAACAACCATCACAATGAATGCAAACAAAACAGTCACCGCAACCTTCACAGAACTCCCACCAGCACCAGAAGGCATACTCGAAGATTTCAACACCGGATTCACCGTTGGACAAACCGTTGGCGCACATGCGGACTGGTATGACGGTGGTGGCGGCCCTGTAGTAACCTCAGGAAATGGTGTCGCAGGCTCCATTGGTCTTGCGCAAGCAAATAACATCTTCACCTGGGACGCGCACCCGTTTAACTGGAGCGACCCCGATTTCATGGGAGTTAACTTCCAGATGGATTTCCAAACCGATGGCAGCAGTCATTTTGATGACGACCGTATTGGATACATGATAACAAATACTTCGGTTGATTCTACTAATTACTTTGGTGTACAACTCGATCCAGGCGGGACAGGATATAATATCGAAACATACTGGAAGAGTACTAGCAACGCCGATGTACGATTAAGTATGGTTAGCCTACCTACCCTCTCAGCCAATGCATGGTACAGATTCCGCTTGAATATCACAAAACTGGCAGCAACATCAGCGAAACTCGATACAACATTAACACAATTAGATAGTAGTGGTAACCCAGTAACTATCGTTGCAAGTGGTTCTATTGCAAACACAAGCACACTTGGTGCTGATGCACCCAACCTCAAATACTTTACTGCAACGAAAGTGTGGCCAGCGTACAAGAACTACAACGCAATCACTGGCGCAGCAGACAACGCTTATTATCAGCTACTCGAAACCCAGACATGGTTGATGATATACAATCCCTATGAAAATGTTGACTTTGCAACAGTCAATCACTACAAAGGAAACTTCCATACGCACACAACATTTAGCGATGGCTCAAGTACTCCAGATGCTGTCATCTATCACTATCACAACATCGGACATTATGACATTCTTGCGTTAACAGATCATAGTCATAACACCTGGCCATGGTCGACGTGGATCACTGAAGACCCCGTAGCATCATCAGATTCTTCAGAATATTACCCAGATTTGCAGATGCTCGCGATATCAGGCAATGAGCCATCAGGTGGAGACAATGTTGGCAGTTACCTTACTGATTGGTCTGGTGCTGATTTGGATGCTACATTCCAATATATGCAAAATAATAATGGATTAGCAATCTTTATGCATCCTGGAAGATACAGCAGGACGGCAAGCTGGTATAACAACTATTTCGATACCTACGACGACATAGTTTTAGGAGTAGAAGCCTATAATCAAGGAGACAGATACCCAGGTGACAGAGCGAAATGGGACAGCATCAACAAAGAACGAGACCCGGCTAATTTAGCATGGGGCTTTTCAAACGATGACATGCACTCCCTTTCAGGTAATGCGTTCAGAAACTACCAACATTTCTTAATGAAAGCCTTAAATGAAAGCGAGTTTAGATCTGCGATGATAAACGGCGCGTTCTACTTTTCGTACGAACCCGACGGCACAAATCAAGGAAGCCCAACTTACGGACACGCAAAAACACCAAAACTAACAAATGTGATCATCAGCGGAAGCGTCATACAAATAGCAGGGACGAACTATACCACTATTCAATGGTATAACCAAACCACCAGCATCGTAGGAACCGGAACATCAATAGACGTTTCTACCCTACAAAAGACTAACTTTGTCAGAGCAGTTCTCATTAACGCTAACGGAAGCACCTATACACAACCGTTTGGTTTTGAAGAAACAAACACTCCTCCACCAACCTATTCATTATCAGTCACCACAGTCGGCAGTGGCTCAATAACTAAAAACCCAGATCAAACATCCTACGATCCAGGAACCGTAGTCACCATTACCGCAGCATCAACGACCGGTTGGACATTCACCAGCTGGAGCGGTGACCTTACTGGAAGCACCAACCCAACTACAATCACCATGAATGCAAATAAAACGGTCACAGCAACCTTCACACCAATCGCTAGTGGTGGATGGACAGCATATAATGATTTAGCAGGTGCTGCTTCACCAGCTCCAGCCACCAATTACCATAAAGATCAAAGTGGCGCTCTAAAGAATTATGCGACCGGTGCAACGTTAGGTGTTAGTGTATCAGTCGTTGGAGGAACCGATGCCGGAACTGGCCCTGGAGTCTTGCCAACAGGAACTGATGCGAACAAAACATTCTACGGAAAAATCAACCCAGATGCGGTCCTTTACTATAACAGCAATCATGTCTTTACCTTCACGGGATTAGACCTAAGTAAAACATATCGATTTGTGCATTGGGCTGACCGGGCTAGATCAGATTATACGACCCGATACTCAACAGTAATTATCTCAGATGTTACGAGTTTCTCCACCAATTCCTCTACTGGCGTAACCATTGGTACCACTACGGTGCCGAACGATAGTGCAACGTACTGGACAGGATACAACAGCGTAAACGGCTATGTTGCCGGATTTACAAACATTAACCCCGGTGCTGATGGAGATATGACGATCACGGTTACAAGCCCGAACAACTACCATTATTCCTCTGCGTTTATGCTCCAAGAACTACCAAGTGGACCACAGCCAACACAATACACACTTACTACAAATATAAACCCACTTGGCAGCGGATCAATTACAAAGAATCCAGATCAAACTACCTATGATGAAGGAACAGTGGTCACAGTCACAGCAAATCCAGCAGTTGGTTGGTCATTCAGCCATTGGAGTGGAAACCTCACTGGCAGCACAAACCCAACAACCATTACAATGGATCATAACGAAACAATTACTGCAACGTTTATTGAATCAGTACCACCAACAGTAACTCTTAACTCACCAGCTGACGACTCTACCGTAACAACTTCATCTGTTGAATTTACTATTACAGCAACAGATAATCTTCTATTGAAAAATGCAACACTGTATTATGGAAGTGTTGGTGGTGGAGGCGGTGGACCAATAACTCTTGTTCAACAAAAAACATATGCTCATCCTTATAATTCACCTGCAAATGGAATTAGTATCACACTTGATGCAGCTGCAACAGCGAATAATCTATTAATTACCGGTGTTGCGATTGATAAAGCATCTGGAACAATTACAGCCCCAACAGGTTTTACGTTAGTACAAAAAGGAGAAGGAGGTATCGCTTCAGGAGCAATGGCCTATAAAATTGCAGCAGGAGGCGAAACCACAATTTCTTGGAGTTGGACTGCACTTGAAGAAGGTTCTGTTTGGGTAGGTGAATATTCAGGATTAGTTACCACCAATGTTTTAGATGTTTCAGCTGAAAATGAAGCATATCTAAGTATAGCAACAAACACTATCAGTACAGGAACAACACCAACGACAACACAAGCAGACGAGTTAGCAATTGCTCTTTTTGCAGCAGATTCGGGTAACTCAGTAGGTTCAACAAGGTCTTGGACAAATGGTTTCACTACTAGAGCAGAAATAACTTCTACGAGCGGTAGTCCTTTCTTAAATGTGGCTAATAAAACATTAACTGCAATAGGAACAGTAGAGTCTACTCTTACTCATAATGGCAACGATGAATCATATGCTATGATAGCCACGTTTAAAGCAAGCACTCCGTCTGGAACACCATGGCATGCCGAGGAAACAAAAACCATTTCAGGTACAACAAGTACGACAACATTCACTGTTACACTACCTGATGGATCATATAGATGGAATTGCTTAGCCTATGATAACGCTGGGAATTCTGCATTTGCATCCAACAACTATACTGTTACTGTTAACACAACAATTCCTCCAGTTTATTACACTCTAACTACCATCATAAACGGAAATGGAATAGTTACTCCAGCATCTGGTAGCTCGTATCTCGCAGGTACTGTTGTTGACGTTGAGGCTATTCCGGCTTCCGGTTGGCAATTTAGCAGTTGGACCGGTGATCTCACTGGAAATACAAACCCAACAACCATAACAATGAATGCCGATAAAACAGTCACTGCAACTTTCACACTAACGCCTCCATCAACAGGTTGGACTGCCTACAACGATAACGCAGGAGCCTCCTCATTACCACCAACGTATCCAAATGTTACCAACTATCATACAGGAAAAACAGGTTCTCTCATTAATCATGCTACCGGGGAAATCCTTACTGTTTCTGTTACCATAAGTGGTGGATCAGACAACGGAACCGGTCCAGGTGTCATGCCTGTGGGCTCAGATGCATACAAAATATTCTATGGAAAAATCAACCCTGATCAAATCCTATGGTACAACAGTAATCACGTCTTTACGTTTACCGGGCTAAACCCAACGAAACTTTATCGATTTGTCCATTGGGCTGATAGACATTCCTACAATGATCGTTTTTCCACTGTTATCATCTCTGATGTCACTAGCTTTATAACAAATTCCTCGACTGGAGTAACCATTAGTACAACCACAGTTCCAAATGACAGTGCTACCTACTGCACTGGTAATAATGTGAACGGATATGTCGCAGGATACACCAACATCAACCCAGGATCGGATGGGGATATAACAATCACCGTAACTAGTTCCGATGCTACCCCACATCAATACACGACCGCATTCATGCTCCAAGAGCTTGGAAGTTCAGAACCAGTCCAGCAATACACGCTTACCACCAGCACGGTTGGCAGCGGGTCAATCACAAAAGTACCTGATCAATCAACCTATGATACTGGGTCAGTTGTTACACTAACCGCAAATCCAGCTGCTGGTTGGTCATTTGACAGCTGGAGTGGCGATCTGTCCGGAAATACAAATCCAACTACCATCACGATGAATAGCAATAAAACAGTCACCGCTCACTTTACGCAGAACGTATACACGTTGACGATTACTGTGAATCCCGTAGCAGGAGGAACAGTTGGTGCATCCCCAAGTCCACCATACTACTATAACGATATTGTGACCCTCACTGCCACAAACAACACGGGGTACACCTTTACCGGATGGAGCGGCAACCTCACGGGAAACACAAATCCAACCACCATCACCATGAACGGAAACAAAGCGGTTACTGCAACATTCACGCCAACAGCATCAGAAGGTTGGACTGCATACAATGATGTAGCAGGTGCTGCTTCTCCAGCTCCCGCCACGAACTACCATACAACGCAAAGTGGATTTTTGAAGAATTATGGTACTAGCGAAACGTTAGGAGTTAGCGTTTCAGTCGTTGGGGGAACCGATGCTGGAACTGGCCCTGGAGTCTTGCCAGTAGGAAGTGATGCGTATAAAATCTTTAACGGTAAGATTAACCCTGATGTGGTTCTTTACTATAACGGCGATCATGTCTTAACGTTCACTGGACTAAATCCAAGTAAAACGTATCGGTTTGTACACTGGGCTGACCGAGCTGCGCCAACATATACCGATCGTTTTTCAAAGGTTATAATCTCTGATGTAACAAGCTTCACCACTAACTCCTCAACAGGGGTAACAATTAGTACTACGTATGTTACAGATGACAGTGCGACGTACTGCACCGGATACAACAGCGTAAATGGGTACGTTGTCGGATTCACTAATATCAACCCAGGCTCTGACGGAGATATAACTATCACGGTGACGAGTTCTAACAATCGTCATTATACGTCTGCCTTCATGCTTCAAGAACTTCCCTCCTAACAATTCACCCTAACCGTAACCGTGGATGGGCAGGGAGCGGTTGCGAGGGACCCGGATAAAACACGATACAACGCAAACGAAGAAGTACAATTAACAGCAACACCAACATCAGGATGGTCATTCAACAGCTGGAGCGGAGATCTCACAGGTAGTGTGAATCCAACGACGATCATGATGACTGGGAATAAAACCGTCACTGCTCATTTTGTTAATACATCAGGAACCACAATAAATTTAGAAGACATTGACTCTGGACTCACGTCACCAACCGGTGTTTACCGCTGGCTTGATGTCGCCAATCAACCATACCGCGCAACCTACCGGGAGAGCTATAATTATACCCAGGCAAACGTCAGTGTCACCTACAATACCCAAGGAAACACTCTCAATGGGACCCTAGATGCCATGAACCTCAAACCAAACTTTGCCTACCAACTTAAACTGGTTGGAACCTCAGGTACGGATGCTAACGAAAGGATTGGTTTCGCAGGAAGATGGTGGCAGGAAGAATGGAACGGAACCGCATGGACCAACGGACAGAACCTCAACGACAAAGGCAACGGCTCGTCACCAAATCCAAACGATCTTGTCTATTTTTCAAGATGTAACATCACTGACTTAACAAGCCCTACCGGTCTTCACTATAAATTTACAGGATATCTCTTATTTGATTACTTCATCACCGATGAACAAGGAAATGCAACGATTCCTTTTGAAACAGGAAGTTGTTACCACGTCCTCTGGAAAACAACACAACGATCACATACAGTAAATGACGGCCCTCTCAAAACAACAACATTTACTGCAAATGACACCTCACCAGCATACGATACAAATTACCCATCACAAACAATTGATATATTCGGAGAATGGGAACGACTCCCCATGGGCAACGTCCCTCTATCGCCTGGTGAATATACCGCACAACTCATGATTACAGAAGAATCATTCCACGGTGACGGTGGACAATATGCTGGTAATTGGGCGGCAGCCATGGGCGCGACAATACAATTCAACACCGAATGAACGGAGTAACAATAGATAAAAAAAGAAACAAACATTCTCACCTTGTCGACTGAGAACAATGGCAGGACTACTCCCCCATCTCATAGCAGGATGTACACTATTCCTCATCGGCAGGTATTACTATAGAGCCTACTTTGAAGGTGACGATAAAACAAAAAAGCAGGTATTCCTTGCAATCGTCTGTCTCGCATGTAGCCTCATTCCAGATATCTTCTTAGGAACATATTATACCACACACATCCTCTCATTTCACACCCTCATGCCCTATCAAATTTTTGCCCATTTCATACTCATCCCAATAACAATTGTTATTCTTGCTCTGCTACTCTTTCGATTCGATACCAAAAGAAAACCTATCTGGGTAATGGGGATATGTGCACTAGCCCTGCATTTTATAATGGATTTGTTCCTTCAAGAGGCTGGCCTCTTCATCTAAACTAAAAGAAGAGCGCTTGGACGAGTTCGCATTTTTCTTATACCGCCTACACCCAGCACCCTATTATGTTCGGATAAGGTTATCGATATTTGGATGGTTGTGAAACATTCATGAACTCTTTTCGGCAGAATTGATCTACCATATAATCATCGCAATCACCAACTAAACATTAACAAATCATCAGATACGCGTCGTTCGCATGTCCGATAAATGTCCGAAAAATGTCTGATATGTCTGATATATGTCCGTTATATCAGTTGATACCGTCTACCTTTTTTTTCACCAACTTCTTTTAATACCTTTTTCTGTACCAGCTCTTGCAAATCTCGATATAACGTTTTCTCAGAAACTGTAGGAATTAAAATTTTGAAGGATGATAAATTGATGCTGCCTTTTTCTTTAGCGTATACCACTGCTTTTATCTGCCGATCATTACATCCTAATCCTTTAAGATATTCCTCAGTATATCTATCTTTAGTAAAAATTACTCTGAATCCTTGCTGTTCTTCAAATTGTGGTTCAGGAAGACCTGCTTGGATACAGGCATTTCTCATCTTTCCTATTCCGCTACCCCACTGCTCAATGAGTTCTATATCATAAAAAACCTCAGCGATCCCCTTGTTCCGCAACGCTGACGAATGAGATTTATATAAATCATTTAAGGTAATACCTGGAGGCAAACCACCAGGACTCCAGATAATGAGCTCATTATCATAGATTCTCACATCAATATTCGATGGAAGAGCATAATCCCGATGACACACTGCATTAATAATCGCTTCTCTCAATGCATCGAGAGGATACTCCCAGATTTGATCACGCTGTGGTTTTCCAGTGATGACAAAACGTACACTAATATTTTTCCGGATGAAATCCATCGCTTCTTCTATTTGTTCAATAATCGTACCGTTAGTCATCCGATCATCAATAACGATATCCTGTAACCGAAATCTACCGCAATGAATTTTTGCCTGAGAAAGAAATGGTTGTAATTCCTTCCCGAACAACAGAATGGCAGCCCATACAGGACGACCGTCTTTTATCAAACCAAGCTTTTCAAGAATCTGTGGAACTGCCTCATCTACCCCTATTTTTCGCCTACCTGATTCGTTAGCTCTTCGCGCATAGTTTTTAATCTTTTGAGGGTCAAGATCATCAAGAGAAGCATCTCGGGCTGGAAATTTATCCCAACTCATATCTGTTGAATGGAGATGAATCTGTACGATTTCCGAAGGAGTCATCACTCGATTACTTGTTCCAGCCCTTCGATAACACTTACCCTTTACCGATATTGGTTTAATCGGAAATTCTTTGATCAAGATGACAACAACACTCATTCCATCCAGAGTATGTATCTCAATTTCAGGGATCATCCGGGGATCGGTACATTGAGCAATTTGATTCACCCAGTTGTTCACTGTTTCTTTTCGAATGTGAACACCTATAATTTTGCCTTTATCTGAGACACCAACAAGGATCATTCCACCTTTCGTATTGGTGAAAGCCCCGACTGTTTCGATTGTTTCTTTGTCGAAATTTTCTTTGAATTCTACGGTTTCGGATTCACCTTTTTCGATTATTTCTCTAAGTTGATCTTGGTCCATGGCTCTACAAGTTTATAACGGTGGTTGCTTTATAAAATCTATTGCAAAAATAAGGAGATTTTCCACGAAAAATTACGTCTTCATAATCTCGAAAATTTCTTGTTTTTCAGGAGTGATAAAGAAACTTACGACCTGCACCCAGCATTTATTACGGCCTAGGCCGGAATAAAAAACAGTTAAATGTATTAACAGATACAAGTCCAAATCTTTTTCCTGGTGTAGTATTCATCAATATTTTTATTTGTATGAAGAAGATTACATAATACTATAACAGAATTTTAGCTGTTTTTTTCCTGCGGGCCTATAATCTATGCTCTGTAATCTCTCCCAGAGCGTAGGTAACTTGGTTTTCTCCTGTTGGATGTATTACTAGCTGGGAAGAAAGCTATTTAAACTAACAATACATGTATGAAATTATGATACAGTTGTATCAAAAAATCAAGTAACTAACTATTTTAAAATTATTTCTAGAGAATCCTCACAATAGCTATTATCTCCGTGAATCTGCTCGGCTATTAAAAATGGATCCGATGACAGTAAAACGAGCACTCACCTTGTTCGTCGCTGATGAAATATTAATTAAAACAGATGAAAAAAATCAAATCCTCTATAAAGCAAATATCGAAAACCCTGCCTGCCGATACCTAAAAATTTCTTATAATCTTTCGTGGTTACAGAAAAAAGGAGTACCTGAATTTCTTAAACACCATATGAACACGGTCACCTCCATTCTTCTGTTTGGAAGCTACGTAAAAGGAGAAAACGATGAGGAAAGCGATGTGGACATTCTTGTTATTTCACTTTCTAAAAATACACCAACTGCTGAATTATCGAAATTGCTTAAACGCGATGTAAACCTCATCAATTTTACACCAGCGCAATGGTCACAACAAGCAAAAACCAATACAGCATTCTATCTTGACGTGATCCTCGATGGGATCGTGTTATATGGCACGAAACCGGTGGTTTGATGAAAGCTAGTGAATGTTTTCAGAAACGGCTACTGCGCAGAACAAAACCCGATCCGATGAAGGTAACAAAAGCATTGGAAATGGCTGAGGTAAAAAGGCAACGGGCGCAGGCTCTCTTTGAGAACGACTTTTTTGAAGAATCCATTGTATCATCCTATACAAGTATGTTCCAAGCAGCTCGTGCGCTCTTGTT
>Ga0315289_10007839_pt1 | contig 15498 bp, 25 predicted proteins | sample YL17G11_40_MG_FD_203452 | JGI IMG/M metagenome (GOLD analysis project Ga0315289, IMG submission 203452) | Sediment microbial communities from Yellowstone Lake, YNP, Wyoming, USA - YL17G11_40 | ecosystem: Environmental > Aquatic > Freshwater > Lake > Sediment | place: USA: Wyoming | collected... | reverse complement strand
AGTTGGAAGTATCCTGGAAGTATCTATGAAGCTGACGCGGATCGGGAAGGTGGCGAAGATCGGGCGGACGGGGCCGACGCGCGCGTACAAGCCGGTGGTGGGAGGGGGGCGGGAGGCGGGGGCATCGCTGCAAATGAGCCTGGTGCCGGAGGCGCTGCGGGTGTGGGCGCGGGTGGTGGGGGAGACGCGGGCGCGTGAGGTGTGGGACCTGCAGCAGAAGGGAATCGTGGGGACGCTGCCGGAACTGTGCACGTACGTGTGGCTGGAGAAGCGGAAGTTGGAGTTTGAGTTCCAGTCGCACCAGATGGGGGGACGGGCGGCGGGCGGCGGCGGGGCGGTGGTGGACTTTGTTCTGTACAACCTATCGTCTAATGGGTATTATTGTTGGCGCGTGCAGGGGGAATACTGGCATCAGGGGCCGGACGTGGAGATGAAGGACTTTACGCAGGCGCAGAAGCTGCTCCACCTGAAGATCGGGGGGGTGCCGGTGGTGGGGGTGGTCGATCTCTGGGAGCTCGATGTGTATCAGAAGTATCCTCGCGTGTTCGAGTCGGCAGAGATGGGAGTGGGGTTGAGGGGGTAGGATGGAGATTCAGTTCTCGGTGCACGCCCGGGCGCCCCAGATGGGCGATACATTGGTGTGGATGGGGGATGGCTGGGAGCCGCAGTCGCCGTACGCCCGAGCGCAGCGGGAGACGCACGTCCACACGACCACCATCCCCCAGATCAACATGGGGCTGACGCGCTCGCCGAATTTCGTGAGCGGGTCGGCGGGCTGGCAGATCGAGGCGGATGGGTCGGCAGAGTTCAACGACGTGGTGGTGCGCGGGACGATCTATGCCAGCGCCGGCAGTATCGCGGGCTGGACGATTGCGAGCGGCCACCTGTACGCGGGGACGGGGGCGGGACGGGTGGGACTGAGACCGGTGGACTATCCGTTCTACGCGGGGGCAGAGAACCCGGCAGCCGCTCCATTCCGGGTGACGGCGGCGGGGGCGCTGGTGGCCACCAGTGCGACGATTACGGGGACGATCACGGCGACGTCGGGGACGATCGGCGGGTGGGACATTACGGCGACGCAGATCCAGGCGACGGGCGACGTCGTCCTGCTGGATAGCGCGGGGATCATCACGGTGGGAGGAGCGGGATACCTGCAGAGCAATCCATTCACGAGCGGGGTGCAGGGCTGGCGAATTACGCCGACCGAGGCGGAGTTCGAGAATATCGTGGCGCGGGGGGAGATTCGCACGGCGGTGTTCAGGTACAACGAGGTGCACGCGCAGGCGGGGCAACTCCTCGTGACGCCGAACGCAGCGAAGTTAGACGCGGACCTGACGGTGGCGAATAACGGGGCGTTCAACGTGGGAGAGGCGGGGCGGTTCGGGGTCAATGACATCGTGCGGCTGAAGGATGGGACGGGGGACGTGTGGCTGAGCGTGGTGGTGGACGTGGGGGATGGGACGTACACGTACACCAGGTCGTCCGGGTCGGTGGCGGGGACGGTGTTCCGGGCGGGGACGGCAGTGGTGGGATACGGGGCGTCGGGTGAGGGGGGGATCGTGCTGGATGCGGTGACGGCGAACGGGCCGTTCATCGACATCTTCACACACGCGGGCGCGCCATGGACGACGCTGACGACGAAAGTAAGAGTGGGGAATCTGGCGGGGATTGTGGACGCGGACCTGAATCCGACGGGGTACGGGTTCTATTCGGACAATGCCTATCTCAAGGGCGACCTGGTAGCCGGTGGCGGGAAGGTCATCATTGACAATACGGGGGTCCACATAGACATCGAGGGGGCGTTACCCTCCTCGGGAAGGGTTATTTTCGAGGACTTTGACGCCACCTACGATTTCTGGGCGATGTTGTGGACCTATGCAAGTGGCTCGGCATACAAGTTCTCTCTGCGCAACCGCGCAGCCACGGCAACCTATACGACTGCGACTACGAGCTTGACGGCCGAGGGGCCGGCCGCCACCGCAGAGACCGTGAGCGAGGTATACCTGTCAACGGCGGGCTGGTCTGGATTGAGATCAGCAGCCGGAACATACGCGATGGTAGGCGTGTGGGATGGGCCAGCGACGGTGGTGCGGCCCAAGACCACCTGGAACAGCGGGGGAAACATCGTCCACAAGTTATTCGACGCCGCTGGGGCGACGAAGCTGAGCGTTCAGGACAGCGCGGAGGTGGAGGTCGCGTACGTTGATTCGAATGGGAAAATGCTGTGCGCGCTCGATACGCATCCTGACAGCGACGGGCGGGGAGCATTTGCGCGATTTGTGAATCGGCTGGGGATCTCTACCTACGATCTCCACTTCCGCAGCGGTGCCGCCCCGCCGGCGGGGTACGCCTGGCAGGGGGCGCCGTTTGGGGGGACGCCGGCGACGTCGCTAGATTATGCCTATGCCAGCGAATATCTTACGTTTGCACCAACGGCATCCACCAGGTACTTTCTGAGCCGAGCGGTCACGAATGCGGGGGCAAACTGGCAAGGGAAACGGCTGGATGGCCGATTCAATGCCAGGGTGAATGGGCGGGTGGGATTGCGGTTTGATGATGGAACGGACAATAACTATTCGCAGGTGTACGTGACCGGGGAGGCCAACAACGGGACGATGACTGTGACGTACCAGTACAGGACGGGTGGTGGGGGGGTGACGACGGTGACGAGTTCGATCAACGTACCGGCGGGGGAGTTCATCTCGTTGGTGCTTTACATGGCCTATTCTGCTCCGAACTACACAGCGGTGGCGTACATATTAGCGGAGGATGGTTCGACGGTGAGCATGAATATGAGCAACGCGGTGGCGTGGGCACCGGTGGCAGGCCGGGCGGGGGTGTTCGGGGAGAATCCGAGTGTGGCGGCGTCGAACCGGGTGGAAGTAGACTGGCTCAGGAATCAATTCGTGTAGTTGTAGTGGCTACGGCACCAGTATGCTGTGGTGACTGGGATTACACAAGGCGGATGGAGGTGATGGCGCCGGCCTCGATCTCGACGCGCAGGCCGGCGTTCTGGAGGAGGGTGCGGGTACGCACCGGCGGGGCGGTGGCCACCAGGTCGGGGAAGATGGCGGCCAGGGCTTCGAGGGCGGCGCGCCGTTGGGCAGGATCGGGGGCGGCAGCCAGGAGGACCTGGAGGTCGAGGAGGCGAGAACGGGTGGCGACGACGTCGGCGAGGAGTAGGTCGTCGGCGGAGCGGTAGACCTGGGGGTCCATCTGCCCGGCAGCCAGGGCGAGGGCCAGGCGCTGGCGACGGACTTCGAGTTCGGCCAGGTGGTCACCCAGGGCGGAGATCTCCTGGTGTAGCTGGGTGGTGTCGTCGGTGATGATCAGGGCGGCATCGAGGGCGGCGGGGGTGGCCAGGGCGGCCAGGTAGGCGGCGATGCGCTCGACGACGCGGTCCTCGCGGATGTAGTTGCGGTGGCAGGACTGGCCGGTGTGGGAACGGTGGGCGTGCTTGGTGCACCGTAGCCACCAGTGTTTGTGGTGCGCGAGTTGGCGGGACATCTGGTGGCCGCAGCGTGCGCAGAAGACGACGCCGGCGAGGGGGGAACCGGCGGTCTTGTTGTAGCGATCGCGGCGGCGGCGGTTGCGCTCGCGGATGACGGTGGCGTGGGTGTCGGGATCCCACAGGGCGGGGTAGTGGGGGCTGGGGTACTCGGGCTCGACGTGGTCGAAGTGGGGGAAGCCGGCGTAGACGTCGTTGGCCATCATCTTCTGGACGGTGGAGTAGGCCCAGCGACTGCCGCGGGGGGGATGGTAGGGGGAGGCGTTGAGGGCCTGGGCGATGCGGGTGTAGGGCAGGCCTTCGATGAATAGTTTGGTGGCGAGGAGGACGGCGGGGGCCAGGTCGGGATGGGGTTCGGCGGTGGCGATGCGGCCGTTGGGGCCGGGGATGGGGCGGTAGCCCAGTGGCCAGTGGCTGGAGCAGAGGCCGCGCGTGACCCTGGCTTCGATGCCGGCGCGGAAGCGGTGGATGCGGAGGGTTTGATCCTCGGCGGCGCGGACGGATTGGATGGCGTAGATGTAGCGCTGGGCGGTGGATGCCTGGCCGATGGGGTGAGGGGCGGAGGCGAAGTAGACCTCGGCGCCGGACTTTTCGACGAGGGAGATGACCTGGTTGGAGAGGGCGGGATCACGGCCAAGGCGGTCGGGGTCGAGGGCGAAGAGGACGTCGAAGGTGTGGTCGGCGCAGTCCTGGCGGAGTTGGCGGTAGGCGGGCATGGAGGCTTCGGCGTCGTGCCAGAAGATGAGGTCGCGGGAGTGGCCGGGGACGGAGTAGACGACGACGACGTGTCCGTGGACAGCCTCGGCGAGCTGGCGGCCGGCGGCTTCCTGATCCTGGAGGGAGGACTTGTCGGGGCCGGCCTGGGGTTTGGAGGAGACGGCGGTCCAGATGGCGATGCGGGGGGGAGGGGGAGTGGTCATTTTCGGAGGGAGCGAAGGAAGTTGATCACCACTTCAAGGATGATCAACGGCGGAATTAGTGGCCAGAAGAAGATCCCGATTAGCCAATGGAGGAGGGCGAGTTCGGCTTCGAAGCGGTCCGGACGCTGGTAGTGCTCACGGTGGAGCACGAGGTATGACGTGGCTGCGATGATGCCGAGTGGAAGATACAGGTACGGGTTGTCCAGGAGCCAAAGGTAGATTTGATTCATATTCTAGTAGTTGACCTAGTAGGTAGCGCCGATTATCCCGCAGTTGAAACCAGAGAATAAGGAACTTAGCCAGGCGCAGGGCTCTCTTGAATCGTGCCATTGTCTCGACGGCGCTCGGTGACTTGGGACCTGAGTAGGGCGCGCATGTAAATCAGGATTCTCTCTTGGTCATCGTCGTCGAGGGCGTTGAAGAGAGATAGGGCTTCCCCTAATGCAGGGGATGAGTTGGCAACGTAGGTTCCATGGGACTCGGCAAGGTCGGTATCGGTCTCAGGCACAATATGGCCCGCAAGCCTGAGGATCAGTTGTTGTGGAACCGCAAAGTATTGAGCGAGTTTGCGGCAGCCCTCGGGATCTGGGATGACGGTACCCCTGATCCAACGAGACAGGGTTGGTTGACTTACGCCGATGGCGAGGGCAAGGCCAGTTTGGTTGATCTCAGGATGTGCATCGAGTTGTGCTGTTACCCACTCTCCTAGCGTCGTGGTCATTGGTGCTAGTATACCACAAATCATAGAAATTAGGTGTGACCTCTTGACAAAGTAGGAAATCTCCTGTATAATACATACGTGCATGAATGGTACGAGACTGAATCAGGAGACAGATGAGCGAAGTTTTACTAGAAATCGGTCAGCGGTTGCGCCAACAGGGATTCACCTTGAACTATCTGGCGCGTATCCTGCGGATGCCACGACACGAGGTATCTGCGCTGGTGCGGGAACGGCGGGGCTGGACATCGGCGATGATGGCGACAGTGGCGCACTTAATGGGGATCCCGCAGAAGCTGCTGTTCCCGGGCGATGGATGGGGCGAGCCGTGGGGAATCGAGTTGGAAATGAGGCGGCGGGGTAGCGGCAGCCAGCAATGGCTGGCGGGGCAGTTGGGAATCTCCGAGGCACTATTGTCCAAGATGTTGGTGGGGCGGCGGATCTGGCAGCCGGAGCGGAAGCGGAAGGCGGCTGAGGTGTTGGGTGTACCGGAGGAGCGGTTGTTCGCGCCGGTGTGGGTAGGGCCGGAGGAGGCAAGCGATGGGTGATAGGACAGCGCCGGGGCAGGGTGAGGCGGATATCAAGGACGTGGCGATCCATTTGCCGGAGGACGTGGGGGCTGCGTTGGTGCACCTGGCGGAGGTGGCGGGGGGGACGATCGTGATCGAGCTGGAGGTCACGGCGCCCAGTGCGCCCAGTGTGCCGGCGGGGTCGGGGAAGTAACACCACGGATGGGGAAATACACGATGGCACGGATGGGGAAATACACGATGGATGGGAAGGGGTTCGTGTACGATTTCGACGAGGAGTGTTCGTTCCGGCTGGGGCAGGGGGAGCCGGCGAACGAGATACGGGTGGTGGTGTGCCCGGAGTGCGGGAAGATGACGACGGTGGACGTGAAGGGCTGCGGGAATTGCGGGGCTGTGCTGGACCAGGAGGACGAGCGGGTGACGACGCTGGCGAAGCACCTGGCGCAGCAGTGGGAGAGTGACTGGCTGCGGGAGTTGGAGGCGGTGCTATGGAGTGGGGGGCAAGCGTGATGGAGCAGCAGGTGGGTGCGCTATTGGCCGGGCTGTTCAGGCTGGCGGTGGAGTTGGGGTACCGGTGGGATGGGAAGCGGTGGGTTGCACCGGTGGTGGATTCGACGTTGCGAGCAGGGCCGGGGTGGGTTGATCCGGAGATCAGGCCCCCCTTCCCGCCCCTGGTTGACGGGGACTGCTCCGGTTCTGCTCGGAGCGCCGAAGCCACTCCTCTCGAGTTGCCCATACCCTCCGAGTTGTCTACTGTTTCTCCGTTCGATCGTGGTGACGGTGCTCTATTGAATGGGCTTGGGGAGCCCGGTGGTGTGGTCGGCACCGGCGGGCCCGGTGAACTATGGGACAGGTTATTCATGGACCTACCTCCTACGCCGCTCGAGTGCTCTAGTTCCCAGGGCGTGATCAAGCCCCAAGCCCCCCCCTACCCCCCCGCAGGCGGGGGGGAGAGGGAGGGGACCCGATGATCGAGTTCACGGTGCGGATTGACTGGGGGCTGTTGGTGCTGGCCGGGCTGGTGGGGACGGTGCTGGCCGGGCTGTACGCGGTGGCGCTGAGTACGGAGTGGGGGCGACGGGTGTGCGAGAGGCGGACGCACTGGACGGTGATCGGTGGCCACCTGCTGATGGCGCTGACGATGGGGTTCGTGAGTGCGCCGATGGCGGGGTTGTGGCTGCTGTGGTCGGCGCTGCACGGATTGCCGCTGGTGATCAGGAGCGAGGTGATGCACTGGCGGGAGGAGGACCGGGTGTGGGGCGGGTTCGGTGCAGCGCTGCGAGCGTTCGGCGGGATGGGGGTGCGCGATGAGGATGCGGGGAGTGATCGCGGCGGCGGAGACGGACATGGCGCAGGTGGCGCTGGCGGGGGAGGGACTGGAGGAGTTGGAGGCGCTGGCGATTCTAGCACTGCAACGTGGGCTGCTAGACAGCGATAGGGCGGAACGGGTGTTCGGTGCGTTGAGTCGGATCGGGGCCGGGCTGGCTGTGATTCGCAAGTGGATGAAGGGGGTCCGCTATGGGGATGGTGACGAGTGCAGGGTGTGACGGCGGGGGGGCAGAGGTAGAGCAGGAGGCGAAGGTAGAGCAGGAGGCGAAGCTGGTCCGGCTGCCGAAGGATGGGGCGGTGCTGGTGGCGGAGATCAGGAAGTTCGCCGAGGAGCGGGGGTGTGCGGTGAAGGTGATCGGGGTGCCGGATGCGAGCACCTTCGTGAAGGTGTGCGAGCTGGCGCTGGAGAGCCTGGGGGTGGAGGTGCGCCTGATGGCGGAGGTGAGGGAAGGGTGTGTGCAGCTGGTAGGGTAATGCCTCGGTGGTTCGCACCTGGTGGGAAGCGGAAGAAGAAGCTGTACCCATCTAAGTGGCGGGAGGTGCTGGCAGAGAAGGATACCGATCTCAGCCGGGTGGCGACGGCGGTGGCGGCAGAAGTGGGTTGTAGCCCGGGGGCCGTGGAGTATTGGCGGCGCGCGAGGGTGGCCATCGCCGAGATGGAAGAGGCGAAGAGGAAGGCGAAGGGGACGGTACACTGCACACGGTGTGGGTTTCTGGAGGACGAGGAGAATCCGATCGGGCAGAGTGGGTTGTGTCTGTATTGCAGGTTGCAGATGCGTGGGGTGAACCTGCTGCAGTGGTATGCAAGTGGGGCAGCAGCGGAGTATCTGAGGAGGCAAAGAGATGGGTACGGGAATGAGTGCGGGAAGCGAGACGGTCAGGTTGGCGGAGATGAGGCCAGCGGGCTGCACGTGTAGGCAGCCGTGGCAGGTGTGCCCGGTGTGCGCGGGGACGCCGCGGGCGCAGATGGTGCCGGTGAGGCCGGCGCAGGAGACGCCGTCGGCGCAGCAGTTGTTGAACGTGGCGCGGGCGTACCTGGTGGAGGCGAACGTGCAGGAGATCGAGATGCGCCTGGCGGGCCAGCCGGTGGTGCGGGGGGCGGACGTGGAGGCGGCGCTGGTTAGGGTGGGGGAGAAGAGGGAAGGGTTGTAGAGGAAGAGTGAGGGCCTGAGCCCTCCTCCCGTCCGCCTGATGGGCTGGGACCCAGTGGGAATGAGCCCCCAGCGGTGCAGTTCGATTCTGCAGATCAGGCCGACGGGAGGATGGCCGAGGCCACGGAGTAGGCGGAGGAACCAGCCATGGGGAAGCCAAGTGACCGGAGACGGTCGGCTCGACGTCCAGGACGGCAGGAGAGAGTGGGCATAAAGAGGTGGCGCCGGACGAGAGTCTGGAGCGCCGGCGGGCCTGGCGGTAAAGCTGCTCCTGTGAAACTGGGACGGAAGCATTTCGCACGATGGTGTCGGGGTTTGTGCTGGGCCTCGTGCGATCCGCATCTTGCTGGTGACTCGGGGAGACAACGCTGAGACTTGGCGACGCAACACTGAAAAGAGGCGCGCTGTGCTGGACGGCCAGGCTACAGGCGCGGCGCATCGGTCACCCTTTGAGAGAGGCGGCAGGGAAGGGAACGCAGCCAGGAGGATCTGCCAGGGGCAGAACGAATCGCTCTGAAGTGAGGGGGGCTGCGCAGGCCAGCTGACGAGGGCAAGGCTGGCAAGCAAAGGTAGCGCCCAGCGTGGACGCGGCCGGGCCAGTGGCCTGATCAGCCAGGTTCGCCGTGGCGTGTGGGGGGAGGGCGCTGGTAGAGGGTAGGGGCGGGCCTCGTTGGGGAGGGGGGAGGTGTGCCGGTGGTAAGGAAAAGTGCGAACTGGCATAATAGTTATAGTCGGAAGTTGCTCATCGTCCCGCTGATGGTGATGGTGATGGTGGTCGTGGTACTATTGTGCGCGGCCCACACGAACAGAATCCCGACTCAGGGATTGAAATGTGACAGTGGTGGTCGTGGTGCTGTTGTGCGCGGCCCACACGAACAGAATCCCGACTCAGGGATTGAAATGGACTGGCACGTGTACTTGCCACTGGTGCAGAAGCCGGAGTGCGAGCGACCGACGCCGACGATGCCACGGGCAACGCCGACAGGCGAGTGGGGCATCCACTAGAAGGGGGAGCAGGATGGGACAGCGGTGGTATGAGGATCGGCGTGCGTCGCAGGACAAGCCGGCGGGCACCAGCCTGGAGGGGTGCGCCGGGTTGATGGTGTACCTGGTGCTCCTGGCGTTGATCGTGTTATGTGTGTTGATGGTGGGCGGAATGTTGGTGAGGTGAGAGATGGATGTTCAGATTTTGATACCTGGGGCTGACACACCTAGCGACACCGAAGTCGAAGCCGAAGTCTCCGCGCCCGACTATGGCAACGTGTCGTTCGAGGCGGGTGGGGATACGTGGGTCGTGGTCGAGGCCACTGACGATTGTGTCACGTTCAACGTCGCTGCTGACGGCAAGTAGTCCTTTCGCATAGTGAGGGGGATACGTCCCTGGACAGGATAGCCCAGATGGAAGAAACGAAGGGACAACAAAGGGAGACTGCTGGACGATGACACACTCGGTGACGCAACTGCACTTCATCCGCGAGATCGAGGGCCGCGAGGTGTGGGTGGCGGTCGGGGACGACGTGGAACAGGTGATCCTCCTGGAGGACGCCGGCTGGTCGGGGCTGCTGGCGCTGGCATTGGCCAAGCCAGAGCAGCGCTGGACGGAAACGGTGCGGATCACGCGAGATGGGGGGACGCGCGTGTTCGCGGCGGTGCCCCATACCGTGGAGGTGGACCGGTTCCTGATCGAGCTGATCGACGCGCTGATCGGCATCCGGTATGAGCATCCCTCTTTCATTCAGTTGCCGCTTGCTTTGACGGAAGAAGAGGCGGTGGAGTTGAAACAAATCCTGGGGGTACCTGTTGGCTAAGGCCAGGATCCCACCGGTCTACGTGAATATACCCCCAGCGCTGGTGTACAGGAAAGATCTGTCGGCACCGGTGCGAGAGACGGGCATACAGATCCAGGGTTTGGGCTGGAATCACAACTACGAGTACACAGATCCGGTGACACTCACGGAGTTATGTGGCATTTGCGGGGTGAGCCGCGCACGGTTATATGGACACCTCCAGCAGCTCGTTGTTAAGGGTGTGCTGCGTTACACCTACACGGCGGTTGGATTCGTGTTCGACCTACGTCGGTCTCGTGGCGCAATGCAACTCTCTGTGTCTGATCCTACAGGATCGTGCACGGATTCCGGTCTCAAAAATGAGACTGGCGGGACATTACTTGATGTTGTTGCTCTTCCTCATGAAAGAGAGGAAGCAACAACAACAATATTGGAAGGGGGAGTGGGGGAAACCACGACGTCCGAAAAGCCGGACCTGGGAGAGGCACGTCTGGTGATCCTGGAACGGATGGGCGTGCTGGAGCCGACGCGCTCGGAGATGGCCGGGCTGGCCTGGGCGACGGTGGAATATCTGGAGGCCTGGGAAGCGTGGCTGTGTACACAGGCGGGGCGGGTGGGGATCGGGCTGGTGGTCGAGCAGATACGCCGGCAGCAGCGTGCGCCAGGGGCCAGGGATAGGGCAGGGGGGAGAGAGAGGTATCGGGAATGGTCGAGCGATTGACCCGGTGGGCGGTGCGGTTCACGGTGGCGGCGATGTTGATCGTGAACGTTGACCTGGCGGCGGTGTGCACCATCGTCGTGGCAGGTCTGGTGTTGGGTGCGGTAGTGGCCCTGTGGCGTGAGCAGGACCCGGAGTGGAATCAGGCGCGGGCATGGCTGGTGTCCGCGGACAGGGGGTTGACGTGAGCGGTACGAGTGTGATCGTGGAGGTGCCGGTGTGCAAGGTGGTGGCCAACCCGTGGCAGGTGCGGGCGCTGGACCAGAACCTGGTGGCAGAGCTGGCGACGGCGATGCGGGAGAACGGGTTCCGGGGTGTGCTGGTGGGCCGGGCGGTAAACTTCGATGAGGCGCTGGGGGCGGACGGGCTGACGGTGATCAGCGAAGAGACCCACCTGGAGAACATCTGCATGGACCTGGACGATGGGAGCGCGCTGATCCAGTTGGCGTGGGGGCATCATCGGCTGGAGGCGGCCACCGCGGCGGGCATCGAGGAGGTGCCGGTCGAGCTGGTGGGCGGGCTGACCGACGAGCAGATGGCGTCGTGGGCGCTGATGGAGAACGTGCGGCGCAAGGACGTGACGGCGATCGAGGAAGCGCAGGCGATCCAACGGCTGACCAAGGAGTTCGGGTGGAGCCAGGCCCGAGTGGCGGAGATGCTGGGGTACAAGGACGCGGCGACGGTGTCGAACAAGTTGCGGCTGCTGCGCTTGCCGGAGGAGATTCAAGCAAAGGTGAGCGGCGGGGACCTGTCGGAGCGGGCGGCGCGCTCGCTGGTGACGGTGGCGGAGTTGAATCCGAAGGCGGCAGTCGAGTTAGCGAAGCAGAATACCCCGGTGTCCGAGTACCAGGTCAAGCAGGCCAAGCGCGAGGCATCGAAACCCCTGACCGGGGGCTGGGACGAAGCGCCGTGGCCGATGGACTGGGTGCCGGCTGCATTGGACGTGGAGGGGGATGGGTCGGCGATCACCTGCCAGGGGTGCGAGCATCGCCTGCCGATCGAGGGGGAGGAGGTGCGGTGCTCGAAGCCGGCGTGTTGGAATAAGCGCCGGCGGGTGTGGGAAGCGCAGATCGTGGCGGCGGAGAGTGTGAAGCAGGGGATCCCGGCGGTAGTGCAGGGGGTAGACGACGTCAAGAAGTTTGGGTGGGAAGACCACAGCGTGCTGGGCGACAGGTGCAAGACACGGCAGGATGGGCATTCCTGCGCGTGGCTGCGACTGTGCTATCACGAGGGCGCCGTCGTGGGCTGCTGTGGGGATAAGGCGGAGTACCAGAGATGCGTGATCGAGATGAAAGCCCAGGCCGAGCAGATCGAGAAGGACGCAGGGGTAAGGACCGAGGAGGCCAAGGGGCTGCTGCTGAGTGCGGCCGTACCGCTGGGGCAGGCGCTGGAGCAGGGGCTACACATCGAGATCGTCAAGGCTCTGGAAGGGCTGATCAGCGGACGGATGTGGTGGGATGAGCCGGAGGACGTAGAGATACACACGGGGTTGGCGTGGAGACTGCTGACCCGGATGATGGATCATCTACCGCGCTGGAAGGGGATGCCGGATGTGGATGCCATCCGGGAGGAGATCGGCGCGGTGATGAAGCGATTCGGGCTGGGCTGGTCGGGGTTGACAGGTGGGGAGATTGCTGGTACCATGGGAGAAATCGAATAGGGGGCCAGTACGAACGGCGGCAGGGGAAGTTTCCCGGGCCGCCGTTTTGCGTGGGTGCCTGAGGTGCCTGAGGCACCTTGGAGGTGGACTGTGACCGGTGTGATGGATGACGATATCAGGTGGGCAGTGGGGCAGATACGGCAGGTGGCCGACCGGCTGGAGGAGCTGGTCGGGATGGGGCCATTCCCTTTGTACTCGCAGCGTGACCCGGAGTGGGCGAAGGATGCGCTCGGTCCGGACGCCGGCGGGGGGACGATGTGCGGGGCAGGGTGTGCGGTCACCTGTGCGGCGATGCTGATGACGGCACACGGGATGGCGATCACGCCGGGAGAGTTGAATAGGTTACTGACACAGCGCGGCGGTTTCTCTGCGAAGGCGGGGGGGGGGCCGCGCAATCAGTTACGGTGGGAGTTCATCCCCGAGGTGTGCCCAGCGCTGAAGTATTACGGGCGCAGGGACTGGACGTACCACTCGGCGGACGTGGCGGAGATGCGGGCGGTGATGCTGCTGCGGGGGCCGGTGGTGGCGCAAGTGGATTTCGATCCGAAGGACCGCGACGTGGACGAGCACTACGTCATTCTCCTGGAGTGGCTGGGGCCGGACGACCTGGCGATTGCGGATCCGTGGACCGGGGAGCGGGTGGGCCTGGTGGAGCGGTACTGGAATGCGACGTGGAGCGCGACGCGGGGCAAGGTGGCGCGGATCGTGACGGGGTTGCGGTTGCTGCAGGCGAGGGTGGAATGAGTATCGGCGATGCGGTGCTGGTGGTGCTGGCCGTGCTGGGTGGGCTGATGGCGGTGGTGGCGTGGGAGGTGTGGAGCCATGCCCCCATCGAGTGAGGCGGTAGCAGGGGCGATGGTGGTCATCCTGGTGGTGGTGATCATCGTCGTGGCGGCGATCGCGTACGAAGAGTTCAAGAGGTGGAGCGGTGGCTAAGAAGGGTAAGAAGAAGAACTGGATCGCGGGCGCGATCAAGAAGAAGGGGGCGCTGCGGAAGGCACTGAAGATCAAGGCGGGGCAGACGATCCCGGCGGGGAAGTTGAAGTCGGCGGCGAAGAAGGGCGGGAAGCTGGGACGGCAGGCGCGACTCGCCGTAACGCTGGGGAAGATGAGGAAGACGCGACGGAAGAGGTAGATGGACCGGGCGTTCATCAGTGACGATCTGCTGACGAAGATGTCGCGCCTGACGGCCAGGCAGCGCGAGGCGATTCCGCGATTGGTGCGGGCGCTGGCGGATGGGCGCACGATGCGCGCTCTGCTGCGCGGGCCGGACCGGATCTGCTGCTGGTCCACGTACTACAAGCCAGGGCGAGGCTGGTACCACAACGAGGCCTTCCGGGAGGTGCTGGAGCAGGCACGGCGGGAGTACGATGCGGCCAGGCTGAAGACGGCGGTGGAGGAAGCGGCGGCGACGTTGAGGCGGACGACACCATTGGCGGCCAGGGTGCTAGAGCAGGAGATCGTCAGGGGGTTGCGCTCGCTCGATGACGTGCCGGACGATGAGTGTACGTTCGAGGAGCGCTCACTGCGTTTGCTGGCCAGGGTGGCGGAAGGGGCGGTGCAGTTGCGGGCGCTCGAGGCGCTGAGCAAGATACGGGGAACGGAGCGCAGTCGTGGGTTGAAGGCAGCCACGGCGGTACTGGACCGGGCGGACATCGAGACGGCGGTCAAGAGCGCGGGGGGGGCGGAGGCGCAATGGCGTGGGTTGTTGGAGGAGTTGAGGTCGGATACTGATGAGGTGGCCGACGTGGGCGCAGAAGCAGACGATCTTCCGGCGGTTAGGGTACCAGCCACACGAGGGGCAGTTGCCGGCACACCAGAGCCGGGCGCGCGTGATTCTGGTGGCGGGTGCTGAGAGGTCGGGCAAGAGCCGCTGGACGGGTAACGAGATCGTGGCGCGGGTGCCGTGGGTGCGGCGGGTGGCGCTGGCGGCGCAAGAGTACGACGAGTGCCAGACCGAGATGGAGTACGTTATCAATGGCCTGCAGATGCTGGGCGGACTGGAGCGCAGGAGCACACCGCAGCAGGGCAAGTGGAGAGCGACGGCCAGGGGCGGGATCGAGATCGAGACGATCAGCCTGGCAGAGGGGCCGGAGGAGCTGACGCAGCGCGGGTTGCCCTACGACGTCGTCGCCCTGGTGGAGGCCGGGGGCATCCGCTACGATGCATACCTGGCAGCCACGCGCAGAGTGGCAGAGACGCGCGGGGTGGTGCTCCTGAGTGGAACACTGCGCGACAACGTAGGCTGGTACGCGAATCTCTATACCAGTTTCGAGGGGCCGAACGTGTTCGGCGGGGAACGGTTCAGTTTCCCCGCCTGGGTTAACAAAGACATATTCCCGGGAGGCCGCGAGGATCCCGAGATCGTGCGCCTGGAGAAGATTCTGCCGGCGGATGACTTTGCTCGCACGGTGGGAGCGCAGGTGTTGCCCAGCCCGGCGCGCATCTATCCCGAGTTCTCGTTCCCCGTCCACGTGGCGGAGGTGGGGTACGACGCGGACCTGCCGGTGGAGTTGGCGGTGGATGCGGGTTTCTATCCCAGCCACTACGCGGTGCTGGCGCTGCAGGTGGTGAGCACGGGCGGGGTTGACATCGTCCACGTGGTGGACGAGATATGGGAGCATCACCTGACGCACTACGAGGTGGTGGGATTGTGCCGGCAGCGGGAGTGGTGGCCACGGGTCACGCGGGCGGTGGGGGGACACGAGGCGAAGCAACATCAGGCAGCGGAAAGTACGCAGGAAGTGTGGGAGAACCTGGTGGGCCAGGAGGACGGCGATCCGAAGCGCTTCCACTTCGAGGTGTTCGACGCGGGGCACGTACTCGACGGGGTTGTGCGGGTGAAGACGTTCCTGAAGGACCCGGCGACGGGCAAGGCCAGGCTACGGATCGGGACGGGATGCACGGGGACACAGGCAGAGTTCGGGGCGTACAGCCGGAAGGTGGACAGCCGGGGCAACGTGGTGACGGAGCAGCCAGAGGATAAGCACAACGACGTGCTCGATGCGCTGAGGAACTGGTTGGTCGAGCGCTATGGGTTGGTGGAGCGGGTGAAGAGAGAGCCGACGCCGGGGAAGAGAAGGCAGCCGGCCAGAGGATAGAAGATGAAGCCAGGGGACATCACGACGACGTTCGTGCACAGCAGGTTCGAGGCGCTGAAGAGCAGGTGGGGCGAGC
>Ga0315289_10007838_pt1 | contig 15501 bp, 13 predicted proteins | sample YL17G11_40_MG_FD_203452 | JGI IMG/M metagenome (GOLD analysis project Ga0315289, IMG submission 203452) | Sediment microbial communities from Yellowstone Lake, YNP, Wyoming, USA - YL17G11_40 | ecosystem: Environmental > Aquatic > Freshwater > Lake > Sediment | place: USA: Wyoming | collected... | reverse complement strand
AGGGCATTCTATCTCCGCCATCTCAGCATAATAATCAAGAAGGCCTCCGACCAATTTGATTTTGTTGACCTGGTCGCGCAATCCACATTCAACATTCCACATTCAACATTCGTTTATGTCCGGTGTCAAGATTTACCTTTTGCCAGCCACGCGAATTCTAGGGTCAGGTCTTTACTTTGGTATTTGGCAGGGGTAGGATAAAAATATGGCCAGACCATTGAGGATTAGTTATGAGGGCGCGGTGTATCATGTGACCGCTCGGGGCAACGAGCGGAGGAATATTGTTATTGATGACGACGATCGGAGGCGTTTTGTCAAGGTTCTTCTGGATGTGGTTGATCAGTTCGGGGTAGTTTTGTATGCCTGGGTATTGATGGACAATCACTATCATTTATTGTTGGAGACTCCGAAGGCGAACCTTTCGCTGGCGATCCGGCATTTGAACGGGGTTTATACGCAGGGTTTTAATCGTCACCATAAGCGGGCGGGGCATTTGTTTCAGGGGCGCTTTAAATCCATCCTGGTAGAGAAGGAATCGTATTTATTGGAGTTATGCCGGTATGTGGTGTTGAACCCGGTGCGGGCGGGATTGGCGGGCCATCCTCGGGAATGGGTATGGGGCAGTTATCGGGCGACGGTGGGGGAGGAAGAGAGTCCGGAATGGTTGGAGGCGGGTTGGGTCTTAAGCCAGTTCGAGAGGGGGTTGGAACAAGCCCGGGAGTCGTATCGGCGGTTTGTGGAGAATGGGATCGGAAGGGAGGAGAGTCCCTGGACCGATTTGAAGGGGCAGATATATTTGGGAGGCGAGGATTTTTTGGAGGGGGCGAAGAAGCATATTAAGAGGAAAGATGACCGGGAGATCCCGGAGAGGCAGAAGCATCCGACAATGATGGGGTTGGAGAGATTGTTGGAGGGGGTGGGGAAGTATTATGGGGTGGAGGCGGGAGAGTTGGTGGGGCGTACGTATCGGCCGAGCGAGGCGCGGCGGATGGCAATGTTTTTATCCCGGCGGGTGTTGGGATTGAGATTGAGGGAAATTAGCGAGAAGTTCGGCCTGGGATATACCGGGGTGAGCCGATGCGTGAGCGACATGAAGAGGAAAGTGGAGGAGGATTTGAAGTTCCGGAAGAAGGTGGAGAAAATAATCGCAAACAGCAAGGTAAAGACCTGACCCTAGAATTTTCTAGAATTTTCTAGAATTTTTGGCATCGCCTGCTCCCTGGGGTCCCGGCCGGCCTGTGAGGCCAACAAGATTTTAATCAGATAATCCCGGCCAAAAAAGAAGGCCTTCTTGCGAAGGCCTTCTGGAAGCAAACGGGTTTGAAAATTCCTACAGATTTTCCTTGATAATCTGAACCTTGGCTTTTTCCTTTTCCTGGTTCATGAAATTGGTGAAGGCCTCGCGCTGCTTGTCGAAATTGATCCGGCGCTTGATTTCCTCGCGGACCTGATCCAGGGGCCTGATCACTTCCGGGCGTTTTTCCACCAGTTGGAGGAGGTGAAAACCCTGGGCGGTTTTGACCACCCCGCTGACTTCACCTTCCTTTTTCAGCTTGAAGGCGGCATCCTCAAAAGCCGGGTCCCGGGAACCCTTGGGGAAGAAACCGGTATCCCCGCCGCGGCTCTTGGTAACCTCATCCTGGGAGTATTTGGTGATCAGGTTTTCAAATTTGTCCTTTTTCATCCTGAGGGTCTGCAGAAGCTTCCGCGCCTCCGCGTCGGTTTTCACCTGGAGGTTTCTCACCCGCACCATCTCCGCGGTGTGATACTGTTTTTCATTATCCTGGTAGTATTTTTCCACATCCGGATCGCTGATCTGGGCTTCCCCGGTGGTAATCTTGCGGCGGAGAGCGTCGATCAGGAGTCTTTGCCGCATGTCTTCGATCCTCTGGGCGAATTCCGGATCCTTTTCCAGGCCCCGTTCCTGAGCTGCTTTAGCCATCAACCGCTGTTCGATCAGGCGGTTGAGGATCTCTTCTTTACCCTGAGGGGTTTCGAAGCGGGAGCGGGCCTGGGGCGGATATTTATTCATTTCCTGGTCCAGATCGCCCTGGGTGATGACCCCGCCCTGATAACTAGCCAAGTTTTTACCCCCTCCTGCTTTTTTCTTGCAAGCGCCCATTCCCAAGGAGATGAGCAGGATACAGGCGATGATCAGAATTCGGTTCTTTTCTAACCTCATGACAGTGCCTCCTTTCTTTGACGCTTAACTTAATCGAGAAGAATTTAGATGTCAAGCTTACCCGGGGGGTTGCCTCTCCGGTGAGTCCCGGACGGGCCGGGAGGATTCGTCCCAATGAGAAAGGGGAGGGGAGGCATCAGGGGAATATCGGCAGATTTCGGAATTCGGGGCGGTCCTTGAACCGGAGGAAAATCGGTTCCTTCCGGGCGGCTTCCCAGAGCCGGGGCTCCCTTTTCCCGGCCCGGAGAAGGTAAGCGGCGGACTCGGCCGGTTGACCGCGCCTGGCCAGAAAAATGGCCCACCGGTAATTGGCGCCGGGGTTTTGCGGGTCCAGTTTCAGTACCTCTTCGATGGCGGTTTCGGCTTCCGCCAGCCTTCCCACCTCCAGGTAGAGCTCGGCCAGGTTCAACCGGGCCTTGGAATTGAAAGGGGAAAGCTTGAGCACGGCCTGGTAATACCTGAGCGCTCCCGGGAGGTTTCTTTTTAAAGTGGCGATATTGCCGAGGAGGAAGAGGACCTGGTGATTGTGGGGGGAGAGAAATTCGGCCTGTTCCAGGGATTTTTCCGCCGCCAGGGGAGACCGGACATATTCCGAAAGCCCGCGCTGCCAGAAATAGTTGGCCAGCAGTGACCGGGTGGACATCGCGGAGAGGAAAATAATCAGACTAATGATAATTATCTTGACCACCCGGGGATAAGAAGAAAGCGGGAAGCGATGCGTCAGGGAGATTTTTTTGGCGGCGGGTTTTCCGGAGATGATACCCAGGAGAAGCCAGAAAATCAGGGCGGAGGCGGCGTTTTGCAGAGGATAGTCGAAGGCCGCGTAGGCAAGCAGGGCGAGAAGCCCTCCGACCGCGGAGATCCGGTAGGGGTCGGGTTTTTTCCAGAGGCCGGCCAGGGCGATGGAAAGGGAGACGGTCACCAGGATTAAAAAGGCCAGAAGAGCGGGAAGGCCCGACTCCGCGGCGGTGGTCAGGTAGTCGTTGTGGGCGTTCTCGGCGCTCCGGGACGCTCCCGAGACAATCAGGTCGCGCAAATCTTCCGACCAGTATTCCGGCAATGTTACCGGGTAGTTGGCGAGCCCGATCCCGGAAAGGGGATGTGCCTTGATCATCTTCAGGGTATCGCGGAAGAGCAGGAGCCGGACCTGGTTGGCCGGATGCCGGGGATTAACCAGGGAGGAAAGCTGGGAGAGACCATTCCGGACCGGGGAGAAGAGATAAAAACTCAGGGAAAGAACCAGGAGCAGGGACCCGATCAGGATGACCGGTCTCAGGCTTGAGGAATGCAGCTTCCGGCCGGCCCCGCGGAATTGGAAGTAAAACCAGAAGACCAGCAGGGAAAGGACGCCCAGAGAGGCGGAAAGGCATCCGGCCCGGGAGCGGGTGACCAGGAGAAAAAGGGCCTGGATCAGGAAGGCGAAAAGCAACAGGACCAGGTTGAACTTGCGCCGGGTGACGAAGAGAATGCCGGCGGTAATGGGCAGGAGGGGAGCGAGAAACTGAGCCGCGTAATTGGCGTGCCGGAAGGTGGAGGGATACATTAATTCCCCGTAGAGGTCGGGACGGGGTTTCCAGAGTAATCCGGAGGCCTGGCAGATCCCGAGAATAGAGACCAGGACCGCGGAGAAGACGGCCCATTTCAGGAGAGCCTGGGCCTGGTCGGAACTAAGACTGATCCCGAAGAGGAAGTAAGCCAGGACCCCGGCCAGAAAACCCAGGCGGGAAAGCGCCAGGTAGGGGTTGGGGGCGGAAAAAACCGAGCCGGAGCACAGGACGAAGAAGAGCAGGAGGAAAAGGTAGGCGCGCGATGAATAGATGGGACCGGATTGAATCCAGAAACCCATGCCGATCAGAGCCAGGATTTGCAGAAGCCAGGTCTTGGCGGCATCGAATTCCGGGTTGGGATGATAGGGGAGAAAAAAAAGAGGTACGAGGATAACCGCCAGGATGGCAGATCGGTAAAAGCCCTGACCGGGGGAAGAATCTAGGGAAAGCGAGGGCGGCTGGGGCGGCATCAGTCTGGGGCGGAGGTTTTTTCCAGGGCGAGAAAAAATTCCCGGTTGCCCTTGGGCCCCTTGAGGGGGGACTCGGTTACCCCCAGGGGTTTGAGCCCCAGGTTCCGGGAAAAAACGGTAATTTTCTCAATTACCGCCTGGTGTTTTTCCGGCTCCCGCACCACCCCGCCGGGGCCGACCTCTTCTTTTTTGACCTCGAACTGGGGCTTGATCAGGACCAGCAATCTGCCTCCGGATTTGACCACCTTCTCCAGGGCGGGAATCACCATGGTCAGGGAAATAAAGGAAAGATCGGCCACCACGAGATCCATTTCCTCGTCCAGGTCTTCGGGAAGCAGTCGCCGGACATTGAAGCGCTCCATCGGGACCACCCGGGGGTCGGCGCGGAGCCGGGGGTCGAACTGGCCGTAACCGACGTCAACGGCGTAAACCTTTTTTACCCCTGCGTGAAGGAGGCAATCGGTGAACCCGCCCGTGGAGGCTCCGGCGTCCAGGGCGATCCAGCCGGTTGGGTCAACCATAAAATACTTCAGGGCGTGGGCGAGCTTTTCCCCGCCGCGGCTGACATACTCCGGGGTTTTTTCCGCCACCCGTAAGGGGGTGTCCGGAGACAGGGGGGTTCCGGCCTTGTTGACGCGTTTTTCCCCGGAATAAACCCGCCCGGCCATGATCAGGCTCTGAGCCTCCTCCAGGGTGGCGGCCAGGCCGAGATTTACCAGGATCTGGTCCGCCCGGCATTTCTTCTTTTTTGGCTGATCCGGGTTCATAAGGTTCCTTTTAATTTCAAAGTTCAAAGCTCAAAGTTCAAATGAATTTTAAAGTTCAAAGCCCACCGCGGGTCAAGGGCTCTGGTCTCTTTCCTTTTCCAGCTTGGAGCCAATCGGCGAAGAACAGAAACTGCAGACATAATCAAATTTTTCACCCTCCGGCAGGATCAGCAGGAGCCGTTTGCGGACCGGGACGGCTTTCCGGCATTTCGGGCAGAAAAGCGAGGAAGCTTCCAAGCCCTGGAAGTCCGGCCGGGGTTTTTCCGGCACGATGGAGAAAGGGGGTTTCGAGGGTCCGGGTCGCATCAATCAGGCCTGGTGGTGAAGAGCAAGGCGGTCAGGGAATGGGCGGGGAAGGTGTAAACCTCGGGTCCGTATTCCGCGCCGAATTTTCCCCAGTAGAGGTTGGGCCGGGTGGGGCGGAGATCCCGGGGGCCGATCCCGTCCTCCCAGTGGTAGGTGTCGGAAAAACATCCTCCCGGCCAGCGCATCAGGGGCGGGTTCAAGGCCTTGATCTCATCCCGCACCTGGGGATTTAACCGGTCGGTGTCCGGGTCCCAGACCCCGCCGTAAATGGCGCTTCCCAGATGCTCGATGAAATGACCGTAAATCCTCTGGTCAATGGCACCGGTAGAAATCCGGGAGACGTCAATCTTAATCCGGGCGGCGGTGGACTGGCCCGATCCGCAGCGGCAAAGCCAGATTCCCAGGAAAAGGAAAATCCAGGCGGAGGTCAGGCACCGGAAAGAAAAAATCGAAAAGGGTCGCGGATGGATGTAATGACTCAACATGGGCCTGGGGATATTTTATAAGCTAATAATCAGAAAAGGAAAGGGTAATTTCTTGAGGAATTTGTTTTCTTCTGATAGATTGTTTCCTATGTTGAAAAAGATCTTTTCCCTGTCGGGGTTCAGGATTTCTTTATTAATTACCTTGGCTTTCATCGTTCTCTACTGGTTGGCGCCCCCCTTCCTGGAAACGATGGAGCTGAAAACCCTGGATTTCAAATTTCGCACCCGCGGGGTCCGCCCGCCGCCCGGCAACGAGGTCGTAATTGTCGCCGTGGACGAAAAGTCGGTCGGGGATCTGGGGCGCTGGCCCTGGCCCCGGGCCCGGATCGCGGAGCTGGTCAACCATCTGGGCCAATATGGAGCCAAGGTTATCGCCTTTGATATTGTTTTCGCCGAATCCCAGAGGAATACCGAACTCGAGGTTTTAAGGCAGCTGAGCAAGGAGTTCGGCGGGCCGGAGCCCGGGGAGGGGGCCGAACCCACCCCTTCTCTCCGGCGCAATGCCCCCGAGCTTAAATTTATCGAGCAAAGGATTGGCCGGGCCCAGAATTCAGATGACGATCATCTTTTGGCCCAGGCGGTCAGGAAATTCCCGGGAACGATCTTGGGTTATTTTTTCTACCTGAATCCCTCCGAGGTCGCCAATCTGGACGAGAAGGATTACCTGGGAAACGTGAAATGGATCGCCAATTCCGAGGTGGGAGCGATCCGGGCGCCCGCGGGGGTGGACCCGTCCCGGTTCTTGCGGCGGGCCCTGGGGGTTCAGATTAACATCCCCACCCTTTCCGAGGCGGCCCAGGCCAACGGATTTTTCAACGCCATCCCGGATGACGACGGGACCATCCGCCGAGGAATGCTGGTATTGACCCTGAATGACCGGGTCTTTCCCTCCCTGGCGCTGAAATCGGTGAGTACTTTTGAAAACGCCCCGATCATGATGGAATTCGCCGATTACGGGGTCGCGCAGATCGCGGTCGGGGACCGGAAAATCCCCGTAAATGAATCGGGGAAGCTGATGGTCAATTTTTACGGTCCCGGTCACACCTTTCCCCATTACAGCGCGAGCGACGTGGTCACGGGCAAGGTGGACCCAGCTTTGTTCAAGGGCAAGATTGTCCTGGCGGGCGTTACCGCCATCGGGATTTACGATATCCGGGCCACGCCTTTCAGCCCGGTTTTCCCCGGGGTCGAGGTCCACGCCAACATCATCGAAAACATTCTTCATAACGATTTCCTGATCCGGCCTGAGTGGATGGCGATTTTCGACCTGGGGGCGATTCTGGCCATCGGCCTGATCCTGGGGCTGATTCTGCCGAAGGTCCGCGCCGCTTATGGCCTGATCCCGGTGGTGGTGGTGGCCCTGTCCTACTACGGGATAGATCGTTACCTGTTCGAGGTCAAGGGGGTGATCGTTTCCACGGTCTATCCCATCGCCGAGGTCTTTTTCATTTTCCTGGGGATTACTTTCTACAAGTACCTGACCGAGGAGAAGAAAAGAAAGCAGTACCGCGAGGCCTTTTCCCGCTACGTCAGTGCCTCGGTGGTGAACGAGATCCTCAAGGACCCGGACCGGCTGAAGCTGGGAGGGGAAAGGAAGACCCTGACGGTGATGTTCTCGGATATCCGCGGATTCACCTCGATTTCCGAGCTCCTGGACCCGGAAACCGTGGTTCACATCCTGAACGAATACCTGACCCCGATGACCGAAGCGGTTTTCCAGCAGGGAGGGATGCTGGATAAGTACATCGGGGACGCGATCATGGCGGTTTACGGCGCGCCCCTGGCCCAGCCGGATCACGCCCGGAAGGCCTGCATCACGGCCCTGGAAATGATGAAGCGGCTCCGGGTTTTGCAGCAGGGCTGGGCCGAAAGGAATCTGCCCCTGATTAACATCGGCATCGGAATTAATACCGGTCCGATGTCGGTCGGCAACATGGGCTCGGAGATGCTTTTTGATTACACCGTGATCGGCGATTCGGTTAACCTGGCCTCCCGCCTGGAGGGATTGAACAAGGAATACGGGACGAATATTATCGTAAGCGAAGCCACCTACCAGGAAGCCAAGGAGGAGTTTATTTTCCGGGCCATGGACCGGGTGGTGGTCAAGGGTAAAAAGGAAACCGTGGGCATCTTTGAGCTGATGGGGACCAAGGAGGACGCTTCCCGGATTTCCGAGCGGGTCACCCGCTTTGAAGCCGGGTTCAAGGCCTACCAGAACCGTAAGTGGGAAGAAGCGATCCGGGAGTTCGAGGCCTTGGGTAAATATGAAGAGGACAAGGCGGCCCAGATTTTTCTCCAGCGCTGCCGGCTGTACCAGGAAAGCCCTCCCCCTCCGGATTGGAACGGGGCTTTTGTTTTGACGAAAAAATAGTATTTAAACAGGTTTTTAGGTTCACGGTTCAAGGTTGAAGGGTTGAATACGAAAAATTCCGATTTTAAAGCTCCTGGATCTCTCAACCTTGCCTCCGGCCCTGTAGGGCCTACGGCCCGGAGGGAACTCTGAACTTTGCTTGCCCTGAGCGTAGCGAATGGGAACCCGGAACCTGAGAAGTTACAAAAAAGAAAAATAAGGGATATCGTTATCTAGTGGAGGCGAAATGGCAGTAAAAAAGGCAAAGGATTCCGATTCCGAAGACCGGCAACGAGCCCAGCAACTTTTGACCGCGGGCAAGCTGGACAAAGCGCTGACTGAGTTCCTCAAGCTGGTGGAGAAGAACCCCAAGGATTTGCGGATCAAACTCAAGGTGGGCGAGGTGCAGGCGCGGATGGGGAAAACCGAGGAGGCGGTCAAAGCATACGGGGAGGTGGCGGAAAGATACGCGGCCGACGGTTTTATCGTGCAGGCGATCGCGGTGAACAAATTGATTTTGGACCTGGATCCCAACCGGAAGGAAATCCAGGATAAATTGGCCAAACTTTATTCCTCCCGGGGAATGAAAACCCCGGAAGCGGCCAAGGACAAGGACAGCCCGGCCGCCCCCGCCGCCAAGAAGACCGGGGAGATCCCGGCCGTTCCCCTCTTCTCGGATCTGAACCAGGAGGAACTGATCCGGATCATGGGCGGCCTGAGCCGGGTGAAGTGCAACCCGGGGGACTGGATCATCCGGGAGGGCGACAAGGGCGACACGATTTATATCATCAGCTCCGGGAAAGTGGCGATTTACAAAATTGTCAAAGACGAGAACCTAAAGATCTCCGATCTCGGGGAAGGGGAGTTCTTCGGGGAATTCAGCTTCTTCATGTCCCACCTGCGCCAGGCCTCGGTCCAGGCCGAGGAGGAGGTGGAACTGCTGGAAATCAAGCGGGAGGAGCTCGACAAGATGGTGGAGGAATATCCCAATGTTTCCGATATCCTGGTCAAATTCTACAAGGACCGGGTTTTGGATACGGTGATCGCCATTTCCCCCCTGTTCCGGGGCATGGGGACCAAGGAACGCAAGGAGTTGATCGGGAAATTTGAGCTCAAGGTGCTGGAGAAGGGCCAGGTGGTCATCCAGGAGGGGGAGAAGGGGGATTCCCTTTTCCTGATCAAAGACGGGGATTTCCAGGTTTCCACGGCCGGGGCGGGTGATCAGCCGGTGGCCCTGGCCACCCTGCAGAGCGGCGACTTTTTCGGGGAGATCGCCCTGATCAGCGATCAACCCCGGACCGCCACGGTGACGGCGCTGACCCGGGGACGTTTGATGGTGCTTTCCCGGGCGAACTTCATGGAACTGGCCGGGCGTTTTCCAAAGGTGTTGGAAGTCGCCCAGAGTTACTTGCAACAGCGGGCCGAGCATACGGTTTCCACCATCATGACCCTCGACGAGGGCGGATCGGACGAAGTGGTGGTTTGAACGACGGGAGCGGTATGATCGAAACGGGGAAAAAACCGGAATCGGTCAGTTTGGAAGAGCAACTCATCGCCCTAAAATTTCAGGTCTCCGAGCTGAAGCAGAAGCTCGCGATCAAGGAAGGAGAACTGGAGATTTTCCGGGAAATCGGGCAGATCTCCCGGACCTTCGGCCGGTCGGCGGAGCGGCTAAAACTGGGTGAGATTCTGGACGGAAGCCTGGATCTGATCCTCAAGCTGGTGGGGGCGGAGGCCGGCACCATCTTTCTGAAAGAGAAGGAAAAAGATCAGATTGTTTTCCAGGCGGTCCGGGGGTTCGGAAGCGAAAAACTGAAAGGCAGAAGATTAAAAATGGGTGAGGGGATCGCGGGGTGGGTGACCCAGACCGGCCGGCCCTATGTTTCCACCCAGGTGGCCAACGATCCGCTCTGGCAAAGGGAATACGCGGATCTAGTCGGTTTTGAGACCCGGGAAATTCTCTGCGTGCCCCTGAAAATCGGGGACGAGATTTTCGGAGCGGTCGAGGCGATCAACAAGAAGAACCGGCAATTACTCGCCCAGGAAGACCTGGAGAACCTTTCCTCCCTGGCCAGCCAGGTCGCCATTGTCATCCAAAACGCGCGGCTTTTCCTGGAATCCCACCAGCGGATGAAACAGCATTCCGAGCTGATCGAGGTTTCCGCGATCCTCAATTCTTCCCTGGATCCCCTGGTGGTCCGGAAAAAGGCCATGGAGGCCGCCACCCGCCTGATGGGGGCGGAGGTGGGTTCCCTGCTCCTCCTGGACCAGGAAAAAAGGGAACTTTATTTCGACGTGGCCCTGGGGGAAAAAGGGGACGCGGTGAAGCAGATCCGCCTGAAAATCGGCGAGGGCTTTGCCGGATGGGTGGCGGAAAAGGGCGAGGCGCTTTTAATCCCGGACGTCTCCAAGGATCCCCGGCATTTCCGGGCGGCGGACCAGAAATCCACCTTTTCCACCCGGGATATGGTCTGCGTCCCGGTCAAGGTCAAGGACAAGATGATCGGGGTTCTCCAGGCGATCAACAAGCAGGGCGGGCAGACCTTCAGCCAGGAAGACCTGGAGCTGTTCAAATCCCTGGCCAACCAGGTGGCGATCGCGATCGACAACGCCAATCTCTACTCGGAAATTCAAAGAACCTTTCTGGAAACGGCGGAAGCCCTGGCCGAGTCCATCGAAAAACGCGACCCCTACACCGGCGGCCACACCCAGAGGGTGGTGTTCTATTCCTGGGCGATCGCCGGCGAGATGGGTCTGCCCGACGAGGAGATGGAACGACTGCGGATTTCCGCGGTCCTGCATGACATCGGCAAGATCGGGGTGGAGGACCGAGTCCTGCGCAAGGAGGGGCCTCTCGACCAGGAGGAACTGGCCCAGATGCGTCTCCATCCCGAGATCGGGGCGCATATCGTCCAGCATATTGACGGCTTGAAGGACGTGGTCCCGGCCATTCTTCATCATCAGGAGCGTTTTGACGGGAAAGGCTATCCCGGCGGGATCAAGAACGGGGAGATCCCGATTTTCGCTCGGATTATCGCCGCGGCGGACACCTTTGACGCGATGACCACGGATCGTCCCTACCGGAAGGCCCTGCCGGACCAGGTCGCTCTGGATGAGCTGAAAAAGTTCGCCGGGATCCAGTTCGATCAGCAGGTGGTCGAGGCTTTCATTCGGGCTTACCAGAAGGGGAAGGTCAGGTCGGTGGGCAAAAACACCGCCTAGTCAATTAGGGTCAGGGGATCGGGAGAAGAAGATGGGGGCGGACGACAAACTGTTTGAAAAGTTCGGGAAGTCGTTTCCGGCCGGGACCGTGCTTTTCCTGGATGGATCGGCCGGCCAGGAGATGTACATCATCCAGTCCGGCAAGGTCAAGATCTCCAAGAAAATCGGCAACCTCGAAAAAACCCTGGCCATCCTGCCCACCGGGGAATTTTTCGGGGAGATGTCCATCCTGAACAACCGTCCCCGCTCGGCCACCGCGACCGTGATCGAAGACGCCAATCTCCTGGTGATCGATCCCAAGACCTTTGAAGCCATGATCCGGAACAACGCGGAGATCGCCATCCGGATCATTAAAAAGCTGGCGGTCCGCCTGCAGGAGGCCGACCATCAGATCGAAAGCCTGCTTTTGAAAAACAACAACCAGAGGGTGGTGCATATCCTGGTGCGCTGGGCTGAGGCCCGGGGGACCCCGGAAAACCAGGGGATTCGGGTCGGTGGCAGCGAAGCGGAATTGGAAACGGCCTCGGGCCTGGAAACGGGCAAGCTCCCGCCGATCTGGGATGAGATCGCCAAGGCGGGGGTGGCCCGGAAGGATGAAAAGGGGTATTTCATTCCCGATCTGGAGAAACTGAAAAAATACCTCGATTATCTTTCCATGAAGGAGCAGTTCGGGGGTTAACCCGGAAAGGTTATGGATTGATACCAATGACTAACGCCGATTTGTTGTTTGTTGAATGTCATTCCTGCGCAAGCAGGAATCCAGGAATCTCTCGGTTAACTCAACGAAATCCCGAAGTGGTTTAAGGGAAATTCCAACAGGAGATTAGGAAATGAAGCTAAGGGTTCTGGGTTGCTATGGCGCCAAGATGCCGGGTTATGCCACTTCGGCCTTTTTGGTCGGGGATTCCATCCTGCTCGATGCCGGGGCGGTCACCAGCCGGCTGACCCTTAAAGAGCAGGTAAAAATCCGATCGGTTTTGATTTCCCATACCCATATTGATCACCTCAAGGATGTTCTTTTCCTCGCCGACAATATCCAAGGGAGAAATTCCCACTCCATTTATATCTACGGTTCCCGGGGAGTTGTCCGGGCGATCCAGAAAAACCTTTTCAACTGGCTGATCTGGCCCGATTTCACCCAGATCCCCAGCTCTCGGCATCCCATGGTTCGTTTCAAGGTGATCCCGGTGGGGAAAAAGTTCCGGGTGGAGGGCCGCCGGGTGCTGGCTTTTAAAAGCAACCACACCGTGGAGTCGGTGGGCTATCTGGTCGAAGGGGATAAAGGCTGGCTGCTTTATTCCGGCGATACCGGACCCAATCCGAAGATGTGGAAGCTGGTCAACGCCATCGGCAATGTCAAGGCGATGATCGTGGATGTTTCTTTTCCGAACGAGATGGAGAAGCTGGCCCGGGTCAGCCGGCACATGACGCCCAGGATGCTGGAAGAAGACATGAAACATTTAAAGGACCGGGGAGTAAAGATTTACATTTTCCACATGAAGCCCGCCTACCTGCAGACCATTTCCCGGGAGCTCCGGAAGCTCACCGATCCCCCGGTCACCATCCTTTCCCCGGGAACGAAAATCGAATTTTAGAAACCAACCTGTATTCATCTTCCTTATTCCGTCATTCCGCACTTGATGCGGAATCCAGTATTTTTTGATCGCTTGGATTCCCGCCCTGGCCGACACGAGCTATCGGCTCGGGCAGGCTGGAGTTTATCCTGAGCGAAGTCGAAGGGAAGCGGAGCCTCGCCAATATTGATTCGGAGTTCGACCCCGCACATCCGACATACGACCTTTATCCGGCGTTCTTTTTCTGGCATAGAGGGAAATTAGAGGGGGCCTTAAAGGGATTGCCTGGAGGGTTTGCAATTATTGCTAAAATTGAACCGATTCAGCTTCAGGCATATAATCGGTTCCATCGGATGACATACCCTGTCACTGCAATATTTTAAAATAAAGGTATGAAAAAGGACTCAAATTTAAAACCTTACCGGGGTAGTCGGAAACATGTCCTGGACTGGACCGGCTTGGATAAAAGCGAATTATTGTCCTCCCTTAACCAGCTTTTGGAACCGTCCGGGTCGATAGTAAGCCCCGGTGATCATTGGATGCCCAGGGGAGAAAAAGAGCCAGCCGAGGCAAAGCTCCACGAGCTTGGTTCTGAATACCTGCCCAAAGAAATAGCCCAATCCCTGGATAATTGGTGGCTGAAGCATAAGAGGGGGGCGAATCGTCCAAACTGGGATTTTTTAGCCACCTGCACAATAAACGGCAAGAAAGGCCTGGTCATGGTGGAGGCCAAGGCTAATTGCGCTGAGCTAAAGCTCGAAGGGAAAAAGCTTTCTGCCCCTACCCAAAACTCAAAGGAAAACCACGAAAAAATTGCCGAGGCGATCGAAGAATCACGGCAAGCGTTGGCCCGAATAATCCCCGGGGTAGAAATCTCCCGGGATAAGAACTACCAGCTTTCCAACCGCGTGGCCTACGCATGGAAACTTGCATCCCTCGGTATTCCCACCGTGCTTGTTTACCTCGGTTTTTTAGGAGATGATAATATCAAGGATGTCGGCGAGCCGTTGCTAGACGAAAACCATTGGAAGAGGGTATTCGGAGATTATATAAAAGGGGTCCTGCCCGAAGAATTCCTGGAAAAATCGATTGAATGCGGCAAAGCCTCGATGCAAATGCTTATTCGATCAAGAAAAATTGTTGAGTCTAGCCGCCTATGCCCTTGCTAAAGATTTTTTACTTTGACACTTTCTTTAAAACCGTCAGAAAACGATCCCAACCTAATGTCCCTGACCAGATGAACCAGATTGGCAAAAAACAAGATGTGACCCCGAAAAGACGTATACTAAAATAAAATTGGGACAAAATTATCAAAATAAGTAATAACGTCTCGGAGGCACTGGGATTTTTTAAAATTGATGATCTCAAAGTGATTACGGTTAAAGGATAGCGAGGCGATTCATGGCGCAACTACAGTTCAAGGGAAAGACGTTTGTGCAGAATCACCACTTGCTGGTGAAGTATCACGAGCTTATCCCGGTCAAGACCAAAAGCCTGACGGACAAAGTGAGTCTGCATGACAACCTGATAATCCACGGCGATAACCTGAAGGCCCTGAAAGCGCTCTTGCCGCTTTACTCCGGGAAGATCAAATGCGTCTACATCGACCCGCCATATAACACTGGAAACGAGAAATGGGTCTATAACGACAATGTCAATTCGCCAATGATGCAGGACTGGCTTGGCAAGGTCGTTGACCGCGAAGATTTGACCCGGCACGACAAGTGGCTCTGCATGATGATGCCCAGGTTGAAGTTACTCCGCGAACTCATGACCGAGGATGGCGTCATTTTTGTCTCGATTGACGATAACGAGGTCCACCATCTGCGCGATATCATGGACGAGATATTCGGTGAGGACAACTTCATCGCCACGATCATCTGGGAGAAGGTCTATTCGCCAAAGAGTTCGGCTAAATTCTTCTCGGAGAACCACGACTATGTCGTTGTCTATGCTAGAAACCGAGAGAACTTCGTGCTCGACCTCCTGCCTCGAACCGAGGAAGCCAACGCGCGATACGCGAACCCAGACAACGACCCCCGTGGCTCTTGGAAGCCAGGTGACCTGTCGGCAAGAAACCCATATAGCAAAGGCACGTATAGTATCACATGTCCCGGTGGTCGGGTAATCAAAGGACCACCGCCCGGAAACTACTGGCGCTACTCTGAAGAAAGACTCAGAGGACTCGATGCGGACAAACGAATTTGGTGGGGCACAGACAAAAATCAGGTTCCAGCCATTAAGCGTTTTCTCTCTGAAGTCAAGCAAGGTCTAGTCCCGGAGACTATCTGGACTTATAGCGAAGTTGGTCATACACAGGACGCCAAGAAGGAACTGCTTGCCATTTTCGGAGATGACTTTCAGAGCTTCACGACTCCCAAGCCCGTTGATCTTCTGAAACGGATCGTTCGGCTGAGCACTGACAACGATTCCATAGTACTGGACGCCTTTGCGGGCTCCGCCTCGACCGCCCAAGCAGTCCTCGACGGAGCCTGTCAACAAGTTTGAGACACCCGCGCGATGCATTTACTGTACAATCTTCCGGGTGAACCCGCCGGTCATCGGCGGGTTGATCCAGACCGCTTCGGGCAGCGGCGC
>Ga0315289_10007837_pt1 | contig 15501 bp, 13 predicted proteins | sample YL17G11_40_MG_FD_203452 | JGI IMG/M metagenome (GOLD analysis project Ga0315289, IMG submission 203452) | Sediment microbial communities from Yellowstone Lake, YNP, Wyoming, USA - YL17G11_40 | ecosystem: Environmental > Aquatic > Freshwater > Lake > Sediment | place: USA: Wyoming | collected... | reverse complement strand
CTGAAAGAACATGTCTCGGACGAACTTCAAGCTCAAGTCTTAATCAAACGCTACCATCTCTTTCCAAAGCTGAACTATACCCTATCCCCAGCAATTTGAGAAGTTATTTTTCCGCAAGCCCTAAGGGAGTATAGATTCGAGTTTGAAGAGCTCTGTCAAGTTTGACATCGATTTCCTCCCCGACTTGCTCAAGCCTCAATTGACAGACACTGTCAGATTTAACCCGAGTGTCCTAGGCTTGAGCCTCTATATCGCGACCAATGGTTTTAAAAGATTAGGCAAAAGAAGAATTCTCATTATCTATGGTTGCAGTAACATTGCAGTAGTCAGCAAGCTCTAGGGCCCCAATAGAACTGCTGGTTTCAGGAATCTCGACAAAGGTTTAGAATTCACCAATTTATTTAAGGAGTGAGGTATGCCCATTTTTTAGGCAAAATAGTGGAGAGCCCTTCATTAAAGGGGAAGAAAATCTAATATCCCAGGTATTCAACATTTTTTGTGGATTTAATAGAGGCAACGCAACTTATTGAAGTGGAAATTATTTTCTTAAAAATTACATTCGATCTGCTTTTGTTCCTCTTCAGTTTAACCATCTTTATGGATGGCTTAAAACCCGCAGAGGTGTCCAGAATTATCAATTTTCTATCACAATAAACATGGATCAAAATTTTTTAACAACTCTGATTGCTTTCCCCATTTCTGTTCTTGGAATGGAATTTGTGGGGATCAGCTCTACATTGGCGTTGAATGTTAGAGTTTCCCCTATTTTCTTTTCTATTTTCTGCCTGAGGCATTCCATTTCTTCTGGCTGGATTCCCTCACTATGCTCTACAATGATATCAAGATGGTCATAGGGCCCGGGATGTTTGAGCACAATCTGGAAATCTCCAGTCACATCAGGGACCAATGTGGTTATAACCTCTGCTATGCCCGAGGGGAAAACATTGATACCCTTGACGTGAAGCATATCGTCGGATCGACCGATTACCTTCATACGGAACCCAGTTCGTCCGCATCGACAGAGTCCAACTCCCAGAACCTCTATCATGTCCCTCGTCCGATAACGAACAAGTGGCTGGGCTTCCCTGTCCAAGTTTGTGAGAACTAACTCCGCTCTTATCCCTTCTTTAATGCCGATATCTTCACAATTAGACGGATCTATGAGTTGGGCTATTAAAGCGCCCTGCCCCAAAAAATGAAGCTGATAAACGTCATCACAAACTGAGGAAAAGTTGCATAACACGTCCGACATCCCGTAATTGGCGTTTGATGCCTTCATGCCCCATGTTTCCTCCACATGTTTTCTAAAATTTGGGTTCTCCAGTGCTGGCTCGCCTCCGAAAAGGCCGAGTCTAAGACCAAGCTCGACGGGCTCAATACCCAACTCCTCCCTAACTACGTTTTCCAAATAGTTGGGATAAGACGGTGTGGAGGATATGACATTGATTTTGGCCTCCTGAATAACTCTCACTAATTGAGACGAATTTCGTACCCCAAAGGGGACCACCGTTGCTCCTGTGGTCTCCAGGTTAGAATGGTCAGTATATCCGCCCATCCATAGGCAATAATTCAAACAATGAACGACTTTGTGATGAGGTCTTAGGCCCCCTGCCCAAAAAGCACGAGCGCCACATTCATTTGTCTGCATAATATCGTTCCTTGTCAAAGCAGTATAAAGGGATTTCCCTGTAGCACCAGAGGTACGGTGAACCCTGATGACTGATTCCGGAGATGTGGCCAAGTAATCACCAAAGGGGGGTTCCCTCTCTTGTGACTCCCTCAACTCAGTCTTTGTAGTAAAAGGCAGGTGTGAAAGATCCTCTATGTGCCGAACATCACCAGGGGTGAGATTGGCCCCTTTGAATTTCCTTTGATAAAATGAGCTCTTGGCATAGACATATTCAATTTGGCGTCTTAGCTTATTTAGTTCCATATGGCGCTGTGCATCTGGCAGGATCGCCTCCATTTCCTCATTCCACACTTTTCGGTACATCGTTCTCCCCTTCTTACATCCTCAGCTCATGAGAAACGAAGTTAATTTCACCGCTTTTTCATGTCTGTGAGCTTTTTCTTAACAAATTCTTTTTGGTCTTGGGTCCCAATGCAGATTAGAAGATGATTAGCCTCAACCTCCAGTATCTGCTCAAAACTTGAGTGGAGACCTAGATCAATGGCTATCCTAGAAAGCTTAACCGCAAGGGGGGATCTCTCTGCAATCTTTCGGGCAATCGCTATAGCCTCCTCCAACAGGCTTTCCCTTGGGACTACCCTATTTACTAACCCAATACGGAAAGCTTCATCGGCGTCTATAAATTCACCAGTAAAAATCAACTCCTTAGCCTTCCCTAATCCTACTAATTGTGAAAGTAGCTTGGTGCCTGCAGTGGTAACGGTGAGTCCTACACCTGTTTCTGGAAACCCAAATTTTGCATCATGGGCCGCTATCCGTATATCGCAGCTCATTGCGAACTCGCATCCTCCACCTACAGCATGCCCAGCGACCGCAGCTATCAGGGGTTTACCAAGTTTTAGTATCAACCTTTGTATTTCTTGAAGCCTATCCGCTTCCTCAATCCATGTTTCGAAACTCTTTCCAGCTGAGGTCTCTTTTAAATCTTCACCTGCGCAAAAAGCCCTTCCAGCACCAGTTAGGATAACTGAATTCGCCTTTTTGTCTTCTTTGGCGGCATGCAACTGATCTATAAAATCCCTAAGAAGATCTCCGTTTATTGCATTTAGGCGATGCGGTCTATTCAACGTAATAATCCCAATATTCCCCTCCCGCTTGTAAAGAACAACTCTTCCTTGCATATTAACCTCCGATCAAAATTATTTATGTGTCCAATTCTAATATTTTAGATAAAGCTTTTGGGAGCATAAGTATTGACTCCCCATGTTTACCATAAAACTACATCCTTCCAAGGTAGACTCTCTGTACATCTGGGTTTTGTGTTAATGCCTTCGCCTCATCCTCGAGGACTATCCCCCTTGACGAGCTAATACAAGTACACGTTTCGGGTTTTCTACTAACATGGTGTGTATGTGATCCTCCGAAATACCTTTGCGCCGCATTCGAGGAACAATATTATTTAGAATATGTCCATAGCCTAGACCACCATAACGGACCCAGCGAGTCTTCCAGCAAATGTCATGTGATAGAAGGACATGTTTTACGTATCCATTGGAGACGAGTTCAATAATTTGGTTAATACGATAGTAGTCGTTAGGAAGATCTATGTCTGACAGAGGGTAATTAGTCTCTATTGAGAATTCGTCGTAACCGAGATAACAACCAGCTTCACATACCTTTCGACGAGTTTCAAATCTAACTACGGTTCGCTCGATATGGGATATAATGGTGCGGCTAAGATCGGCACCAGATTCCCCCAAGAATTCAATAGCTTCAAGTATCGCTTCTTCAGACCGACCTGGATGGATCGACAAGGGGGCCCCTGTTCGTCGCTGTGCTCTGGCGCCAGCACGCAACACCTTCTTCTCGTTTTTTCCCCAAGGCCAAGTGCAGCCAATTTCGCCAATGATCCCTGCACACACCTTTGTTTCACCAATACGTGTTACACCTCCACCCATCGTCACATCATGTATGCCCTCTGTAATGTCACTTACGAACTTCTCGAAAATCTCGTCCTCTGTCATCGTTTCAACTTCTGGAGGATGCAGCGCTGTTACGTAGTAGGATGTGCCCATAATGATGTTAATGCCAGTGGCCCGAGCAATACGGGCTAGACCTTGAGGATCACGACCAACGCCTATAGGAGTGACCTCAACGATTGTATCACCGCCAGCTTGTTTGTAGAGGGAAACCTCATCAAGGGCCACTCGTTCGTCAAGGAGTCGCAAATTATCTAAGTTACTAGACCAGTTATAATTGATCCAACCAAGGTACTCTAGTGGCATATCTGAGTTGATGGGCTGATAGGCCTTAGCCCTATCGCTAGCCGCGACAGGTTGGATAAAGATGCCCGAACCATCCATCAAGATATGTTCGTGACACAGAGTGACCCCCAAATCCTCTGCCTCAACCGGGCCAAGGACGGTTAAAGCCTTTCCTACGATATTTTTTGTTTCAATTTTTGGTACTGACATACTCTTTTTCCTTTCATTAGTCTTTTATTAGGCCTGATCGCATTGATAGACGGTTGGCTAATTAAACCATGGCCTTGCTTCTTCGATTTGCGCAGCAGGCCGAAAAAATGTGGCCTCATCGCAAAAACGGGTTGCAAACTAAACACCAATCGGAAGACCATCACCATTCCAACATTATAGCACTGTAATGGCTGGCTGCCTTGTAACATTGGAAAGGGATGTTTGACGTATGCCTCTATGTCGCCCTTAGGAGATCGAATTTGCTTATTGGTAGAGGCGGTTGCCCTTTGCTAGCGCCGGTTGATCTTCAACACGCCGCCTTTTTAAAGGCTCAGGTTCTTAATGCCCCACAAAGCACACGTCGCGGATTCTCAATGAGAAGAAGATCAATTTCCAGTGGAGATAACCCCATCTTTTGCATCTGCGGAAGAATATTCTTAAGGATATGGGCGTACCCTTGGCCTCCAAATTGCTTCAATTGTATTTTCCAACAAGTGTCCTGACTGATCAGCATTTGCTTCAAAAATCCGGCATGTGCGAGGGAGAATATTCCTCTTAAGCTCTCTATATCGGAGGGAAACCTCTGCTTAATCGTATCGAACTGAAATTCCTGTCCAAAAAGGTCATATCCTAGATAAACTCCCCTCTTACATAATTCTTTTTGGTATTCAAAATCATCCCAGGAAACTGACTGATGGCAAAATATAGTTTTGGTTAGGTCGGTTCCTTCCTTTTCCACTATATTCAATATTGCCAAACATTCCTTAGACCATATAGGGGGATGAATATAAAAACAAGCTCCCGTTTCCTTTTGGGCCTGTGCAGCACCCTTTAACACTTTCACCTCATTTTCTATTTTAAGATCCATTATGCCGATTTCCCCAATGACACCTGCTTTTATACCCGTCCCTCCAACTCCTTCTACCAAATCACGAACTATTTCATCCCGAATTTCCTCGACCGTCATTGTATTCAAATATTCTGGGTGGCTAAGGTGAACATAGTACCCTGAACCCATGATTATATTTATCCCAGTAGTTTTGGAGATCTCAGCAAGTGCAGCTGGATTTCTTCCCATTCCTCTGCAAGTTACATCCGTAATGGTTTTGCCTCCCAAATCTATGAATTCCATAAGCTCTTTTATAGTTAAATTCGGGTCTAAAAGCAGGCAGTTGTCTACAATACTGTCTGGATTCCTGGTCAACATTTCCCTATTCTTGATTGAAACTTTTTCAGAATATATTGACTCTGTTAAACCTCTATCAGGTTTCCTAGCCCAACAGTTAATATCAACCAACAGATGTTCATGCACGAGTGTGATTCCAAGCTCCTCGCCACTAATTGGTCCTGTTACTGTCATGGCAGCACAAATCACTTGTTTTCCTCTTATTCTTATTAAATTCGATGCATCTTAGGTTTTCTACTCTTTTTATGGGATTTCAGAAGATCCAAAGTCTCAATTGGAACCCTTAGAATGAATGTTCGGTTTTCACTTTTTCTCTATCTATCATCCCATCTTTAGTTTTGGGTAAGGCGTCGACAAAGACTATATACTTTGGCTTCTTATATCTTGCAATGCGTGAGGCCACGAATTCAATCAGCTCTTGAGGCTTAAGATTACTGTTCGGCTTGCACACGCATACTGCTTTAATGGCTTCGCCCCACTGCTTATCAGGAACACCGAAGACACAAGTTTCAAGTACGTCTGGGTGTTTAAGTAGAGCCTTTTCCACTTCCGCAGGGTATACGTTTTCCCCGCCGGGCTTAATGAGTTCTTTTTCTGACTTACGTTTTTGATACCAGAGGTATCCCTTTTCATCTATCAGCCCGATATCTCCCGTGTGATGCCAACCTTCTCTAAATACATGGGAAGTATCCTTATCTAAGTTCCAGTACTTTTGAAACACCAGAGGTCCTCGGACCACGATCTCTCCTGGTTGCCCTAATGGAACCTCACGATCGTATTCGTCAATCAACGAAATCCGCGCCAGGGGAGTTTCTTTTCCGGAAGAATCGGGTCTCTCACTATACGGACAAAGCGTGCACCACGCTGTGGTCTCTGTTTGGCCATAGCCAACCCAGAACTTGGCTTCTGTTAACTGTTGAAGACGCTGAATTGTCTCCGGATTTTCTATACCGAGCACTACTTGAAGACTTGAGAGTTTTTGGCCCGATGCCTCCGATTGATCAAGGAGCATGGAAGTCATAGGGGGGTAAGTTAAGACTATTGTAACTTGCTCGTTTCGGATCCAATATAGTGCTTCCTGGGCATCAAATTTTTTGAGAATCACATTTCGGCCTCCTGCATGCATCACATAATTAGAAATTACTAACCCTCCAACGTGAAAGAGAGGAGTCAAGTTAAGATAAACAGCACCTGCCTTTATGCCCATAAGTGCAATGGCTTGAAGGCTGGATGTCACCAGATTCCCGTGAGTAAGTACAACGCCTCTGGGTCTTCCCTCAACCGCAGCCGTATAGATAATGACAAACGGGTCCTGCTGTGTCACCTCAACCTCTTTGAAATTCGAAGCCAACCCTGCAATTTCCCGAATAGGTCGTAAATTGTTTACCCGCTTTTCTCCCATCACTAAACTGTGGGCTACAAACATGCACCGATCCGCCAGGCCCTTGACCATCTCGGCGTACTCAGGGCTTGCTACCAATACTTTAGGAGTGCAGTCTTCCAAAATTACTTGAACCTCATCGGACTTCAACCGCGAATTAATGGGAAGCACAATGGCACCTAGACGAGCAGCTGCCCCATATAGGAGGAGGTACTCATGGCAGTTAGAGGCAACCACCCCTATCCGATCCCTTTTCTCTACACCTAAGGAAGTGAATCCTGAAGCCAGACGATCCACTTCCTGAGCATATTGGGAAAAAGTCCAGCGCTCATTCCCACAAACTAAGGCCACTTCATCTGTCAGAAAAGTGGCATTTTTTCGCACCACATCTTGAATTGTAATATCATACACACCCATCTCCCTTCCTCCTTTGTCTATTTGCGGGTCCAGTCGAAAAGTCAGGAATCTCCTAAGATCTTTCTTCTACCATGCAAATAGGAAAAGGGATACTTCCTCTTCTGCAAAAGTCATTGTATTAACCCGAACTTTATTAGATCAAAAATTCGGAAACTAAACGGAGCAATTGCTAAAAGTTTTTAGAATCTGTCCTAATGCATCAACGTGGTGTCAACAGGAACTATATTTATCAAGATCGTCTTGCAGCGTTTTTAAAAGGCAATATCACGGTGGCCTGAGCTTCGCAGGAGCTTTCATCATCTTGATTTGTGGCTAAGAGTCCGCATTCAACATATCCTTGGCTGTCTTGTTGATATTTCCTGGTCACTTTGCCTGATATATATAGGGTATCTCCAACCGGATTATGACGGACTATCTTGGCATTGAGTTTATATAGCCAACCATCGTCTCCAATCCAGTTGGTCATCAGATGACTCATCCATGAAACGCGCTCGGGCCCATAATCATAGGCCGCAGGAGTCCCGACGGCCTTGGCTAATTCATCCTCCCAGTGAACCCTTTCGGGAATGTCAGGAATATTATAAGCATTAGGAATCGCGACACCTGGGTGGTCTTTATAGAGCTTGAAAGCTATTTTATGGGCCCGAATGTAAAGGCCCCCCCAACCTTGGACAAACGCGATGAAGCCTGTGACTGTCATCGGACCCTTAACAATTGTTGGTAGGCGGTCACCCTCTTTTACATCCTCCCAATATCTGGGTTCGGCCCCCCTAACTTCCTCATCTTGATACAATGATTTTATCTCCTTAATTTCATCATTTGTGTAAACCTTTCTGCCTTTGATTTTCTTATATTTTTCCCCTTTTTCCCTGGCCGTGGCCCTTTCTGTCCGAAAACACCAAGAATCACATTCCGCCAATTTCTCTCCTTTTTGGTTGTAAAAATCACCATGGTAGATCTGCTGGATGGCCCGTCCAGCAAACCTGGTTTCGTGCTCTACTAAGTCTTTTAAGTAAACCTCTACTTCAAATTTTGTTCCCAGATGGATAGGGAGGTACCAAGTCCAGTCCGTACCTGCGAACATGGCGTGCACTCCGGGTAATCCACCTACATATCCGCTGATAATTCGGTTCGTTGCGTAGAGGAAAGCTGGCGGTGCAATAATACCACCATATCTCGTCTTCACGGCATAGTCAGGGTCTGTCCATAAGGGATTATCATCCCCTATTCCATAAGCGTAATGGCGTATTGAATCAAGCGCGGCTTCTGTCACCCATGGCCAAACGGTCTTAATAATTTTCAACCCAATACGCTTCTTAAGTTCCTCTAATCCTTCCTCAGTAATAACTGGAAAATGCTCTCCGAATTTCGTGACATCAATCAATTTTGTTGTCATTGGCGCCATTCTTTCTATTCATTTTATTTTTTTAATCCTTTGACATAGTAATTGTTAATATTGATATATTTCTCAGGTTTTTCTCGATTTATCCAAGTTTCTAATCTACGTGCGTAGAATTAAGAAACTAATCCTTTTGTCTACCCAATTCCTGCTCCCGTTCTTTGCGTACTCTCTCAGTTACCTTAGTGCCCAACTTTTCCGTATAGCTTTTCCCTATTGACTAGGAAGTCAGTATAAATGACACAGCGGAAAGTTATCTATCCGATAAGAACTAATCCGACCAAGATGCCCGAACCGATCTCAGCGGATTTAGTACGGCTCCCTATGGGATGGATTTTCCAGCCTACATGCTTTGCCAAATGAAACACATCAAACCCAACAGCCTCCAGCGAAGGTCTGGCTATTAAAGGAAATCTACAGCGTTGCCCGGGTAACAAGGCCTGACATTTATTCCGAAAACAAAAAACTCCTTTGCAAGAACCGGCTGAGAACCCCACCGCAAGGTAAAAACCATCGTAAAAAGCGGCCGCTTCTACCTCGCTGACAATTTTAAAAATCCTCTTGTAATGTCGTCCTAGTTTCAGAATTTGTCCGCCTTTATCAAAGGTCTCCTTCATCAAACACGTGGAAATAGCATCGCCGGCTATTATAGAGGGTTCGACATCCACTTTTACTGAAACACCCCAAGTATATCCACTCACGACCTCCCGCATCTGTGCAGCATTTACTGTAAATGGAGGACAATTGGCGTTAGTGTTAAACTCCATACATCGGGGAACTTGACATTTGTTGCGAACCCTTTCTTCAATCCTCATTTCTCGTGCTGAGATTCGTTTTGCATCACTAGCCCCGAACCGTATGGCAAGTTCTTCATATTTTTTCAAATGCTCTATAATCGGTTTTTTGCTTAAATTCCTAGCCATACATTTTCGAACTTTTCAAAGCTGAGACTAATTTATTAATTAAGATTTAGATCCTATTTCTCGATCGTTTCGCGGCGATCGTCTATAACTTTATACTTTTTCAGAAAAAAGTCTCCAGAAACCAATTCCACTTTAGCCTTTAGCCGTAAATCTTCCTTAATATAATTTTCAAGTTTAATTAGTGCCGACTTTTGCTTTTCCGGTGTTTTCTCTTTCCATTCCGCTCGAAAAATCAACTTGTCAATATTTCCTTCTTTAGTTATTACAAGCTGGTAGTGACCTAATTCTGGAATTTTTCTTGCCATTTCGTCCAATTCCCACGGGTGTAAAAAGATGCCTTTGACTCGGACAGATTGATCAGAACGACCAAAGATCTGCATCAAACGAGGGGATGTGCGGCCACAGCCACATGGCTCATCATTCCAGATGCCAATATCTCCCAGATTCATCCGGATTAGCGGATACTGTTTGCGCATTACTGTCACTACTACCTCACCCTTTTGCCCTGGTGGAAGTGGTTTTTCTGTCTCGGGATCGATAATTTCAAGAATGACCCTTTCATCCACATGCATGCCGTTGCCAAACCCACACTCATAGGCAATGAAACCCGCGTCCCCCGTGCCATATGCCTGTCGAATCATGATCCCATATCGAAATTCTGCATCATGCCGTTGATTGTTGTCGAGAATCTCTCCAGCTAAGTAAGCTATTTCTAGGTTAATTTCCCCTGGAATCTTTAAGTTCATCGCTTCGATAGTGTCTAAGATTTCAATAAAAAAGCTGGGATTACCAGTATAACCAATTACAGACAGATCACGCATCACTCTGACCTGAAGTTCTCGGTTGCCCGGTCCCATAGGGATAACCTTGCAACCCAAACCCAATAAAGACTTTTCCAGCATAGAACCACCTGGGCCAAGGTGGTAAGAGAAACAATTTTGCACCAAATCTCCGCGGCGAAACCCCATAGTGTATAACGCCTTCAAACCATGCCAATAATCTGAAATCTTCCCCTCTGGGTCATAAATGGGACCAGGAGAAACGAATATCTTATCGATTTCGTGTATGTTGGTTGCCAGTAGTCCTCCGAATGGTAAACAGTTTTTCTGCAATTCACGCAAATTGTGTCGGTTGAAAGTGGGTAACCGTTGGAGATCAGTAAGGGAACTGATATCCTTTGGATTTATATTATATTTATCGAAACGTTTTTTAATGGCTGTAGAATATTGATAAGCATGACTAATGAAATCTGCCAATAGCTTATTCTGATACATCAGCCTTTCCGATTTTGGCATCGTCTCCAAATCAAGATTATAATAACCACTCTTCCTATCCTTTTGGGGACCCTTGATTCTTACCCTACCCATCGTTTCCTCCTTCGATAGTGCTTCACCTCAGAAAAGCCTTTCCTTTTGCCAACATTTGTCAAGCCAAGATAGAACTCTCTAATGTCCTCGTTTGTCATAATATCCTCCGCACTACCTTCGAGAACAACGCGTCCGTTCTCCATGACGTAACAATATTTAGCAATTTTTAAAGCCTCATGAGCATTCTGCTCTACTAATAAAATCGAGACATTCTTTTCTTTGTTGATCGTGGATATAATCTTAAATATTTCCTCGACGACGAGTGGGGCAAGGCCCAAAGAAGGTTCGTCCATCAATAGCAATTTAGGACTACTTAGTAGAGCGCGCCCAATAACTGCCATTTGTTGCTCTCCACCACTCAGGTACCCCCCCAACCTCTTCTGTATGTCTCGTAACATAGGAAAGTATTCAAATACCATTCCCAAGTTTTGACGTATTTCGTTCCTATCTCTCCTTAGATTTGCTCCAACTATTATGTTTTCGTATAGGGTGCAATTTTTGAAGATCTTCCTCCCCTCCAAGATTTGAATGATGCCCATTTTGATAATTTCTTCTGGGTCTTTTTTCTCAATGCGAACATCGTTCATTTTTATCGTCCCGCGAGTAATGGAGCCATTTTCCGCCTTCAGTAATCCTGAAATGGATTTGAGCACCGTGCTTTTACCTGCTCCGTTCGCTCCCAGCAGGGTCACAATAGCCCCATCGGAGACTGCAATAGACACTCCTTTGACTACCAATATGACCTTTTCGTAGACAACTTCGATATTCTGAACTTCAAGCATACGCGATACCAAGAATATAAACGCGAGAGGGAGAAGTTCGCATACTATTAAATGGTCCCCTCTCCCTCGCGCCCATCATTCCCCGATAATATTTTCTTTATAAACGAACTTCCCTTTTTCCAAGACATATATTCGGCAAGTTTTAGTCGGCACATGATTTGTCGGGGAATATGATATTGGGGTACCTGTTAAGCCACCCGTGTCAAAGTTTTGAATGGTCTCCAGGCCTTTTTTCACGCCCTCACTGGTCGGGTCGCCTCCAGCACGCTTAATGCCCTCGAACAAGACCCAACTTACGATAGCGCCGAAAGTATAAGGTGTCGTGAATTTTTCCCCAGGATTAATCGCCGTAAGTTTTTTCATACCTGGAACGTCATCTCCATACATAGCAACCGGATGTGCTTCAAGGAAACCTTCGGCGGCTTCACCAGCAAGCTCTGGAAGAAGTTCATAACCAGCCCAGGCATGGCCCGCCCAAGTGGTCTTTAACCCCAATGCCATAGCATCTTTGACTACCACTGCAGCCCATTGAACATTATTGAAGTTAAATGTCAAGTCGGGTTTAAACTTCGCCAAGTTGATTAATTGAGGTTTAGAGTCTACAGTGGGGATAGGTACTGTCTGAATGTCCACTACTTCCATATCCAATTCTTTAGCGTATTCCCTTGCCGCATCGAGCTCCACCTTATAGATCGGGAGGACTACAAAACCGACTTTTGGTTTGGAACTACCCTTCCATGTCTTCTTGAAATACTTCATCGCTGCTTTAATCTGGGAAATGTACGATGCACAGATGGGGTAAACGTAAGGATTTTCTTTTGCGTCGTAGTAGGCCTCTTTGAAGCTAGCATGCACATAAGGAATTCTGTAAGTTTTTTGCAAGGGGAGGTAAGCGTCGATATCTAAAGCAGCCCATCCAATCATTGCCAATACTTTATCTTGCTGTGCGAACTTTTGGAATGCTTTGATCGTTTCCGGAGTTTTCCATCGGGTGTCTTCCCAGAGGATTTCTACCTTTTGTCCATTGATCCCACCTTTATCATTGACGATCTTAATCTGATCGTTGACGGCCTTCAGGTATTCTTTTCCTGAAATGGCTGTCGGGCCAGTCAAGTCAACCAATCCCCCTATTTTAATAATCTTTTCCGCGGCTGAACTGACACTGCTATGCAGCGATAATAAACCAACTAATAAACAGAATACCGCCAAACATATTAGAATAACTGGAATCCTTGCTTTTCTGTAAATCATAGTACCCTCCTTTCTTTTCAAAACTCTCTTACCTTGGACAAGAATCTCTTCAGCCTTTCTTTACTAAATTTTTCTCTCATCACCTCCTTCCTAAGTCTTTGTGAATTTTTGTTTCAGCTTTCATAATTCGATTGAATTCTTGAAATTCCCGCTCGATCACTTAGTAAGAATAAGGCCATAATTTGAAAAAGTCCCTTACTCTGGACCAAAGTTTAGCAATTCCCTCTGGTTCATAGATCAAGAAAATAATGATTATCATGCCGAAAATTCCCTCTCGTAAGAAAATTAAGTTTTCGACGAGATGGGGAAAATGATGCATTAACGGTACACTCAGTGCCTTGATGAACTCTGGCAACAAACCGATGAAGATGGCTCCTAAAATAGCTCCCTTAGCTGTCCCCATTCCTCCAATAATGATCATCGCGACATAATCGACAGAGATCCAAATGTTGAATTGCTCAGGGGTAATGAGTAGTACATAATGAGCAAACAGGCTTCCTGCGATTCCAGCATAAAAAGAACTAATTGCGAATGATAACAATTTGTATTTGAACAGATTTATTCCTAACACTTCAGCAGCGATGTCACGGTCGCGAATGGCCATGAAGATCCTGCCATAATTTGTACGCTTAATATTCAAAACGAAGAGGGTCGTGAGAAAGGCAACTGCAACACACAAAAAATAATAGCGGATCGGAGTATTTATCTCAAAACCAAAAAGTGATGGGGGAGATGTTACAAGCCCGTCAGCGCCACCAGTCAAATTTCGCCATACGATTAGGACGAACTCCATAACGAATTGAAAGGCCAGCGTAGCGATGGCCAAGTAGAAGCCCTTAAGTCGGATAGAAGGTATCCCTACGATCATTCCCAATAACGCAGCCATCAACCCAGAACATATAATGCCAATCAAGAAAGGAAATCCCAGTTTAGTGTACAGGATTACAGAAGTATAGGCACCAATGCCCATGAATGCCGCATGACCAATGGAGATCTGACCCGTAAGACCAATAAGAACGTTTAGTCCCAATGCTCCAATAGTTGAGATAAGGATAAAAAGGGCTATCGAAACCAGATATGGGCTTGCCATAAAAGGGAACAGACAAATTAAGATTATTAATACAGATACCCAGAATTTAATAAGAGGTCTTTGCAGAAGCTTATTAGTTTCTTGATAACTAACCTTGAAATCGCCACAGAATTTTGCTGTCAAACTAGCTTCCCCCTTACTTATACCTTTTCAATATCCTTGAGCCCAAATAGTCCGTATGGCTTTACCATTAAAATAAAGATCAAGATTATGTAAGGTACAACATCCCTAAGAACACCACTTCCGACATCCACAGGCATTAGGAAGGAAAGATACCCGACAGTAATTGTCTCCAGTACGCCCAAGATTAATCCCCCCAAAATAGCACCCATAAGGCTTTCTAGGCCTCCAAGAATAATGGCTGGGAAAACCTTAAGGCCAAAGGGCTCCAGGCTTGAGCTAACCCCACTTATGTTACCTATCAATATGCCACCAGCAAAGGCCACCATTGCAGCAATACCCCACGAAATTCCATAAGCTTTCTTGACGCTCACACCAGAGGCTTGGGCAGCCAACTGGTCATCAGCTAAAGCACGCATCGCTATTCCGGTTCGTGAATACCGATAGAAGGCACCAAAACAAAGCAAGAATATTCCAACGCCAATAAAACTATAAACCGTTAAATAGGGTATAGGTAAACCACCAAGCCTAAGAATTTTGCCATGCAGAATTGGCGGAAACACTCGGATTTCAGGACCACAAATGATCATTAAGGCACTTTTAATGACCGAAGCTAGGCCAATAGTGGCCATCACGACAGACAGGATGGGTTCTCCAATTAATGGTCTTAGAATCAGACGTTCAATGATAAGCCCCAAGAAAATAGCAAATCCAAAAGTGAGAAGCAGTGCTGAAACAAAAGAAAGATGAAAACTTTTAACCAGAATCACGCATAAATAGGAGCCCACCATTAAGAGGTGCCCCTGAGCAAAATTTATAATTTTGCTTGATTTATAAATTACCACAAAACCCAGGGCAATTAAGGAATAGATCATTCCTGTTAGCAACCCGTTCAGAAAGAGCTGAAAAAAATTGGTTAAACTTTCCATCGCGCTCAATTACTTTTATAAGGGTTCTATCTCACGAATCTTGACCTGTGTGTATATGGTCTTATCGATCCCACCTTCAAACTTCACTTTGGCACTAGTCTTTACTTCTTTTTTTCTTGAATACATAGATTCAATAATTTCGGTATACCGCTTATCAACAATATTTCTTCGGACTTTTTTTGTCCGCGTTAGTTCCTCATCATCTGCGTCGAGCTCCTTGTAAAGAATGGAGAAATACTTTATCTGAGCACTTTCGGGAAGGTCTTTTGTCAGAGCTACCACTTCCTTGCAAATCAAATCGTAAATTTCATCTTTTTGTGATAAATCGCTATAAGTTGTAAAACTGATGTGATTATTCTCGCACCATTTTTCCATGTTCCCCATGTCAAGACTGATAAGAACAACCAAAAAGGGGCGATTCTGTCCTATCCTCGATTTCCACGGTACTGGAAATGACTTAACACGCGGGGACATATCCCTTCATCGACCTTGTGCCAGGCCGGCGAGTTACATGTGCACGTTAGAAATATCAAGTACTGATAAATAAGCGTG
>Ga0315289_10007835_pt1 | contig 15501 bp, 15 predicted proteins | sample YL17G11_40_MG_FD_203452 | JGI IMG/M metagenome (GOLD analysis project Ga0315289, IMG submission 203452) | Sediment microbial communities from Yellowstone Lake, YNP, Wyoming, USA - YL17G11_40 | ecosystem: Environmental > Aquatic > Freshwater > Lake > Sediment | place: USA: Wyoming | collected... | reverse complement strand
GAGGAAGGCAGAGTCGCAGTGGTAGCGGTAAGTGGTAAGTGGATCGGGCGGCTCCAGGGCCACGCTATACATATCCGTCCTGTTTCCGCCGATGTCTACATTCCCGATAAAGATGACTACTCCGTTTTCAGGGGGCTTGGGGATGAGGCGGAGCCTGGCCATGGCCGACTCCAGAGCAGACTGGACGTTGAGGCGGGTTACCCTGGACTTTATGTTGGCGGCCTGGCCGTATTCAGCTCGCAGCTGTGCCGTCACATCGGAGATTTGCTTGTCGGGAGGTATGTAGAGCGAGATCAGCTCCGTGCCTCGTCCCTTCTTGCTCCTCAGGTCGTCGAGAAGACGTTTAAATTGATATTTTTCCTGCGCAGTGAGCTCCATCGGGAAATCTCCTTGCTCTCGTCTCGGCCAAGATATAAAAGGTTTCTTGGGACGCGCTGGAAAATATTATTTATATTAAAAATATCATTACTTAGATAATAAGCTTCACCCAGGTGGTGAAAAAGACGGATGGAGCAGATGGATAGAGCAGATGCCTTGAGATGAGGAAACTAAGAGAGTTATTCAAAGTTCGAAATATTCAAAAACTATATAAAGATATAAGTTACTTCATATTCTTATGGATCAATTGGTCGTGCTCCAGGAGATTTATGAATCTTTTTCTAAAGGCAGGGAAGGGCTGCAAAGCATTGATCCCAGGGCGATCGAGGGGAGATGCCCGGATCTAGTGGCCCGCCTGCTCAAGGCGTCAAAGAAGGGCAGCATCGACGAGGAGGTTTGCCAGAAGCTCCTAGAATGCCTGCAAGACATCTATGAGCTCAAAAGGCTGGGGGATATCTGCAGCCGGGCAAGGCTCTTTGGCCTGGCTGCAGAGTGCTATGACAAGGCCCTATCTCTAAACAGGGATCAGATGATCGGGCCTATCTTGCTCAACAACTTGGGTCAGGTCTACGCCCGGAAAGGAGATCTGGACAAGGCCACATTCTTTTTCCAAAAGGCAGCGCAAGATTTTGATCTCATGGGCAACGATAGGAGTTTGGCGCACGTCACAGGAAACCTGGCCTCTCTTTACAGGCAGAGTCAGAGCTGGAATAAGGCGCTGGAGCACAACCAGAGGAGCCTGGAGATCTTCGAGCAGCTGGGAGATGATTTTGGGCGGGCCCAGATGATCGGGAGCCTGGGAAGAATCTACGCCGAGATGGGGGAGACCGACCTGGCCGTCAAGCACCTGGAGACCAGTATAAGGGAGTTTCAGAGGCTGGGAGACAAGAAGAGCGGGGCACGGGTCCTGGACAAGCTGGGCAGGGTGGAGGTGCAGAGAAAGGATTGGGATCAGGCCTTCAAGCACTTCCACAAGAGCCTTTCTCTCCTGGAGGAGCTGGGAGAGACGAAGATGGCAGGAGTGGTCCTCTCCGACCAGGGGTGGGCGTTCCTTGAGAAGGGAGAACCCGGGGCCGCCAGGGAATCTCTGGAGAGGGCCGTGAAGCTCATGGGAAGAGAGATGCAGCCCGCCTATCAGAATGTTTTGGCCCGCCTGGCTGCCAGCTACAGCGCCTTGGGCAGAGATTACTCCTCGGCGGCCGAAGACTCCCAGCCCAATCTGGCCAGAGTCAATAGAGAAGCTGAGGAGAAGCTGAAGCTGGCCTCCCAGTACTTCGCCCGGGCCTCGGATCGGTATCTTGAGCTGGCTTCGTTTTCGGAGAGCGATATTCCTGAGATAAAAATCGCCGCCAGCGTCAACAGGTTCCTCTCTTACCTGGCCAGGGAGCAGGCCAGCGGCTCGGATGAAGAGGCTGTGGCCCTGGCAGAGAGAGGCATCTCTGCCCTGGACAGCGCTGTAGCCAATGCTGGAAAGGAAGAGAGAGCCCAGATTCAGGCTCTGCAGAGGGTGCTGGCTGGGATGAAGGAGGTGCGGTCCATCAGCCTGCTGGGAAATGAGCCCTGGAGGCTGATGAAGGCGGTCTCCAATTCCATCGAGTATCTACTGGGGGCGGCATCCCTGACCGCAGAGCCCGGTTTTCTATGCGATGCCTTGAGAGATCTGAGCGCATCCATGGAGGAGGAGAGAAGACGGCGAAGTCCAACAGACAAGCTGAGAGAAGCAGCATCCCACCTCAGGCAGGCGGAGAAGAGGTTTGAAGAGCAGGGGAAGAAAAGGAACGCCATGAAGATAGGCGAGGCCGCCATGCTCATTGAGAGCGTGATCGATGTTGAGGCCTCAGCTCAACCCGCGATTTCGCGCACGGCAGTTCTTAACTATAAGGCTCATCGCAATGCTCTGCTCCTCATCGGCTGGGTCTTGATGAGCAGAGTTCTCTCCCATATCGATCGCTTCCCCAAGATCTTCGCCTGGGATGGCTCTCTCCATCTTGCCACCAAGAACCGGGAAGATACTCCCAGGGAGGAGAGCCTCCCGGAACCCTTGCCGCCAAGCCTGCAGCCCGCTGGCGGGGCTGTACATCTGAAGCCGCCTATGCAGGCGATCTTTGAGCATGCCGTGAAGTCTGCAGAGGAGATCGTAGAGGTGGTCGAGGAGAGGGCCAGGCACCCGGCGGAGCCAGTGCCTGCCCGGGAGACAAGACCTGTTCCCGCAGAGGCCAATCTGGTTCCCTGCTTGCCAGCTCAGCTCCTACTTCCCCCCCCGGCACAGGGGAAGAGGTTTGAGGTCATCGAATCCGTGTGGGGGGGCCAAGAGGCAAGATCAGCACCATCCCCGGCAAAGGAAGAGCATGTGGCCGAAGGCCATAGATTCGAGGGCCAGGAGGTCAAGTTTGATGCAGGAGTGAGATCCGGCGGCGAGGTCGAGCTGAGCGCTCTTCAGATGCCAAATGAAAGCTCCGACGGCATCTTTTCTAACGGAATCAAGAGTTCGCTATCCATCCGCTTCCTCAAAGCCCTGCTGGGAACCGTTCTTGTGCTCCTGGGCATAGATGTGATACTACATTTGATATAGTAGTTCCTGACTTTAGTTAGGCGAGCAGGATGAAGAAGAGACGGCTGGAGATTCTTTTGGAGAAGGTCCAGGGCTTCTCCCAGCCCTCTCCTGGAAGGGAGCAGTATGCCACCCCGGCTCAGGTGGCAGCGGAAATGCTCTACTTTGCCCATCTGCGCAAAGACTTGGGCCTGGTCTGCGATCTGGGCTGCGGAACTGGAGTTCTGGCCATTGGGGCTGCACTGCTGGGGGCTAGGGCCATTGGGGTGGATATAGATTCTCAAGCCTTGCAGATAGCGAAGGCCAATGCCTCCCGGCTAGGAGCAGAGGATGTGGACTTTGTACAAGGAGATGTGAGCTCAATAGAGCTGAGGGGAATAGAGACAGTATTGATGAACCCCCCCTTCGGCGCCCAATGGGCGAGCCGGGGAGACAGGGCTTTCTTCCGCAAGGCCATGGAGCTGGGCAATGTGATCTATTCTCTTGCCAACCTGGGAAGCGAAGGTTTCATTAGAAGGTTTGTAGAACCATGCACAATTGACGAAGTATACCGCATTCCCTTCCCCCTGAAGAGATGCTTCGAGTTTCACAGCCAGGATGTAAAGACCATTGATGTTGAGCTGTACCGTATAGATTGTTCAACTGCGTTATAATTAGAGGGAATTAAGGATGGAATCCAGCTTTGTTCTTCCGGGAGATGTAGTGGGATCGGCCGAGGAGTTCGTGCCCGGAGACTGTACTTATGTGAAGGGCGGCATAATTTATGCCTCCACCGCCGGCCTGGTCAAGATCAATCCCCGCACTAAGATGGCCAATGTGATGCCCAAGACCAATGCGCCCCCCAAGCTCTGCCAGGGAGATATTGTAGTAGGCGAGGTTGTAGATCTCAAGGACAGCCTGGTAATAGTATCCCTGGCTTTTAAGAAGGGGTATGAGGACAGGCCCATCTCAGATGAAGAGGCCACCATTCACATCTCCAATGTGAAGAATTCTTACGTCAGAGATCTGAGGCAGATGTTCTCTTTGAGAGACATCCTCAAAGCCAAGATTATCGATGAGAGGCAGATGAGGCTCACCACTGGCGAGGAGGATCTGGGGGTGATCAAGGCCTACTGCAACCGCTGTATGGCCGGCCTGGTTCGCGAGAATGGCAAGCTGGTCTGTCCCAGCTGCGCCCACACTGAAACCAGAAAGCTCAGCTCTTGTTACGGATTAGGAGTGATTTAGTGAACCTAAAGATCCTTAAAAAGACTGAAGACGAGATTCGCATTGAGTTCGAAGGGGAGAGCCACACCCTTCTCAACCTGTTGCGCACTGAGCTACTCGTCGACAAGAGGGTCAAGCTGGCCACCTATGATACCAAGTTTCCCATAATGGATAATCCCATCTTCCGCCTCAAGACCGATGGCTCAGATCCAGTCGCAGTTCTAAGAGAGGCTTCGGCCAGGATTGCCGGCCAGGCCATGGAGTTCAGTGGCAAGTTCGCTGATGCCGCCCGATGATGGAGATAGATGGCTCTTTTGGTGAGGGCGGAGGACAGATCGTCAGAACTGCAGCGGCCCTATCCGCGGTAACTGGAACGCCGGTGAGCATCAGGAATATTAGAATGGGCAGACCTAAGCCTGGGCTTGCACCTCAGCATGTGGAGGCCCTTCTTGCCCTGGCAAGGCTATGCAGTGCACGCACGGAAGGAGTGGCTCCCGGGTCGTCCCGGATAGTCTTCAATCCGGGCAGGATAAAAGGCGGGACCTACAGGGCGGAGATCGGCACCGCAGGAAGCGTGACCCTTCTCATGCAATGCCTGCTTCCGGCCATGCTCACGGCCGAGGATCCTGTCTCCCTGGAGGTTCACGGAGGAACGGATGTGCAATGGTCTCCTACCATCGATTACTTCAGATACGTCTTTCTTCCGGCCTTGCGTTGCTTTGGAGCACGCGCGGGGCTGGAGCTGAGACAGCGAGGTTACTACCCCAGGGGGCAGGGTTCCGTCCTCCTCAAGACAGAGCCCTCTGCTTTGAGGGCAGCTCATCTTTCCGGCCGCGGGAAGGATATCGAAGGCATCTCCCATTGCTCTAACTTGCCCGGACATGTGGCCAGACGGCAGGCGGAATCGGCATCAAAGGTCCTGCGGAAAGCAGGGCTGGAGCCCAATATCAGCCACGAGATCCTCAAAGCGCCATCAACCGGAAGCGGCATAACACTGTGGTCGGGCTTCAAGGGAGGAAGCGCTCTGGGATCAAGGGGCCTGCCTGCGGAAGCGGTGGGAGAGAAGGCCGCAGAGGAGCTGGCTTTGGAGCTCAGATCGGAAACAACTGTAGATGTCCACTTATGTGACCAGCTCATACCCTATCTGGCAATGGCCGGGGGAAGCTACACCATCCGCGAGATCTCAATGCACACCCGGACCAATATCTGGACGGCGGGACACTTCTTCAAACGAAAGATAGGGGTCTCCGGTGAGGATATTTTCGCAATTGAGGCGGTTTGAGGAGCTAATATTTAGCTGCTAGTGCCTTTTCGGAGTTGATTTTCCCCATTTTTCTGCGGGTACTGAAAGATCAAGTCTTGCCGGGGATAAGCAGCTTTGGCGAAATTAGGCCATCCTTCTCGGAAAAAGGGCACTAGCTTAGCAACCGTTTTCGGCGCCCTTCTCGTGTAGTGTTTCCCGCGACCGTTTAGGGAACCGTCCGCGTTCTCGCGCGGGATCTAAAGGCCCCGAGGCGACACACGAAGAAGATCAATAGCAGAAAGTTATAGCTTGAAAGCCCGAGGACAGCCAGACTACCCCATCTCGCTGGTGCCTTTTTCTCGATTAAGATGATCCGATTTCGCCGAAGCGGTTTGTCCCCGGCAAAACGTGATTTATCCGTCCCTGGGATTAATGGGCAAACTCAGCCGGAAAGGCACTAGCGGCTTACAGGCCGCCGCTGCTCATTGCCCAGGCATAAGAATGGGCGGTTAGGAAATACTTATGCCGGTCGACAAACAACGGCGAAAGGAACAGGGGTTCCCGCGCGCAGGCGCCCCTTTATCTTATGAAGAACAACCTCTAGAATATTACTACGATCACGAGGAGGCACCTACAGTCGCAGGTGCTGGCGCCCTGGCAGGCTCAGCCATGATCTCGGTCTTTCGCACCTCTACCCTCCGCAGAGGATAGACAGTTTTGGCCTCTTTGTATATATCTAAAGAGAGCTTGCCCAGCACGACCTCCTGGATGAGCTGGTTGAGGTCCAGGCCGGTGGCCTTATCCATGACAACCCTTTGAGAGATCTCCCTGATGCTCTTGACTTGGTTGGCCCTGGCCCTCTTCACTGTGAAGCAGCTGGACTTCACCCTCACCTCATACCCATCAGAGGTGGTGATATCCACGAGGGAGTCTATTCGAGAGGTTCTTCTTTTCACCAGGGAACGGATGTAGTCGGTAGTCATCTCGTGGCCGATGAACCTGGTGTACGCTGCGTCCCCAGCCACCCGGTCCACCCTGAACCTGAGCTTGGTGTTCTGCTTGGAGAAGTTATTAGTCAGATCTCCCAGGGTGGTCTCTATGACCCTTCCCACAACTTTCTCAGGGTCATTCGCCACGGTCTCTCCTACTGGAGCCCTGCCGAACATCTCGGGGCTTACCACCTTGTACCACTGCTTGACCTTTCTGCTCTCAGCCTTTCTCTGTGATCTTCGCGCCAATAAACGTCCTCCAAGAAAGATATTGATCCGAACAGCATCCAAGCTTGCTATATATAAACTGATCGCCCTGACGGTGCAGAGGCCTTTCTATTTCCATTTTTTCTTTAGCTGGGCCAGACGTAGATGTAGACCCAGTTGGACCAGTCCTCGCAGTAGTATAGAAGGAGGTGCCAGCCAGGCGAATCCCCTCTGAGAACCGTCTGCTGCCAGCCTACTCCCTTGTATCCAAAGCACTTCACATCCGGCTGGCAGTAATATCCCGCTGGGCTTTGGCACTGCGTCCACTCAAAGGACCAATATGTGCCCGGCTTGCTGACCTTGGACAAGAGGTATGCTGTGCCTCCCACCTGGACGCTCCCCACTGTGCTGAGCCTGCCCGGCCAGGTCTGGATGTAGTACTGGTTGCACCTACAGGTGGAGGGGGTAGGGTAGACCTCCTGATAAGAGGAGACTGACTGCTCTGAGTAAGCTCCGATTGCTGTCATAGCGGATGCATCTTGACAGGCCGGGCAGCTCGTGGCCGGAGGTGTGACGGTCCCGGAAGGCCCAGTCCCTGAGATGGCTGCACAGTTTGGACATGACGCTATAGAGCTTTGAGATTGCATGCCTCCGGAGTAGTCAGCCACTGGCTGAAGCTGGCTCACATCAGGAAGGGTCAGCTGCTCAGAATTGGGATTGGGAGGGGTGGGTGCCCCCTGGGGCAAATTCCATAGGATAGCAGCCCCTGCAGAGCTGTATCCCGCGTTGAATACATTCCCTGGGCTGGTGCTGTATACGGGACTGGTGCCGTACGGGGAAGTGGTGCTGTATGGGGGACTGGTGCTATATGGGGGACTAGTGCCGTATGCGGGAGTAGAGCTATATCCGGGCGTAGAGCTATATCCGGGCGTAGAGCCATATACAGAGCTTGAGCCGTATCCGGCAACGCCAGGCCAGACATAGATGTAGATGTAGTTGGACCAGACCGGCGTATAAGGCTGGCTCGGATTTATGGTGCAATAGCAGAGAGTGTGCCAGCCGGGCACATCGCCTGTAAACCAGCCTTTCATGTATCCTCCAGATGCCGGGCTTGCACCGGTCATGGATGGATTTTTCTGGTCAGGATACCACTCGTAGACGTAGAAGTAGCCGGAATAGCCTACTTCCGCCCAGAGGGGTAGGTGACCTCCGTAGCTGCATCCCGCCGTGGTGCTCAATCCCGTGGAGGTTTGGACGTAGAACCTGTTGGCAGAGGTTGACGACGCAGGATAGTTCCAGGTGCTAGAGACGTAGCCGTAGCTCTGAGAGGGCAAGACCCGGGGGGAAGCTGCGGAGACAAAGTCCATAGTGCCTTCAGGCTGGAAGCTCTCCGGCTGGGGTTGGGCTAGGCCCAGCTTTTCGGGCGAGGCACTATCCTGATAAGGCCCGATGGCCTGGGACGCAGAAAGGGGGATGGTCGCCAGCTGAGATAGCGACGAAGTAACCTGAGGGCTATAGCCTTGGGCCTGGCTCTCCTCCTGAAACGCCCACATTTCGTTTATCTCGGGGGCCGCGTATCCCGTGGATAGGCCGGAGACCCCCGGGGACATTCCTTGAGAATAGGTTCCGCTGGAAAGAGTTCCATTGAAGGAACCCGTCTCTCCAACGGCTGCCCAGGATACATCGGCCAGAACAAGAACGGCCGCAAGCACAGCGATGAAGATCTTCATTTACCCCCACCAGAGAGTCGTTAATATTGCTATAATCTGGCGTCCTTCAGCTATTTAATTCTTGCCTAAGTGAGGAGATTGAAAGGACGAGTTTTTTAATAAGCATTAATAATAGCTTCCCCAATTCGTCAATAAAAATAAGTTCCCCTCTCAATCGCCGTTAGAGCGATTTGATGAGAAGGGAGCTACTGAGATTTCCTTCATAGATCCATGGGGGGCTCAAATCCCCCTGGCAGGCATGGCTTCAATGATCTTCTTGCCAGGGCGGGCAGAGAGTCAAAAAACAGTGGCGAAAAACAGCCGCTTCCTCGAGAGATGGGGCTGCTACAGGCGTGAGCTTGAGTTCCAGTGGGTCCTCACCGTCTCTGCAAGTCTCGGATTGCTGAACTGCCGGTATATGTCCATGTCCGCGGTGTAGCCCACAAAATGATCTATGGTTCCCCTCTCCATATTGGCCACCCAGATCTGTAATCCCATCTCTGCTGCCCTCTCGCCCTCCTCTTTGAAGAACTCTACGAAAGGAGCCAGGTTCTCTCCACTGGGCACCAGCAGTATGCAATCCTCTTCAGCTGTTGCCCTATGCTCCCGGTCTATCGATCTAATGCTTCCAAAGACAAATGCTCTGGCCCTACGATTGGCGGCCTGAAACCTCAGCTCCCCGCCCCCTTCTGTGGAAGGCTGGTAGCCTGCCTCGGCCATGAACTCCTTAAGAAGATCGACCAGGCTGTCGCGGAGGAGGATCCTCAGCTCGGGGATGGAGGAGAGGAACTGACGATAGGCTTGGTCGAAGTCTGCCTTGCTGTACTTTTTGGTATGGCTAAAGTGGAATATTCTGCCGCCAATGAGGGTGAAGCTATCCCGCCTGGGAAGATTGAAGCCGGGATCGGAGCCCATAATGCTGGCGAAGATTCCTGGGGCTATGGGCTTTCCCACCAGCTTCTGCAGCTCTTTCCGCTCAGAGGCGCCCAGATCCGCCCTGCGGACGTAAGTATAGGTCCTGTAGAGGAGCTCGCACCTGGCTATGATCTCCTTCCCTGCCAAGAGCTCTCTCAGAAAGAGGGATATCAATTCTTTTCCCGACATCCTCAACCCTGCCTGATGCTGGCCAGCTCCGCCCTCAGCTCTCCTATGGTGGCCACCCTCTCAGCGAAGGCGTTGTGCTGATGAATGCTCTCCTCATTTATCTGCTTCAGGGTAACTGCAGCATCATCGGGCAGATCCACGAAGGTCTGCACCACCTTTTGGGCCATAGTTCTGACACAATCCTCCACGAACTTGGGGTTTCTGTGAGCTCTGGCCACTACCACTGCCTCATCAGGCCTCTTCAAGAGGCCGTATACTTTGGAGCTCATGGACTCTTCAATGATTCGGATTATCCTGTCTATTGAGACGCAGCGCCGGTTGCGGACCTCTATGGAGATGCTGCCCCGTCCCCTCTGGTTGTGAGTGGCCACCGGGAGCCTGCTCGCGAAGCTCTCAGCATCATCTGCAGAGACGCCCAGCCTGGTGAGGTCCTGCCTCATCTGATCTCGCATTATCTCCTGAGCACAGGGGCAGGCCGTAGTGCCCAGCACCTCTGCTCCAACTTTCTTCTTCAGATACCCGGAGGGACCAGCTCTGGCCACTGCCTCGGCAAAGATATCAACTACCTCCTGGCAGTCGACCCTGGTGACGGGAGTCTGCCTCTTGACCACGTATTCGCTCTTCATCTTCACTTCAGCCCTGCTGGCATACTCGTGCCTTGACAGGAGCCTCTTGGCAATCTCCCCGCACAGCTCCTCTATCTCGTAGACCGGCCGGTTAATGGCCTCCTCAAGCACATCATCGATGACCTCGAAATTCCGGGAGAGATTGGCACCTTTGCGGTCGGAAGGAAGGTCGACGAATACCTCAAAGTTGGAGATGAGGACCACTGGGCGCTCGTCTCCGCCTCGCTCCACCTTCACCAGTTTCTTGACCCCAGTTACCCCTACTCTGGTGAGGTTTATAGGGTAGTCCGGCTCACAGGCCTGAACGTCAGGCAAAACAGCCAAGAGACCTCACCTTGGGCACAGACGCTCTTCTTCTAGCTGGAGGGACTCGTCCTCATCCAATCGAAGCAGGAGCTGGTCCACCTCCGCCAAGAGCTCTTCCAGGGTCTCTTCAATCTTTTGGCTCCGCTCGTCCAAATGCTGTAGTGTCCCCTCCACCTGGGCAAAAAGCTCCTCATCGCTATTCTCCAGCATTTCGCGGACCCTTTTCTCGATCTCCTCGGAATCGAGCATAGAATGATTCTTGCAGATGGAACCTATTTGAGACTTTTCCCGGTAGGGATGAGTCAGCTATATTTATCTCTAAAAAGCTTCTTTGGCAATTGAGGATGTAAGGATGATAAAGAGTTGCGCTCAACATGGATTATTCAGGGGAGAGAGCTGCTATTGCGGCGCGCCAGGTCGTCTGGTTCTGGACGAGTCCAGGACTGAGCAGCTGGGAAGGCTGGTGGCGGGAGCGCTTAGACATTTTCCTGATGAGCTGGGCCTGGAGATGGATGCCCAGGGCTGGGTGGAGCTTGACTGCTTGGCGCATGCAGTGAACAGCAGGCGCCGGTGGGCAAATAGAGTCCTACTGATAGCTCTTGTTCAATCGGATCCCAAGCACAGGTATGAGATCAGAGACGAAAAGGTGAGAGCCAGGTATGGACATTCCTTTCCTGTGGAGCTGGACCATCCGGATAACAGGCTTTCCAAGCTCTTCTATGGGGCCAGCGAGGAGGAGGCGGACAGAATCTTGGAGATCGGCCTCAAGTCGGCATCGCAGCGCTATGTCCATCTATCCACCACCCCGGAGAAGGCCTGGAAGGTGGCCACCTTTAGAACGTCCAATCCCAAGATCATACAAACGGATGCCGAAGCTGCTCAAGGTGCCGGAGTGAAGATGATGACGGTAAACGAGGACATCGTCGTCTCAGAGAGGATTCCTCCCCAGTATCTGAGCATTCTGCCCTGGAAGGGCCCTCCCAAGACAAATCTCGTCTCGTGAAGGCTTACCTGCCGAAGCGCCTCTTTCTCTTCTGGAAGTCTCTGATGGCACGCAGAAAATCCATCTTTCGGAGAAATCTCCAGTTGACTTCTGTGAAATATAGCTCCGAGTAAGCGGCCTGCCAGATCATGAAGTCGCTAAGCTGCCGGCCTCCGGCTCTAAGCACAAGGTCTGGCTTCTGCCTGAACCTGAGCCTGGCTTCCAGCGCTTTCTCATCGATCTCTGCTGGCTCCAAGGTTCCAGCCTCCACATCGACAAGCAATTTCCTGATAGCCTCAGTCACCTCGCGCTTTCCTCCGTAGCCCAAAGAGACCAGGAGGGATATCTGTCCCCCAGCTCCCAGCTGTCTGGCTCCTCGGGCATCGTGCAGGCTGACCTCAGCGGGCAGATCGGAGAGATAGGAGATCATCTTCTGGTACGTCTCTAGGGAGTCGTCGTTTATGTATATGGCCAGCGACCACAGGCCGAGCGACATGCTCCAGCCGATCAGATCCCTCAGAAGCTGGAGGCCCATTGGATCCAGGTCCTCTGGGCTGAGGGTGATGGCCACACATTTGGGCATGGGATACCTGGAGATCTGTCTGGCCAGAAGATATTCGTAGAGGCGGCGAAGCATAAAGGCTGTAGCTGCCCTTCATGGCAAAGTATTTTTGCGATGAAGAAGGGTTTTCGCTTATGCGGCGGCAAGAGGACCTGGCCAGGCTGGCCATAGGGCTGATGACGTTTCTTCTGCCCAGTGCCGGCTCCTTCACCGCTCTCCCCCTGGCAATTATATTCCTGTGGGATCCAAGCACCCGCCTTCTCTCCGCTTCCCTGGCTGCGCTGCTTATCCTGAGGCCCGCCCTGACCCTCACCGGCATGAACCTTCCCCTTTACGTCATTGCCATCTCCATGGTGGCATCTACCTTTGCTCCGCTTGCCTTCCGGAGGTTCGAGGCTCTGGCAGGGAGCATAATCTATCTCATGATAACTGTGGCTTTGGGCTTCCCCGTGGCAGCCTCTATCGCCTCCAGCTCCATATCGCATGAGAGAATACTATTTCTGGCGATCTTGGGGGGGTTGAGCGGAGCTTTTCTCCATCACGTCTCCGAGGAGAGGGATTTCACAGTTCCCTTTGGAACCTGCATGGTGATGTGGCTCTTCAGCTTTGACTATCCGCTTCCGGAGCTGCAAAGAATCCTTCTGATCTGCATCTTCGCCCTTGTCCTGGGCATCGGGGCCTATTGGGCCAAGGCCGCCGACTCGGATGCTGTTCTGAGTGAGACCATAATATGCCTGCTGGTCATACTCTTCGGCGGGCTGCCGTGGTTTCTGCTCTTGCTCGCCTTTTACCTTTTGGGCGGGGGCTTTACCCGGTACGGCTACGCTCGTAAGCGCGCACTGGGCATAGCTCAGTCTCGGGGCGGAGTGAGGGGATACAAGAATGTCTACAGCAACAGCCTGGTTCCCCTGGCCCTGGCCATCTTACATGGAATATACGGCAGCGACATCTTCGTCTATGCCTTCGTAGCCGCCGTGGCGACTGCCAATGGAGACACCCTGGCCAGCGAGATCGGGGAGACCAGCAAGTCCAAGCCCAGAATGATCACCAGCCTGCGGATTGTGGAGCCAGGCATGGACGGGGGAGTCACTCCTCTTGGGGAGGCTGCCTCTCTGGCCGGGTCAATGATCATCGGCCTCTTGGCTGCAGGAACGGGCATGACCGGCTCCTTTGGCATCCTTGTGGGGACAGCGGCAGGATTTCTGGGCACCAACTTCGACAGCCTGCTTGGCGCTACTCTTCAGAGGAGAGGGATGCTGAGCAACAACGGCGTCAACCTTCTGGCAACGGCCTTCGGAGCTCTGGCCGGAGGAGCTCTGTGGTTTGCCCTGCAGATTATTTAGGGGAGGAGTGATACTAGGGAATCATGCGCGTCTACGGGATCTTTGGAGATCCCATCGGCCACAGCCTATCACCGGCCATGCACAACGCTGCTCTAGCCGCCCTGGGAATAGAGGCCTGCTATCATGCCTTCCGCGTCCCGCCGGAGAGGCTAAAGGAAGCTCTTTTTGGAGCAGAGGCCATGGGCTTTGGCGGGCTTAACCTGACCATTCCCCTCAAAGAGATCGCCCTGGAGATAATTCCGGCCGATGAGCTGGCCAAGGCCATTGGGGCGGTGAACACCGTCTCCTTCGACAGAAAGATTAGAGGGCATAATACTGATGGAGAGGGAGCTCTGCTCTCCCTGCGGAATGCCGGAGTCATAGTGAGGGGAAGCAAGGTAGTCCTCATAGGGGCGGGAGGAGCGGCCAGGGCCATAGCCTACACCCTCGCCAGAGAGGGAGCGGAGATCGCTATCGCTAACAGGAATGTTAAGAGGGGGGAGGAGCTGGCAGAAAGCATCGGCGGCTCGGCCTTTGGCCTGAAGGATCTTAAGATGCTGGTGCCTCGGGCGGAGGTGGTGATCAATGCCACGTCGGTGGGATTGAGGGAGGGCGATCCCAGGCTCTTCCCGGCGCGCCTTCTAAAGAGAGGCCAGGTGGTCTTAGATATAGTTTACAGCAGGGAGACTGAGCTGCTGAAAGATGCAGCTGATGCCGGGGCTCTGGCCCTCGATGGGGTGATGATGCTTGTGTATCAGGGCGCTATTGCCCTGGAGATCTGGACGGGACGGGAAGCCCCCGGCGATGTGATGGAGCAGGCAGTTAGATCGAGCCTGAGAGAGTGTGAGGGCAAAAGAGGATGACTAAGATGCTAATCCTGGGAGGCACGGGCGAGACTGGCTCCTGGTTTGCCTGTTACTTCAGCCAAAAGGGATTCGAGATCGCTTTGTGGGGACCTAGCGGCCGGAGGGATATTGCTGAAAGCTTAGGGATGCGCTTTGCCGAGGACATGATGGAAGAGGTGGAAGAGAGCGATGTGGTTCTGGTGAGCGTGCCCATAGAGAAGACGGTCGATATGATCAGACAGATCGCTCCCCGGATGAGGCCGGGCAGTCTGCTCATGGACGTCACCTCCTTGAAGGCAGAGCCTATGCGGGCCATGTTGGCATGCGCCCCTGAGGGTGTGGAGGTCTTGGGCACCCACCCCATGTTCGGTCCAACCATGCCCGGCCTTGGAGGACAGACCATCATAATGACGCCGGCAGAGGGCAGATGCAGCAAGTGGCTTCCCCGGATGAAGGAGCTCTTCGAGGCCGACGGGGCCAGAGTTGAGATCTTGCCGGCCGAGGAGCACGACGAGATCATGGCCGTGGTTCAAGCGTTGACGCATTTTGCCTATATTGGCATTGGAGCGGCGCTCCAGTCCCTGGACTTCGACGTGGAGAGGTCCCGGAGGTTCATGTCTCCCGTCTACGAGATAATGATCGATTTCGTAGGAAGGATATTGGACCAGAATCCTGAGCTGTACGCCTCCATCCAGAAGAATCCCAAGGCTCCGCTGGCCAGGCAGACCTTCATCGCTGAGTGCATGCGCCTGGGCGAGAAAGCAGATGCTGGGGACCTGGAGGGCTTCAAGCAGATTATGAGGGAGGCAGCCAGACATTACGGAAATACCCATGAGGCCCTGGAGCGGTCGGACAGGCTGATAGGCAGCAGGATAGGAGAGATGAGAAAGTAGGGTGAGCAGGGAAGGCCTTTTAGCCCCGCTTAGAGTTCGTCTTTCATCAGTTTTTAATGTATGATTTTTTGTAGGTGTTTTAGCTCCCTAAGAAGCGCTCCCAAGATTACGATATCTGTTATGAAAGATCGCAGACCAACAACTTGCGCCAGATAGAAAAACAATATCTGTAGACGAAGTCACTTGCATTTAGCCTTTGGAACTGGCCGTGAAAGATATCCTAAAATGAGTTTAAAGGACGCTGATTGAGATGAGCTAAATATCTACTGATCTCTTAATATAATATTAATAGCCAATAGTCTATGCTGAGGCCAATCTAAACAGTACGATTCCAAATTAAAATTCAGGTGAGCATGGCAGCGATCCACGGTTCCCGAGGGCTCGCGCACCTGAGTACAGCGTAGAACGCTTGCCGGCTTATCTTCTGAGTTCGGGATGGGTTCAGGAGTTTCCCGGCCGCTATGGCCGCCATGCTCGATTTACCTGGATATACGATCTTGATCTGAGGGCCTCTCCGTGGGCCTGGCGATCATTTCTCTAAATAAGCCAAGGTCCGGACTCGAACCGGAGTGGTATTG
>Ga0315289_10007833_pt1 | contig 15503 bp, 10 predicted proteins | sample YL17G11_40_MG_FD_203452 | JGI IMG/M metagenome (GOLD analysis project Ga0315289, IMG submission 203452) | Sediment microbial communities from Yellowstone Lake, YNP, Wyoming, USA - YL17G11_40 | ecosystem: Environmental > Aquatic > Freshwater > Lake > Sediment | place: USA: Wyoming | collected... | reverse complement strand
CGACCAAAAGGCCGCTCCCATACTTCCGGCGGCGTATCGGGGCTGTAGCCTACCCGCCCAAAAACCTGAAAGAAGTGCCAGTACCGCTCGAACTCATAATCGTAGTAGCGGTACTTGGCATTCAGCAGCTCGAAGGACGCGTCCTCGTGCGGGTGGTCCTGCATCTTCGTCGCCAGCGGTTCGGTCACCTCGTAGCCCTGGCCGTCATATAGATGGGTGCTGGCGGCGAACCGCCGCGCGTATTGCGGATCTCCCCACAGCAGGACCCGCGTGGTCCCGCTGGTCCACAGCCGCCAGTGCATCGGATAGCGCCGCGGGTGGCGCAGCAGGTCGGCGTAGCCGTGGCGGCGGTCAAACTGATTCTGGACCGGGATGTGGGTGGGATGGAACGGCAGGCCCATCTGCTCGGCCCAATACTTGGTGGCGATGCGGAAGTTCAGGCCCATCTCCAGCGCCTTGTCGATCAAGGCGTCGGGGAACTCCTTGGCGCGGGCGTCGAAACGCAGGCCCGGGCGCGCCGTCTGCACGATGCGGTAGATATCCGGCCAGAAGGCGTGCATCTCCGCCCGCGACAGCCCCGATTCCCCGTGCATGCGGAATTGCAGGCCGTCAATGCCCGGGACCAGGCGCAGGAACTTCTCCAGGCCGGCCTTGTTGTAGGCCACCAGGCTCTCCGGCGTCAGGCCCCACACCAGGCCCGCCGTGGGCCGCTGCGAGTACTCCACCGGCCCCTGCACCCCGCCGCGGTAGATGTGGTCCCAGATCCCCAGCGTGAAGTTCAGCCCCCGCGCGTGGGCCATGTCGGTCACGCGGTTGAGCGACTCAAGGTTGCGCTGCTGGCCGGCCGCGTCCAGCCCCACCACGCGGACGTCCGCGAAGCCCTCCACGTCGAAGAAGTATGGATACGGCGGCGCGAAGTATCCCCAGTTCTCGTAGCCGAAGATCAGCACGAAGCTGTTGAAGCGGTTGGCGGCCAGGGTGTCCAGATACCGCTCCCAGTATCGCTGGTCGTGGAAGAAGCTCTCGAAGGTCGAGCGGTGAAACGTGTACTTGGACAGGGCCCGCTCCACCACGTACGGCCGCTCCTGCGTGTTGCGAACCTCGCTGAACGGCTCGGCGGCGTCGGCGGCCCAGCCCACGCGGTCGGCCAGGTCCAGCAGGGCGTACATCAGCCCGCGATCGTCGGCCCCGCTGACCAGCAGCAGCGTGCAGCCCTTCCACGGGCGCCGCTGGATCCGCAGCGCCTCGGCCGCCCGCGGCGCCTTGACGCCCATCGCCCGGTGCAGCCGAAGACCCGGCCCCGGCCGGCCACGCACACACGGCACGACGATGAACTGTCCGCCTGCCTTGGCGGGGGAACCCACCGACTCAATAGTCACGCCTTTGGCCGCCAGGGCCTCCCGCAGCTTAGTCAGGCCGTGCTCCGCGGCCGGCCCGGCCTCCAGACTCACCAGCGACACGACCGGCTCGGCGACACTCAGAGCGGCCATAGGTTCTCCTCGTAAGTTAACTCAGCACCCTGGCCTGACCGTCCCGTCCGGGTCGATCCTCGACACCGACGTGACCCCGCTGTAGGCCACCGCCGTCACGTCCACGTCGAGGGTTGCACCCGGTTCCAGCCGCCCGCAGACGCCGGTCTTGCGTGCCTGGGCCAGGTCGCGGGTGAGTCCGTTGGAGGCCTCCAGGATCAGCGTGTACAGCCCCCGCCAGCCGCCAAAGGTCCTAAACAGCCATACGTGCGGGAAAACCTCCTTCGGGAACGCCAGGCCGAACCCCACCCTCGCCGCCACGTCGGTCACGGCGTACCAGCCTTCATGCACATTCGTGAGGTAGTGCATGTCCGCAAGGGCCGATTCGGGCCCTTCCACGCGCCGCAGGTCTACCTTCCGGCCCTTCAGGTCGGTGATGTAAGGCCAGTTGAACTTCGTGAAGCCCTTGAACTGCGTTTCCCGCCAGGGGTCGCTGTAGCCTTCCCGCACCGGCACGTCCAGGCGGGTGTCGGCGGAGATCGCCATGGCCGGATGGATGTTCCAGACGAACTCGACGAGCTTGGGGCCTTGGTTGGCCAGGCGGTAGTGAACCTCAAGATGCGAGCCGCCTTCCCGCAACGTGAGCGTCTTGTCCAACCGCACCGGCAGCACCCGGCCCATCAGCGTGAACCGCGCCTGGCCGACCGTGCCGCTGTCCTGGAGCACTTCCCACCGGGCCGGCTGGGACCAGTATTCCCCGTGGTCGGGCAGCACGTCGCCCTCGGGCTCGGGAACCGGCAAGTCATTGGGGATCAGCTCATCCCAGCCGCCGGACCAATTGTCGTCGAAGCAGGCCCCGAACGCCTGCCGCGCCGGCGGCACGCGCGGGTTGTGCCAAAGCAGGTTCCGCCCCGAAGGCTTGTGCACGAAGTTGTAGACCTTCGCGCCCAGGTCCGGCAACACGTCCACCCGCAACAACTCGTTCTCCAGCCGGACCACCTGAAGCCCCCGGTACTGCCACTGGGCATCCACCTCTACCATGACTCCACCTCATTGCCGTGTCCGTGGGATCTATTTCGCGTGCTCACGCCACAGGCCCTCCAGCATCGAATCGCCCGCCCGCAGGTAGACATCCCGGTGCTCCAGGCGGTGGCGAGCCTCGGCTACGATGACGTCCGCGGCCTTGCTTAGCGTCTCGTGGCCAAACTCGGCGGTGGCATCCTGGGGCGGGATGTGGCCGGCCGCCCCGACCAGCTTGGCCGAGCGGTCGGCCGGCAGGACCGACAGGTCCACCGTCTGGGGGTGCAGGGCCAGCATGTGCGAAGTTTCCCATCCGCCGGCGTGATCGCCCGTCTGAAAGGGATACTCCCCCCGCAGCAGTTGGAAGTCCACGCACGCCCACGCCAGCAGGCCCCCGCCCCGCCGCGTCCGCTCGCGGAGGTTGAACTGTTCAGCCGCCGCCCGCGCGTGCCCCACCAGCGGGTAGTGCCCCGCCACCAGCACGCCCACCGAAAAACCCAGCGTCTCGGCCTCGTACAGGATGTACTGGAGGAGCTGAGTGTACTGGCGGGCCATCTCGGCTTCGCCATACGGCGCCGCGGCGGGCGAGAAGTTCTCAGCCGGCAGGTCCATCGCCGCGGCGATCTGGTCGCGGTCCTTGGCGTTGGCTTCCATCAAGGCCTGGATGCGGGGCTCCCCATAATACAGCGCCGGCAACACCAGGCCGCCGCCCTTCCGGGCGGCCAGAACCGCCAGCCCCTGGGCCTGGAGCGTGTCAGCCCCCAGCGCGTTGTGCCGCCCGTGCCACTCAAGGGCGCCAATGGGGACATAGGCGACCGGGCAAACCTGCCGGCGCCGGACGACCTGATCCGGCCGAAGCATGTGGTAACGAACTTCCTCTTGTTCTGCCATGGTATCCTCTTTCCGCATTCAAGGAAGCTAACCCTTCGGCATGCCCCAGTGCCACGGGCGGGGCTTGAAGACCTGGAGGATGTTGACATAGTCATCGGTCCAGAGCGCCTGGCCGGGCTTGTGCGTCAGCATCGCCCCCCCGCCCGGCGCGACCACCTCGCGGAGGACGTCCAAGTCGTTGCTCAGCAGAATCCAGCGTGTGAAGTCCCTGCCCCTCCCGACGTCGATCACCGAGACCCCGGGCAGGCTCTCGCGGTCCGCCAGCCTCGCCAGCACCGGCTGTAGGTCCAGATAGCCGGAGCTCACGTGAAAGGCCAGGATCCCATTGTCCTTAAGATGCCTCAGGTACGTTTCCATCGCCTCCTGGGTCAGCAGGTGCAGCGGGATGGAGTCGCTGCTGAAGGCGTCCACCACCAGCAGGTCGAATTGCTGGGGCGCCTGCGCCTCCAGCAGCAGTCGCCCGTCGCCCAGTTCCACCTGCCAGCTTCCGCGGCAGTCGCTCAGATAGGTGAAGTATTTGCGGGCGATGCGAGGAACTTCGGGATTGATCTCATAGAAGACGATGCGGTCGCCCTGGCGGCAATAGGTCGCCAGCGTGCCCGTACCCAAGCCGACCACCCCCATGACTATCGGGCCGCGCCGCTGAAGGGCGGCGATCGACCGACCGACCCCGCTGGTGGGCGTGTAATAGGAGGTCGCCTCCCGGCGCAACGTCGGCCCCATCATTTGTAGGCCGTGAAGGGTCGTGCCGTGGCTCAGCAGCCTCGTATGCCTCAGCGGATCCTCCGGATAAGACTGATAGACCTCCAGCATCCCGTAGAAATTGCGGGCGCGGGTCATCATCATGCTACTGGCACGGGGGGGGCGAGCGATCTCTGACTCCCACCCAATGACCGTCGCCAGCAGGATCACCGCGTCCAAGGCCAGGCGAACGGACACGCCCGTGCGAAGGGCCAGGTGCGCCAGCATGACCAGCACGGCGGCCAGGCCTAGCTCGAACTCCACGTATGAGTTGAACAGCCGCGGGGCCAGCACGGCCACGAACAACCCGCCCAGCGCGCCTCCCGCCGCGATCATCAGGTAGTACCCCGTCAGCCGGCGCGGCGCCGGCCGCAAGCGGTACACCTCCCCGTGGCAGATCATGCAACAACTCAGCAGCGCCAGGCAGTACACGGCGATCTTCGCGGGCGTCGGCACCCACAACTCCAGCCGCTTCATCTGCACCACCAGCCCCACGGCCACGCACAGCAGGATTACGTACAGCCAGCGCACGTACCCCCTGGGCCACTCGAAGCACACGATGAACGACGCCAGGTACAGCGCCAGCGGGATGATCCACAGCAGCGGCACGGGGGCGATGTCCTGCGTGATCGCGGTCGTGATGGCCATCAGTTCCACCACCGCCGCCGCCGGCAGCGCCAGCCAATAGAACCGCGCCCCGGCACGCAGGGGCGGATCGGCCTCATCAGACTCCCGCCACGGAGACGCGGCGCCCCCCGTCTCGTCCGGGGCCGCCGCGTCGCTGCCCAGCAGCCGCCGGGCGCACAGCGCCGCCAGCAACACAAACACCGCCAAGCCCGCCCACCAAACGTACATCTGTCCCCGCCGCGTCAATGCCGGCTCCACCAGCACCGGATAACTCAGCAGCGCCAGCAAGGAACCCAGATTGGACATCGCGTACAGCCGGTACGGCGAACGTCCCGGCGCCGACAGGCTGAACCACCCCTGCATCAGCGGCCCCGTCGCCGCCAGCACCACGTACGGCAACCCCACCGTCGCCGCCAATAACCCCAGGATCGCCAGCGTCGGATCGCCCGCCGGCGAGGGCTTCCAGCCGATCCGCATCGCCAACGGCACCGCCGCCAACGCCGCCCCCAGCAATGACAAGTGCAGCACCACCTGCCCCCGACGGCTCAGCCGCATCACCAGCAGGTGCGCGTAGGCGTACCCGCCCAGCAGCAGAAGCTGAAAGAACAGCAGGCAAGTCATCCAGACTTCCCCCGCCCCGCCAAACCGCGGCAGCACAAACTTCCCCATGATCGGCTGAATCTGAAACAACAGAAACGCCCCGGCAAAGATCGCCAACGCAAAGCTGAAGGTCAAGCCCCTGCCGGCCTGAGCCGCCGGCGCCGCGAGGGGCAATCCACGATAAAGAACCCTGGTGGGGCGCCTGCTCGATCTGGTCGCCATCCGCGGCATTGTATCAAATCACCGGGTAAGTCGTACTGCATGGCGTCCTGGAGCGAGTTGGACGGTTGACCCTCTGTCGCGGGTGGCGCACAATCACCCTTGACGCCTGGCCACGGTGATTGGGCTGAGGAGATTCGCATGGCGACGATCCGCCTTCTTGAGCCGGTATTCTTGTGGCCCGGCCGGCCCGGCAGCACAGGACCCCAGGAGCATCCAGGAGGCGTTCGATGAGGCGAGTCGCTGAGGCGTCATCTGTTGCAGCCGTGCTGCTGGGGTCGCTGCTGGTCTGCGCCACGGCCGCCGGACAAGACACCCGCCCAGCCCAGAAGGAACCTTCGATGGACTTAGGCGATTATCAGCATCCCGGCGTGGCGCAATTCCTGCCGGCCTTCTACCCGGCGGTCTTGGATCGCATGAACTTCCCCCTGGCGTGGCAGAGCGGACGCTACGGCGACTTCGACCAATGGCGCCAGGCGGCGCGGGCCAAGGTGATGGAGTGCCTGCTGAAGCCGCCCCCGACCGCGCCCTTCGAGCCCAGGTGGATCGCCCAGGAGGACCGCGGCAGCTACGTCGCGTGCAAACTCACGCTCAACATCACCGGCGATTCCCGCGTGCTGGCTTATCTGCTCGTGCCCAAGTCGCCCCCGCCCCATCCGGCCGTGGTGCTGCTGCACGACCACGGCGCGCGGTTCGACATCGGCAAGGAGAAGGTCATCCGCCCCTTCGGCGACGCACCGAAGCTGGAGTCGGCCACGCCGTTCGTGAAGCTTTGCTACGGCGGGCTGTGGATCGGCGACGAGCTGGCCCGGCGCGGCTACGTGTGCTTCGCCACCGACGCGCTGAACTGGTCCGATCGCGGCGGGGCCGGCTTTGACGGCCAGAACGCCCTGGCCTCCAACCTCATGCACATGGGCATGTCATGGGCGGGGCTGATCGCCCACGAGGACCTTCGCGCAACGGAGTTCGTCAGCCAGTTGGGCCAGGTGGACGCGCGGCGCGTGGCGGCCATGGGGCTGTCGATGGGCTGCTGCCGCGCCTGGCAGCTTTCGGCCCTGACCGACCGCATTGCCGCGGGCGTGGCGATCTGCTGGATGGGAACCATCGCCGGACAGATGCAGCCGGGCATGAACCAGACTGCCGGCCAGTCGGCCTTCAGCATGCTGCACCCGGGCCTGCACGATTCCCTGGACTACCCCGACGTCGCCAGCATCGCTTGCCCCAAGCCCATGCTGTTCTTCAACGGCGCGCAGGACCCGCTGTTTCCCGCCGGCGATGTCCGCCGGGCCTACGACCGCATGCGACAAGTCTGGGCCTCACAAGGCGCCTCCGAGCACCTGGTGACCAAGCTGTTTGACGCCCCGCATGAGTTCAACCGGGCGATGCAGCAGGAGGCCTTCGCCTGGCTGGACATGGTGCTTAGCCACCAGCCGCCCGCATCCTACCAGTATGGAGCCGCCCCTGAGCCGGCCCCGTGATTTCGAAAGCCCGTTTGAGCCTGTCCGCTATGACATGCTCGGCTACAACGACTCTTGCCAACCGGCCCACACGTCGGGCGGCGCCTGCTGGCAGGGGCGTCCGGCCGATTCGGCTCCGGACGTCCAATGACGCACTGGCGGCGCTGGTGCGGAAGTACGCCAGATAGCACGAACCCCGGCGGCGCGCGGCGTGTACGTCGCTGGCGCCCAGGATCGTTACTTCGGCGCAGTCGATTGGCCGTCATCGCCCCGGCCCAGCAGGTCGCGCAGCAGGTCCAGGCGATTGCGCCAACTCCACGAGCGGTAGACCGACATGGCGTAGTGCAGGCAGGACGGCAGCGCCCCGCGGACTGTCCGGCCCTGGACCCTCCCCACGGCCACGCCGCGCGCCAGCGGCAGCACGTATCCTGGGTCCAGCGGCGCAAACGCCCGTGGACGCCGGCCGCGGATGCTCGCCAGGATGTTGTCAGCCGCCTGCCGTCCGCCCGCCAGCGAGAACTGCACGGCCTGGCGAAGCGGCGCATCATGGCCGGGGAGAATCGGCCCAGCCGCGTCGCCCGCGGCAAAGAACGCCTCACGCCCAGGAACCCGCAGCATCGAGTCCACCGCCAGGCGCCGGCCGGCCGTGCGAGGCAGGTCCATCGCCCCCAGCGGATCGGCCGCCACCACGCCCGTCGCCCAGACCACCAGCGCGCTATCCACCATGCTGCCATCGGTGAGGCGGACGGTCTGGTCATCCTGGAAGCTCTCGATCGTGAGTTGCGTGCGGACCGCCACGCCCAGATCGGCCATGAACCGGCCGGCCCAGTCGCTGATGTGCTCATCCAGCGTGGCCAGCACGCGGGGAAGCTTCTCCAGCACGATGATTCGCCCGGCCTGGGCCGCGCGGCGATCCTGCCCGCCTAGCAGGGCGAACAGATGGCTGGCCGTCTCCAAGCCGGTATAGCCCCCGCCCACCACTAGGATGTTGTAGGCTTGCCCCCGCTGGCGGCCGGCCCGCGCCAGCTCGCAGGCCCGCCGGCGAATCTCCATGGCCGCGTCCACGCTGACCAGGCTAAGGGTGCGGGCGCGGCAGTCCTCGCGGCCAAAGTAGTTTGGCTGCGCGCCCAGGCAGCACAGCAGGAAATCCCCGGACAGCTCGCCAGCATCCGTCCGTACGCTCCGCTGGGCCGGGTCGATGGCGCTGATGTGGGCTTGGACAAACTGGACGCCGTGCCGCCGGCAGAACCCTTCCAGGCCGTACCGCAGGGACGCGGGCCGGACGCGCGAGGAAACCAGGTCGGGCCAGAGCGGATTGAACTCGCTGTGCGGCTTGCGGTCGATCAGGACCACCCGCACCCGTCGGCCGCCGCATCGCGCGAGCCGCCTGGCGGCCGATAGGCCCGCCAGCCCGCCCCCCAGCACCAGCACGGTTGCCCTAGCCACAGTTGGCCCCTGCCCATCGGCCCGCGCTACCGCGGCACGAACGGCGCAGCGCACGTCCGGCGGCGCAGCGCCAGGTCGATCGCCAGGTTGAGCGCCGCGACCATGCTCGACGGATCGGCCTTGCCCTTGCCGGCGATGTCGAAGGCGGTCCCGTGGTCGGGGCTGGTGCGGATGATCGGCAGCCCCAGCGTCAGGTTCACCGCGTCGCGCCAGGCCAGCAGCTTGATCGGGATCAGCCCCTGGTCGTGGTACATCGCCACCACGCAATCGTATCGCCCCTCCAGGGCCTTCACGAAGACGGTGTCGGCCGGGTAGGGCCCGCTGACGTTGATGCCCACCTCCGAGGCCATGATGATGGCCGGGGTAATCACTCGGATCTCCTCGTCCCCGAACTGCCCTTCCTCCCCGGCATGGGGGTTCAGGCCGGCCACCGCGATGCGAGGCTTGGGGATGCCAAACCAGTTCCGCAGCGCCTGGTCGGCCAGGTCGATGGGGTTGAACACCTTGCCGATGGTGAACTCGTTGCGCAGCTCGAACAGCGCCCGGTGGATCGTCGCCAGCACCACCCGCAATTGCGGAGCCACGAACATCATCGCCACGTGCTTAACCTTGCAGCGGTCGGCCAGCAGCTCGGTGTGCCCGGGGTACTTGCGGAACCCCGCCAGTTGCCAGGAGGTCTTGGAGATCGGCGCGGTCGCCAGGGCGTCGATCAGGCCGGCGCGGGCGGCGGCAATAGCATCCTCACAGAAGGCCATCGACGCCTTGCCGCCGATCTTCGAGGGCCCGCGGCCCTGGGCCGGGGGCATGGTAAACTCATCGTAATCCAACACCGCCAGCTCCTGCCCCAGGCAGCGGCGGATCATCTCGTGGGGTTCGCGGTACGGCTGCCAATCCAATTCCAGCAGGTCGGCGGTGTAGGCCAACTGCTCGCTGAAGCCAAAAACCACAAACCGGGCGCGGCTGCGCAACCTCTCGTCGGCTAGGGCCTTGACGATGATCTCCCCGCCGACCCCGGCTGGATCGCCCATCGTGATGCCGATGGTCGGGCGGTGCACCCCGCCAGGTCCGCTATTGGCATTGTCCCGGTAAGTCTTCTCCACGTTGAAGCTTTCATACGTCTTGGCGCCGCGGCTGGGCCGGTCAGTCCACAAAGCCCGCCCGGCGCAGTTTCTCAACCGTCAACCCCTCATCCCCGCCCGCCAGGGCCTGTAGGTACCGCTGGACATACTTGCCCAGGATGTCGGTCTCCACATTCACCATATCCCCCCGGCGCAACTGCCCCAGAGTGGTCTTGGCCAGGGTGGTTGGGATCAGCGCCACCGTAAAGCCTGATGGCAAAACGTCTACCAGCGTCAAGGAGACCCCATCCAGCGCCACGGAACCCTTGGGCGCCATCTGGGCGGCCAGGGCCGCGTCGCAGCCGAATTGCCACAGCCCCGTTGGCGCCCGGCCAACCTGCTTTAGCCGGGCCAGCCCATCCACATGGCCCTGTACCAAGTGCCCATCCAGCCGACCCCCCAGCGCCAGCGGCAGCTCCAGATTCACCTTGGTGCCGGCAAACACGCGCCCAAGGTTCGTTCGGGAAAGGGTTTCCGACACAACGTCGAACGCGGCGGCCTGGCCTTCCAGCGATGCGGCGGTCAGACAGACCCCGCTGACCCCCACGCTGTCTCCAGCCTTTAGGCCCCCGGCTAGGCTACCCACGTCGACAACCAGCCGGCTGTCGGCGGCTTGTCGTTCGACGGCGACAACCATCCCGATGTGCTGGATAATCCCGGTGAACATAGTGTCCTTATGCCAATCATGCTAGACGATAGGGTGGCCTGCCGACAACCCAAACCCCGGCCAAGGATGTGAAATCCCTCACCGCGACCGCGGGGAACCGACCAGCATCCGCCGCCGGACAACTCGCCGGCCGCGGCCTTGGGGCCGGACTCGGGCAGCGGCCGATGCCCCTCTCATAGGCCGAACCGTTGCCCTGGGGCAGGGATGTGCACGGTGCGGCAGCCCGCCTGCTCCAGGAGGCGCTGCATGGCCGCCCGCTGGGGGCCTTCCCCGTGGACCACGAACGCGGCCTTGAGGCGGCCCGCCAGGGGGCTTAGGCAGCGGGCGAAGTCGTCGGCGTCGGCATGGGCGCTGAAGCCGTTCATCACCTCCACCCGGCACAGCAGGCGGTACATCCGCCCGAAGATGCGGATCTCCTCGCGGCGCTCCACGATCCGCCGGCCCAGGGTGTGCTGGGCCATGTAGCCCACGATCGCCACTGTGTTCGACTCATTCTCCACGGTGTTCTTGAGGTGGTGGAGGATGCGCCCGGCCTCGCACATGCCGGCCGAGGCGATGATGACGCACGGTTCGCGGATGTCGTTGAGGGCCTTCGAGTCGTCCACCCCCGTCACGTAGGTAACCAGGCCCGAGCCGAAGAGGTCTCCCCGGGCCTCCCAGAAGTCGCGGGCCTGCTCGTCATAGCACTCAGAGTGATGCCGGAAGACGTCCGTGGCTTGAACCGACAGCGGCGAGTCCACGTAGATCGGCAGCGGGGCCAGCAACCCTTCCGAGATGGCCTGCGCCAGATAGTACACGACGTTCTGGGTTCGTCCCACGCTGAAGGCCGGGATGATCACCTTGCCCCCCGCCCGGCGGGTTTCGGCGATGATGCGGACCAACTTCTCCTTCGTGTCCGTGGGGTTGGCGTGGCGCCGGTCGGCATACGTGCATTCGGTGATGAGGTAGTCCGCCTCCGGCAGAGGGCAGGCCGGGTTGCGCAGGATAGGCATCTCGAAGCGGCCCAGGTCGCCGGTAAACAGCAGGCGGATCGGGCGGCTGCGGCGAACCTCGATCAACATGCAAGCCGAACCCAGGATGTGCCCCGCTTCGATCCAGGTGGCCTGGGCCCCCTCGGCGAACTCCACCGGCTGGTCATAGCTCACCGGTCGGACAAGTCCGGCGCAGGCGGCGGCGTCTTCGAGGGTGTAGAGTGGCTGGATGAACTCCCGCGGGCTGTGAGCGCGTTTCTCGTTCCAGAACCGGGCGTCTTCCTCCTGGATCTTCGCTGAGTCCGCCAGCATCACCTCGCACAGGTCGCAGGTGGCGCTGGTGGCATACACCGGGCCGTGGAATCCGCGTCGCGCCAGGCCGGGCAGGTTGCCGCTATGGTCGATGTGCGCGTGGGACAGCAACACGGCCTGGAGCTTCGCAGGCTCCACCGGGAACTGGCTGTTGCGCTCGCGGTACTCCTGGCGCCGGCCCTGGAAAAGCCCGCAGTCCAAGCTGACGGCCGTCCGGCCGTCCAGATGGAGCAAATGCATGGACCCCGTGACGGTCTGCGCGGCGCCGTGGAACTCCAGCTCAACCATAGTGCTCCTGGCAGGCTTTGGGGGACGGCTCGGCCGAGTCGCCCGGTTCGGTGATAACCTCGGTCAGCAGGTACTGATGCTTGTATTGCTCCAGTCGTCCGCCGCGCTGCCGGAGGAGCTGTTGCTGGGCCTGCTCCAGATGACCGGGGGAAAGAAGCAGGGGGCAGACCGGCCCCAGCCGGCCGCCGCGGCGCTTGGCGGCGTACTCCACGTTGACGCCCTGAAGCTGCTGGTCCAGCGCCGCCGCCAGCAGCGAGGCCCGGCGCTGGTCTTGGTCGTCCAGGCGGAGCTGGTAATACGGCGGCCTGGCGAAAACGCCCTGCGCCACGAACCGCTCACAGGACAGGCCCGAATCGTGGCAGGCTAGCTGCATTGCCTCGACGACTTGGCGTTCGGTGAGCTTCTCGCCGGTGATGTTGGCGGTGCGGACGCCGCGGCAGAGAAACTCGATGACCGGGCTGTCCCCCAGGCGATCCACGACCCGCACCCGGTCGTCCAGGTTGTAGCGCCACAGGCCCGCGCAGTTGGTGACCACCAGGAAATACTCTTGGCCGATCTCCACTTCGTGCGCCAGCCGCGTCGGCGGGTCAGCCTGGTCGTGCTGATCGGCGGGGATGAACTCCAGGAAGTTGCCCTGGATTTCCGCCACGCCGGCGGCCGTGCCGTCCCGCATCGGCACGGAGAACCGCCCCTCGCTGGCCAGCAGCCCCACGTCGCGGATCGGGACGTTGTCGAACAACCCCCTAAGCCGGGGCAGGTACAGGCCCAGCGTCCCGCCGGTCCAGTTGGCCAGGAACGCCGGCTTCCACAGGTGCCGGGGCAGCAGCGCCCCGTCTCGCCGTATGTCGCGCTCCAGGCGCCGCGCCAACGCGGGATGGCGGCGAAACCTCAGTTCCCGGCGGACCGCCTCCTCAAGCGGCCCGGGCGGGGTCAGCGTCCCGTCGGCCAGGTCGCGGATCAGCCGCTGCGCGTGATCCTGGCCGGTCTCGATCAGTTGGATCGTGCTGGAGGGGTTGGCCGTGACGATGAACGCCACGTCGCGCCCGGCCGCGCAGCGGAGGATGACGTAGCACTTGACGATGGCGTCCTGGATGCCCGCCACAACCGCCGGCACGCCGTACATCCGCCGGACGATCCGCTTCTGCGTCCGCGCCAGCAGGCCGCTGACCGCGCCGCAGGGCAGGCCGGTGGGGCTGTCGGCCTCGCGCAGGGGCGAGGAGATCTGCACAATGGGGCGCAGCCACGCCCGCGGGTGGTCGCGCAGGGCAAGACGCCCCCAGATGTTCCAACCGCGGCGCAGGTGCGCCAGGAACTCCGGGGTCACCGGGATGTGCTTGGGCCGCCCCGTGGCGCCGGAGGTCCGCGAGAACATCAGCACCGGCTGGCCCGCCGGCAGCAGCGCGCCGAATCGCCCCTCCCGCACGCGCTGAAAGTACGGCTCCAATTGCTCGTAGCCGCGGACGGGCACCGCCGAGCGGAAATCGTCGACGCCCGCGATGCGTTCAAACCCGTGGTCGCGGCCAAAGTCCGTGTCGCGGTGGCGGCGGACCAGGTCCATCAGCACGCGCCGCTGAACCTGGGCGGTCCGACGGTGCGCCCGCAAAAACGCCCGCGCCTGCGCCGAGGCGTGCAGCCCCGCCGCCAGGGCGATGGGCTTGAGGATGGTCTGAGTGATGTTCATGCCTGATCGCCGCCGCTGCGCCTCAGGATAGGGCAAAACCATCGGCCCCGCCACCGCCGCGCGGCTCAGGCGACCTCGTCGGCCGATTCATTCTCCGGCTGCTCGTTGGCCAGGTGCCGCCGGAAGAACTCCACCGTGCGGCGGGCGTACTGGTCAGGCGCGACCGCGACCGACTGGTTATGCTTGGCCTGGGGCACGATCCACAGTTTCTTAGGGCGCGGAGCGGCCTCGTAAAGCTGCCAGGCGTGCTCCATGCGAATGTAGCTATCCCGCTGGCCGTGGATCATCAGGATCGGCCGGGGTTGCATCTCCCGCAGCGCCTTCAGCACCGAGGGGAACCGCCGGCCCAGCCGCGGCTGGGCGGCCCGCATCAGCAGCCACGCCAACAGGCGCCAGAACGCCTCGGGGTGGTTCTCGTACACCAGGCGCACGCGGGCGAAGATGCCGGCCCAGCGTTTCATCAGCGCCACCAGCGTCTCGATGGTGCTGAAGGCCCCGTCGGTGACGATGGCCTGGATGTTGGGGTCCGTCGCCGCCGCCAGGAGGCCCGCCCCCGCGCCGCGGGACACGCCGAACAGGCCGATCTTCGGGCTTTTGCCCTCCGCCTCCAGGCTCGCCTCCACATACGCGCAGGCCCCCAGCACGTCCTCCATCTCCTTGTCGGAGGGCCATTGCAGCGGCTGATAGTGCCGGCCGGAGCTGGAATCCCCATGCCCGCGGAAGTCGAAGGTAAACACGTCGAACCCAGCCTCCACCAGCGGGCGGATGTACCGCGCGGAACTGTACATGTCGGAGCTGAATTCGTGGCAGAAGACGATGGCGCCTCGGTAGTCCTCGCGGACGGGGGTCGGCAGGTGCATCCCGCGCAGGCTGATGCCGTCGAAGCTGCGGAACCGCACCACCTCGCCGCGCAAGGGTTGGAAGTCCAGGGGCATCATCGACAGCGGGGGATGGGTGTCCACGAAGATGTTCAGGCAGATGCGGACGTACTTGGCCAGCATGACCGTCACGAACGCCAGCAGCGACGCGCACGTGGCCGCCATCGCCAGGGCGGCCCAGTTGCGGGCCACCCAGCTCCACGAGTCCGCCAGCAGGATGGACTGACAGACCATGCCGGTCATCATCGTTCACCCACCCGCGCCGCCCTGCGCCATTCCCTGCCCCGCCGGCCGGTGGGCACCTATCGGCCGTGCGTGATGATCAGCGTGTTGTTCTGCCCCCCGAAGCCAAAACTGTTGGACATGCACACGTCCACCTTGGCCTTCCGCGGGGCGTTCGGCACGTAATCCAGGTCGCAGTCCGGGTCAGGCACGGAGTAGTTAATGGTCGGCGGCAGCACCTGGTCGCGCAGGGCCAGCACGCAGGTGATCAGCTCGGTCGCCCCGGCCGCGGCGATCAGGTGCCCCAGCATGCTCTTGACGCTGGAGACCGGCGTCCGGGACGCATGCTCGCCGAACACCATCTTGACCGCCCGGGTCTCCACCTGGTCGTTCTGCTTGGTGCCCGTGCCGTGGGCGGAGATATAGTCGATGTCCGAGGGCTTCAGCCCCGCGTCGGCCAGGGCGCAGCGCATGCTGGCGGCCGCGCCGGCGCCCTGCGGGTCCTGGTCGGTGATGCGGAAGGCGTCGGCGCTGGAACCATAGCCGATGACCTCCGCCAACATCTTGGCCCCGCGGCTCCTGGCCTGCTGGTATTCCTCCAGCACCAGGATGCTGGCCCCCTCGCCCAGCACGAATCCGTCGCGGGTCAGGTCGAAGGGCCGGCTGGCGGTGGCGATCTGGTCGTTGCGTGTGGACAGGGCCGTCAGGCGGTTGAAGCCCGTCACCCCGAACGGGTGAATCATGCTGTGGGCCCCGCCGGTGATCACGGTGTCCGCGTCGCCGCAGCGAATTTGAAGCGACGCCTCGCCGATGGCCTGGGTGCTGGCGGCGCAGGCGGTCAGGACATTGAACGCTGGGCCGCGGGCCTCAAACTCAGCCGCCAGGTGTGCTACCAC
>Ga0315289_10007832_pt1 | contig 15504 bp, 19 predicted proteins | sample YL17G11_40_MG_FD_203452 | JGI IMG/M metagenome (GOLD analysis project Ga0315289, IMG submission 203452) | Sediment microbial communities from Yellowstone Lake, YNP, Wyoming, USA - YL17G11_40 | ecosystem: Environmental > Aquatic > Freshwater > Lake > Sediment | place: USA: Wyoming | collected... | reverse complement strand
CGGAGCTTTAAGATATGGCTCAGATGAAACAACTGATTCAACATCTGCAAAACTTGCAAATTATTTTGGAGGCAAATTTGTGAATATAACTAATGTCGACGGGTTGCATGATAAAAACCCTAAAAAATTCAAAGATGCCAAATTTATTCCTAAAATTTCCTGGAAAGATTTTGATAAAATGGCAAATAAGAGCAAGTTTCAGCCAGGACAGCATTTTGTTTTAGACCAGACTGCCTCAAAAATTATATTAAAAAATAAAATTGCTACATGCATAGTTGGAAAAGATTTGAAACAATTAGATAATTTTTTGAAAGAGAAAAAATTTAAAGGGACAATTATCGAGGGTTAATCTGCTCATTTTTCCTGTTTTACCATTTCATTAAATTTTTCTCTGTCTCTTTTCTTTTCTATATTCTCTTTTATTTTCTCTCTCAAGCTTTTCCTTAAAAGCTCAACATCTTTACTTGAGGAATGATTAACCAATTCTTTTGTAAATTCTTTTAAAAAAAAAGTCTTGCATTCTTCTGAAGTTTTTTTCAACAGCATTTTAAAAATAACCGTCGTTTTCAGTTCTTTGTGAAAAATGAGGCTGCCTTTTTTCAAAATTAAAATGCGGTTTGTAAACAGATTCTGGTTCTGTTTCTTTTTCGTGCAATAATGTCAACCCTTTTGCAAGAGTTTTGTTTTGTTCCAATAATTTATCAAGTTTTTCCATTACTTCTTTATTATCTGTATTTTTGTATTTTTCAAAATCTTTTTCAGCGAGGGCTTTTGCAGAAATTTCGAAAATGTCGAGCAGTTTAGAAATTCTGTCTGAAAGATTGTCGAATTTTAAAGCAAGGTTTGTAAGAACTTTTTGCAAGGAAACAAAATTTTCCACTAATGCTTTTTCTATTGATTTTGATTGTTTTTCAACTACTTTTTTTGGCATAGTGAAATTAGGAACCAATTCTTTAAAAATTCTTCGTTAAAAAATATCCAATATTTCGTCCTCTTTTTCAGGGGTTTTTTCTTTTTCAAGTTCTTTCTCGTCTCTTTTTATTTCAACATCTATTTCATCTTTTCTTTTTTTCTCATGTTTTTCCTGCAATTTTTCCGACGACAAATTTTTTATTTCTCCTTTGTTTTTTTCCAATTCAGCGACATATTCTGAAATTTCTTTTGCCATATCTGCATTTACACTTATGCTATCAATCCCATTTTCAACCAAAAATTTTACCATTTCTTTTTTGCTTCCAGCCTGCCCGCAAATGCTTGTTTCTACAGAATATTTTTTGCAAACTCTTATAACATATTTTATCTGGTTGAGAATTGCAGGGTTCATCTCGTCATAAATGTACTGAACTTTTTCGTTGTTTCTGTCAATTGCCAAGGTGTATTGGGTTAAATCATTTGTTCCAAAAGAAATAAAATCAATTCCTTCCTCGCAAAGTTCTTTTATTATTTCTACAGATGCCGGGGTTTCAATCATTACTCCTATTTTAACGTCGCTGAAATTTATTTTTTCCAAAATTTCTTTGACTTTTTTTACCTCTTCAACAGAAATTATTTGTGGAAGCAAAACCCCTATTTTTTTCCCATTTTCTGAAACTTTTTTTAATGCAATTAATTCTGCTTTAAGTATTTCAGGATTTTCTATTCCATATCTAATTCCATGCATGCCGAGCATAGGGTTGTTTTCTTTTTCCGTCGGTGCTCCTTCTAAATTAGAATATTCATCAGTCCTTATATCTGAAGTTCTTACCCAAAGTTCATCAAAATATTTTGCAATTCCATCAACACCCTCAAAGATTATTTTTTCGTAACTTTTTGCATCATTTTTTTGCAAAAAATAATTCGGGTGCTTCCCAGATTCTGCAATGATTCCTTCAATTCTTGTTAATCCAACTTGTTTTATTTGAGATTTTGAAGCTCGTTCTGCAAAACTTGGCAAGTCAACCATTACTTTTATTTTTATTTTTGTAGGTATAACAGGAAGGACTTGTTTTTTTGTAGTCTCTGATATTTTTCCTTTGTATATTTTTCCTGTAAAACCATTTATAGTGATTATCTCATTTTCTTTTAATTTTCCCGTCGCTGTTTGTGTTCCGACGACACAGGGAATTCCCATTTCACGAGAGACAATTGCAGCATGACTTGTCATTCCTCCCTGGTCTGTAATAATTGCAGAAGCTTTTTGCATGGTTACAACCATATCTGGGTTAGTCATCTTTGTTACCAGCACGTCGCCAGATTTTATTTTCTGCAAATCTTTTATTGTATAAATAATTTTTATTTTTCCCGATGCAATTCCAGGAGACGCAGGGATTCCAGAAAGGATTTCTTCTCCTTCAATTTCTTTTATTTCTTCTGTCCTTTTTTCCAAAGTTGTTATCGCCCTTGTTTGGAGAATATAAATTTCGTCGTCTTCAATTGCAAATTCAATATCCTGCGGTTTTTTGTAGTGCTCCTCTAATTTCAGCGAATATTCTGTTAATTTTTTTATTTCATAATCTGTCAGAACTTGTGCTTTTGATTTTTCTGGTTTTAGTTTTATTATTTCTGTCTCTCTCTTTTCTCCTCGGATTATTGCAATTTTTTTATCAGCAATTTTTTTATCAAGTATTTCAAAATTTTTTGAGGTAATATATTTATCAGGAGTGATTTTTCCTGAAACAACTCCTTCTCCCAAACCCCAAACAGCCTCGATAATTGTGTTTTCATTTATGTTAGAAGGGTCTTTTGAAAAGATTACTCCAGATTTATAAGAGTTTATCATTTTTTGGACAACTACTGCTAATTTTGATTCTTCATGCTTGAAACCTTTTTTATTGCGGTAATATGTTGCTCTTGAAGTGAACAGTGAAGCAAAGCATTTTTTTATATTTAGAAGAAGTTCTGAATTTCCTTTTATGTTCACGAAGCTATCCTGCTGTCCGGCAAAACTTGCTTCTGCCAAATCCTCTGTTGTTGCCGACGAGCGAACAGCGACGAAAATAGGCTCTGAAGATTTTAAAATAGTCAAGGAATCTCCGGAAATATTTTCTGCACTTAAATTTTCATATGCTTCGATTATTTCTTCCTGTATTTTGTCTGGAATTTCTGAATTTAGAATCAGCTCTCTTATTTGGGTTGCACTCTCGTCTAATTGTTTTGTATTTTCATAATTTATCTGGCTTAATATTTCTCTTATTTTATCTTTTATTTTTGATTTTTCTATAAAATATTCATAAGCTTGTGCAGTAATGACAAATCCTGGAGGGACAGGAAGTTTGAGATTGTAAATTTCAGCGAGGTTTGCACCTTTTCCTCCTGCAACTTTTCCGGAATTTTTATCTAATTCAGAAAACCATTTTATGAATTCACCCTCTTTTTTCTCTTCCATGAAGAAAGAAATGAGAAGGAGTTAATAAAGATTTTTGTTGAGGGGTTTGATTATTATTATAAAATTTATAGTCAAGTCGCTACATTAATTTAGATATTTGATAAAGCATTTCTAATTCTCTCTTCTTTCTTTCTAACTTTTCTTTCTTTCTAAAATATTCATTAATTTTTGGCTGGGCTTGAAAATAAATTGAAAGAAATTTTTCAATATACTCTATAGAAGGATTATCTGTTTGAAACGCAATTCCTACTTTTGATAATTCGTTCTCAATTATTTTTCTTTCTTCTTCAAAAGCTCCATCTATTGATGCTACAAAATTCTTTTTTGATCCGTCAAATATTCTATATTCTAAGCGTATCTTTTTAGAATGTGATTTATTATAAAAATTACAACCAATTAATATTTCATTTCTTCTTACTAATCCTAATTTTTCGGTTTCTGGTAAAGAATAATCATCTTTACCTGCAAATACATCTTTTACTGGGAAGTTATATTTTTTAGAAAGTCTTTCCACTGTTTCTTTTAATGTGTCTGGTGTTATATCTTTCATATTAATAAAACATTAGACATGCCTTTTAGTTTAAAAGAATTATTATCCTTAAGTATATATTTTCTTATTCCCCTATCGCTTCGACAGGACAAGAGTCAATTGCTTCTTTGACGCATGATAGGTTTTTTTGTTTTTTGACAAATGCTTTTCCTCCTTTGACGCCGAAAACTTCCTCGCAAACTGCTTCGCATGTTCCGCAACCAATGCATTTTTCCTTGTTTATTTTTATCATCTTTTTTAAAAATCTTTGCACTTTATAAATTTTTTCAAGAAATAAAGTATTAAGAAGAAAATTTTATAAACTATCTTATTATTATCTTTTTATGATAATGTGGATTATAATAGGATTAGTTATTGTAATAGCATTGGCTTTTTTTGTTTATTACAACAGGTTTGCTGTTTTGGGAAACAGGATAGATAATTCTCTCTCGCAGATTGATGTTCAGCTTAAACGAAGGGCTGACTTGATTCCGAATTTAATCGAGGCTGTTAAAGGTTATGTGAAGCATGAAAAAGACGCGATAAAAGCAGTTACCGACGCTAGAAAAGCACTTGTTGGTGCAAAAGATATTGAAGGAAAAGTTAAGGCAGACAGAAAACTTGAATCTGCTTTGAAGACGATTTTTGCAATTGCCGAGGGTTATCCGCAGTTAAAAGCAAACGAGAATTTTCTTGAATTGCAGAGAGAACTTGCAACAACCGAGGACAAAGTCGCTTATTCAAGGCAGTTTTACAATGACAGCATTTTAAGTTACAATAATTTGTGCAAGACATTTCCTGGAAAGTTTTTTGCTGGACTTTATGGAAAACAGGAAAGACAATATTTGAAGATTGCCGAGGCTGAGAGGAAACCAGTAAAAGTAGAATTCTAAGTAGGGAAGGGAGAGTTTTAAAATTTAATTAAGCAAGATTTTTATACCAGCTTCTTCATTTGTATCTATAATGGCACGATGTGATTATTGTGGAGAAACTATAAGTGAATTGCCTCGGACTTGTAAAAGATGTAGGCTAACTTTTTGTGGAAACCATAGATTGCCTGAAAATCACGATTGTTCTGGAATTAGACAAAAAAATTTCTTTGAGCCATTAACTACAAAATCCATTTCAAAATATAAAGAAATGAAATCAAAATCTTATGAGGGAGATTATGAAATGTATGTTCCTGGAAGAAAAAAACATTCTTTACATCATCATTTTTCAGGAGGGCATTTTAGATTTAAGGACTTTTTTAAAAAATATGTTTATTTCAGAATACAAGATGATGTAAAACCTCATCTAATGCAATTCTTACTTATTTTCTTAATTGGGATTGTTTTAAATTATGTTTATTATCGAACATTTTCATTAACTTATCTTTTTATTGGGGGAGTTAATGAATGGTTTAATGTTCTTATGCCTACATTAAATTATGGATTAGGAGACGGATATAATTTATTTTATTTGATTATTAATGGAATTTATTATGCATATTTTTACTATAGTTTTGTCTTTGTGATTTATTACACAATAGCAAATTTAGACAAAAGAAATACCTGGGTTATGCTTGGTTGGTTTGCTTTAATTATCTGGGCTTTAATTCATTTTTTTCCTCAAATAGTATAATTTTTTAAATGAGGGTATATTAACAAGATTAAGATGAAAGAAATAAAATTCAAAAAATACAAAGAGCCCGTAAATGTAGCAAGAGTCTGGAAGATTAGTTTAATAGACTCTATTATTTCTCTATTTATTTTTGGAGGGGGTATTTATTATGCATTAAATATAATCGCCAAAAAATCTTACATTTTTACTGGGGCCTGGATTATTTTATTGTTTTTTAGCCTCGTTGTTTTAAATTATTTAAGAGAATCTTTTTAAAATGAAAGAAAACAAATCATTAGAAAAGATTAAGCATTTTGCTAAAAGAAAGTGGGATAATTTTTGTGATTGGTTTACTGAAAAGGAACACCCTCACAGCAGATTAAACAAAAATGTATTTTTTCACGATTTACTAAAAATTATTGGTTTAACATTAGTTTTCTTAATCATTTATTCTAATGTAGACAAATTAAATCAACTTGTTTTAATTTTCATAAAAGTAGGTTCATTGTTACAGCTTGTTTTAATTTTCTTTATTCTACGAAAAGCTTGGCATTTGATAACAAATTTAAAATATGTTTATCGAGGGTTAAATCACGGAACAAAAGCAATAATTTCAATAGCCATTGTTCTCTTACTTTTATTTGCTTTCTTAAATCAAGAAATGGTTGTAAACTCAATTACTCAAACTTATGAAGAATCTAATTTCAGCAAATTTAATCCAATTCAAATTTCGAGAAATTTTTCTTTATTTGGTTCAGATAAAAATTCTTCTTCAGGTAAAATAATTCCCTCTACTTATGAAGACTCACTTATAACAAAGTGTAAAGCAAGTTATAATTCTTGTAAAGATGTCTCAACTCAAAAATATGATTTATCCATATCCTTAATAAAAACAGAAAAATTTGAAGATAAATCTAAAGCACAAGAATTTTATAATACTTGGAAGGGGCCCTTACAAATGGGCATAGATACAGAATTAACTTTGTTTGATTTTGATAAAAAAGTTGAGGATTACCTTCCGTTAGTTTTGTTTGCTATCAAAGTTCGTGGACCCGAAGGACAAGTTCCAGTTGTATTAATATGCGATAAGAATGGAGATTTAGTTAAATTTTCTAAATCGGCATTACTCTGTGGTTAAAATGCTTAAAGAAATAATTTCGGTTATTGAAGGAATTTTAGCAGGAATTTTAATTTGGCAAGTTTTTATTCCAACATTTTTAGGTTTAGCAAAAACAGAGATAGGAAATTGGGCATATTATGGTTTATTCTGTTTTATTTTAATTATCGTAGCTGGAGAATACAAATCTTATAAAGAAAACCAATTAACTTGGTTGGCTTCTCATTTATTTGGAGTTTAATAGATTTCATATCAAAAAAAGAAACAAAAACTTATCATTAAAAATATCGTGTGCTTTCACATCCAAATTTCTTTAAATTTAAAAATCTCTTTAGTCATAAACCCTGCTTCTTTTATCAATATTCAAAACATGCAAAACTTTGATTTTATCCTTAACATCGACGATAATCCTATAATTTCCGACTCTTAACTTGTATCCTTTAATTTGCTCTAAATGTTTCAGATAGCGAAACGGCTCTTGTTTGCATTCCTGCAATTTATCCCAAATTCTTTTCTTGATTGAATGTTCTAATTTATTCAGAAAGTTTAAAGCCCTCTTCTCAAATTGTATTTCATACATAAAATAATATATTTATTTTTATTTATAAATTTATTATTCTTTATTATATAATTTAGAAAATAGTTATAATCCTAGAATTTTCTTTGCCTCTGCTTCTGTATAGAATTCTCCTTTCTTAATTCTTTCTCTTGCTTCTTTAATTTCTTTGATTGTTTTTTGGGATAATTTTGGTTCATCTTCACATTTAGCAGCAATGTAAATTAACTTTCTGATTAATTCATTATAACTTTCATTTTTGTATTGCTTGAATTTATCCAACTCTTCTTTTGTTTGAGTATTTAAACGTATTGTTGTCTCATTCATTTTATTACTCCTGTGCAGATGTCTTTTGCAATAAACTGCTAGTGACTTTTGCTTTTTAGTATATGTATGTATACAAATGTAGATTATTTAAATGTTTCTATTATCTTCTCATTTTTCTTTAAATTTAAAAACTCCCTTTTCTTTTCTAATTTATGAAGTCAAATATTTCACGAATTGATTTTCGCGACCAGATTTCAGGGAATAAATGGAAGTCCTTTTTCCTCATGAGTTTTATTGCTGTATTCCTTGTTTTGCTGGGTTATATTATTTCAAAAGCATTTGAACCAGGTTATTTTTTTGTTATTATGATTATCTCAATTATTTTTTCACTGAGTTATATTCTTATTAGTTATTATCATTCTGACAAAATTGCTATTGCGAGCGTCGGTGCAAAGCCAGCGTCGAGAGAAAGATACAAGCAGTTTTATGATTCTGTCGAAGGTTTGACTCTTGCTTCTGGAATGCCAATGCCTAAACTTTATATTATGGAAAGCGAGCAGATAAATGCTTTTGCTTCTGGAAGAAGCCCGAACAATGCAGTGATTTGTGTTACAACAGGAGCATTGAAAAAATTGAACAAGAGTGAATTAGAAGGTGTGCTTGCCCACGAGCTCGGGCATGTTGCAAATTATGATATAAGATACATAACTTTAACTGCAGTAATGGTTGGAATGGTTGCAATTATTTCTGAAATTTTTTTAAGAAGTTTGTGGTTTAAAGGAAGCGACAGAGAAGGAAAAGGAAATGCAATCTTTATGCTAATTGGAATTGTCCTCGCTGTTTTGGCTCCGATTGTTGTTCAGTTGGTTCAGCTTGCGATTTCAAGAAAAAGAGAATTTGTAGCAGATGCCTCTGCTGTTCAGTTCACGAGATATCCTGCTGGTTTGATTGGAGCATTGAAAAAAATAAAGAACGATAATGTTGTCGAGAAAAAAGTAAACAAGGCAGTTGCACCTTTGTTTTTTTCAAATCCTTTCAAAGGATGGGGAAGCACGCATCCTCCTTTGGAGAAGAGGATTGAAATCCTAGAAAAAATGTAAATAATTTTGTATATAAATATTTATTAAATCTTCAGATGTCTTTTTTGAATGTCTTTTAATTATTCTTTTAGGTTTGCAGAAGATGAACAGGATATTTTTCATGTAGTGGATTTTGTTGAGGACTATCCGTGGAATTATAAAGGATTTGATATTTGGGTTAATGACAAGTTGAAGCCAGAACTTTTATCAGGAGTTAAAAAATTAATTATGGGATTCAGCGACGGGGTTTTGGTTGCAAACTTGATTTTTCAGAGACACAAAATATTTGACTGGCTTATGGAGCCAAAAAATATGAGAGTGCATCCACAGATTTCTAATAGATATTTTGGGGTTTTTATGTTTAGGCAAATGGAAGTTGAAGCGAGAAATTCTGGATTTAAAGGAGTTCTCTGTGATGTGCGTTCTGACAAAAAAGAGATGATTAATCTTTTGAAATTTATGGGATATGATGAGCTGTTTAGAACATCATTGTATGAAAATAATATAGAAGATGCTGTTTTTACGAAGAAATTTGAAATGTATGACACTGGGATTTTTTCTCCTGTAAAAAGAAAAATTCTTGAAATATCTGTTTAGTCAAATTTATAAATTCATTTCTTTTCTTTAATTTATGGGATTTATAAGAGGTGGTTTGCTTTTTGTAATTAGCGTAATATTAATAATTTCTCTTTTGATAGGAAACATTTTTTTTGTGTTTTCCTCGTCGCTGAAATATGAAAATATTAATTCTCATCTCGGGCCTGTAATGAGTGATTTGGTTGAAAAGCAAATTAATTTGAGTTCAGTTGAAGAAGGGTTTAGCCAGATTCAGGAATACTGCAAAACGCACGATGATTTTGTTTTAGGAGAAGAAGGTTATGTTTTTGTTCTTTCATGTGAAGAAGTTATTAACGGAACTCCTGAAAATGTTATTGCAAGTGAATCTTCAAAATTTCTTGAGAAAATTTATTATAAAAATTACGAATGCGGGTTTTTTGATTGTTTTAAAGAGGGAGAAGTTCCTTTTTTCCTGATTTCACAGAAAACCCAGAAATATATCCAGAATAAATTTTATTATTCTCTTCTTATTTCATTAATTCTGATGGTTTTGATGTTCTTTTTTGTGCAAAGTAAAAAAAATTGGTTTTTTCTCGTCGGTAGTTTATTGATTTTTACCTCTCTTCCTTTTTCTAAATTAGATATATTTTCTTCTTTTAGTTCAAATGAATATGTTGTGGAAATGTTTAGCTTGTTTTTTAGTAGTGCTTGGAATGTTTTTTTGATTATGTTTCTTATCGGGATAGTTTTGATTACAACAGGAATTGCATTTAAATTATGGGATTTGGAGGAATTTTTGAAGAACAAAGGATTTTTTGGTAAACATGCAGAGGAAAAACCAGCGAAGGATAAAAAGAAAAAGAATTAAAGAGTTTATTGGTTGATTACATTCGCATTGCTCACAATTGATGGCTCAAAACTGGCTTTGCCAAGTTTTTCGCTGGAAAATAAATTGATGTCAAATCTCCGATGATAAAATGTTTTCGTTAACTATCTATATTAATTTCTGAGTGCGTTAGTGCGAGACTATTAAATGAATGAAAATATTTATAACTTCTTTTTTATTTTGATTCTTATGTGCAAATTATGCAAGACAAAACCAGTTTATGAATTTACTAATCAGAGAAAATTATGTGCAAGATGTTTTGTAAAGTATTTTCAGAAGAAATTTCTTTATACTATCAGAAAATTCAAAATGATTGATGTGAAAGAAGACAGAGTTGCATTAAGAAAAGGAAAAGATTTTCGTTCAGTTGTTTTAGAAGATGTTTTGAAAATGTTTTGTGAAAAGAGTGGGGTTGAATTACGTTCGCTTCGCTCACCTCTTGATGGCTCACAATTGGCTCCGCCAAATTGTTCGCTAAAAAAATTATTAATGGAGAAAAATTTTAAATGGGGGGATTTAGTAATTAATAATTTAAAAAAATTCCGAGCAGAGCGAGGCAAATCAAAACTTGCAATTCCGTCGACAATTGACACACAAGCAAATAAATTTTTGGAGATAGTTATTAACAAAAAAGCAGAAAATTTGAAAGAACTTTCTCCTGTTATTGGAAAAATTATCAAACCTTTGTGCTTGTTTTTAGATGAAGAAGTTTTGCTTTATGTTAAATTAAGAAAGTTGAAATATTCTGATGCCAAGGAAGAAAAAACTAAAATAAGTGTTTTTCTCGACGGCATTGAGAAAAAACATCCAGAAGTTAAGAGAGCAATTATGAATTATTATTTGAAATTGTATGGATAAAATATAGTTGCTCGTAAACTTATAGATTGAAAAACCCTACTTTAATTAAAAATCACTTTTTCTCTCGCTTTTCTTTTTCTAATCTTGAGATAAATCCTGTTAAAAATTTCTCGTTTTCTTTGTCTATGTTTCTAACTTTAGTTAATATATAGACGGGAATGTTATTTACTATTTTTTTTTCTGCTTGTATTCCTCCGGCAACTCTAAATCTCTCATTCATTTTTTCACTTATTAAAACTTCTTTATCTGAATTTGTTGCAATCTTTTTTGCAGTTGCCATTAAGTCTCCAAAACTCATAAATTTTAAAATTTCCCCGTCTTTTTTAGCAACTATTGCTCCATAATTTAAGGAAATTCCAAAATCTATTTTTTGCTTTGATAATCTATTGTGGTCGTCAAGGATTTTTTTCACTCCATTTGCTATATCCACAACTACTTTTTCGTTTTGGAATGTTCTGGTCATTAAAGGAGCTAGAATAAAAAACAGATAATCTTGATTTGAATAAGTGCATGCTCTTTTGTCTTCTGCTATATCAATTAAATTTTGCAGTGTTTCTGAAGCGTTTCCTTTTTCTCCTGCGATTTCCGACGAGTTTTTTATTTTTAAGCAAATAACACTTGAATTTTGTTTGTCTCCTTTTAAAGATAAAGAAAGAACTGCTTTGTTTTTACTTTTTAGATTTTCAAAGATACTGCCTTTTTCTCCTTCTAATTTTTTTTTGCTTTCACTACTGCCAACAATTTTCTTTTTCGATTTAATGTATCCAAAAAAACTTTTTTTATATCCTTTTTTGAAAAATATAAAAGCCACAAAACCCATTATTACAATTATAAAAGCCCAAACAAGAGGATGTCTTAAAAACATATCTCCGGCTTCTTTTATGTCAACTGCACTTCCAGTAAGAATAGCGTTCCCTGTTACTTTGTTTTCTCCGTCGCTGATAACTTCAACTTGATATTCTCCGTCAGGTGCGCTCAAAACATATTTTTTTGATTCTCCAACTGCCAGCAGAGCGTCAACATTTACTGATTCTTTGCCTATTTTTACTAAAACTGTTTTGTTGTAAATCACATTGCCTATATTTGTCAGCACAAGAGTTTTGTTTTTTAATTCTACTTTTACATCTTCTTTTTCTCCAATCGTGCATGTTGCTTCGCTTGTTAATTTGTTTGAAACTGCAACTACTGTCCAATTTGTTGGAGGCTGATTGAATAGAACTTCATATTCCAAAAATTCGTCTGTTTGTTTTTCAATTTGCTCTAAAATTTTATTATCTAAATTTTTTAGAGTGATTATAGCGACGCTGTTTATTTTTTCTCCTGTCTGGTCATGCAATATTACTTTTACTTTGAGATTTGTTCCAGGCTCTATTTCAGTTTTTTCAAATAATATTTCCAAGCTTGTTGGAACTTGTTTTACGAGAATATTGTAATCTATGAATCCTTTGTTTGTTATTTCGCCTTCAGAATCTTTTTCATACATATTCAAACTAACGAGGTATTTTCCTGCTTTTGTTTCTTTTGGCAATGTGAATTTTATAGAGAAAAGCCCATTGCTGATTGTTTCCATGTATTTTTCCTCTTCATTCAAATCTTCTGAAACGATTTTCAATTCAACAAAACCATTGAATGCATCTCCACTTTCTTTTTTTGATGTTCCTTGTATTAATATTTCTTCTTCAGGAAAAACTTCTGTTTTCTGAGACGTCAAGTTTGTTGTGATTAAATCTGAGATTCTAAATTCTTCTGTTAGTTCATAGATTTCTCCTAAGCTTACTTTTACTATGCAGGTTCCTTGCAAATCACCGATATATTTTTTTGTAAAAATTATCAAGGATTCTAATTTTTTTTCTTCACCGCTTTTTAGCTGGATTATTCCCTGAGGAATTATCTGCTCTTTTCCGTTGCATATTAAGTGAATATTCACCAAGCCGTTAACATCGCTTGTCGTCGCTATTTTTATTGGCAATGAAAAAGAATCGCCAAAATTGTAAACTTTGTTTGGCTGCTGGTTGAAAATTATTGTAGTTTCTGCTGATACAAATGATAAGAGAATTATGCAAAAGATTAAAGATAGTAATTTTTTCCCCATTTTTATAGTATTTTTAGTTAATCTGAATTTATAAATATTTGGACAAATTCGTAAATAGGAAATTTTAAAAACGTTGAGATATAAGTTCTCTATACTTTAAAAATGAAAAAATTCTAGGAGATAAAAATGGAAAAAGAAGTTATCTTAAGTGGAATAAGACCCACAGGAAAAATGCATTTGGGTCATATTGTCGGAGTAATAGACACATGGTTAAAATTTCAAAATGAAGAAAAAAATTGTTTTTTTGAAATAGCAGATTTTCATGCGATGACTGATAGAATAGATTATTCAAGAATACAAAAAAATACAATAGAAATGGTTACTGATTGGCTTGCTTTAGGAATTGATCCTAATAAATCAACAATTTTTTTACAATCCCTTGTTCCAGAACATACAGAACTTTATACAATATTTTCTTTAATAACTCCTATATCTTGGTTAGAGAGATGTCCTGTTTACAAAGATATAGTATCTAATGAAAAAATAAAAAATCCTACACATGGTCTTTTTGGTTATCCTGTCTTACAAGCAGCAGATATTGCTTTGTATAAAGCAACACATATCCCTGTTGGAGAAGATCAAGCACCTCATCTTGAATTAACAAGAAAGATTATAAGGCGTTTTAATGGTCTTTTTGGTCCTATTTTTCCAGAACCTAAAACCTTTCTAACAGAAAATCCAAAAGTTTTGGGAACAGATGGAAGGAAAATGAGTAAGAGTTTAGGAAATTTTATTTCTCCTGAGGAAAATGAAGAAGGTCTTATAAAAAAAGTAATGACTATGATTACTGATCCTCAAAAAATAAGAAAAAATGATGTAGGCAACCCCAATATTTGTAGCGTATATACACTTCACAATTATTATACTCCAAATAGACAACAGATTAGCGTCGAATGTTCTTCAGGACAAAGAGGTTGTGTTGATTGTAAAAAGCAATTAGGAGCACAACTATATAATTACTTTTCTAAATTTAGAGAAGCGAGAGAGAGTTATATAGTTGACAATGGTAGAATAAGACAAATAGTTTATGATTCTAGTATTAAGGCTAGATTAGTTGCTAAACAAACTATAAAAGAAGTAAAAGAAGTTATGAAAATAAATTTTTAAGAAAATTTATAAAGAGTTTTTATTTATTAATCAAATGAAAGAGGTGTTTATAGATCCTTGGGGAAATGTTTTATTAAATTACGAAAAAATCGCAAAGAAATTTGGTATTAAACCTATTCCTGAAGATATAAGAAGATTTTTTAAAAATAATAGATTTTTTTCTAGAGGAATTATAATTGCTCATAGAGATTTTGATAAAGTTTTTAAAAGAATAAACCAAAAAAAGCCTTTTATTCAAGTAACAGGTATTGCTTCTTCGGGGAAACTTCATTTTGGACATAAAATGGTTGTAGATTTATTCATGTCTTTAAAGAAGTATAATTCTAAAAATTATTTTGGGATTTGTGATATTGATGGATATGTTAGCCGACCTGATTTTAAAGTTTCCTCCTTAGAAAAAGCGAAAGAATATGCTATTAATAATTTATCCCACATACTTGCTTTAGGGCTAGAAGAAAAAGATGTTTTTATTCAAAGTAAAAAAGAACGACGATATTATGAATTTGCTTTTGAATTAAGTAAAAAGATTACAGGGAATATGTTTAAAGCAGTTTATGGACATTTGGATTTAGGAAAAATTTCTGCTAACTTACTTCAATATTCAGATATCTTACATCCTCAATTACCTGAATTTGAAGGAGAAATGCCAAGTGTTACAGCAATAGGTTTGGAACAAGATCCGCACATAAGAGTTGCAAGAGATATTGCAAAAAGATTGCCCTATAATATTGAGTCTCCTGGATCTCTTTATATTACATACCAAGGAGGATTACTTATTAACAAAAAAATGTCGTCGTCAGAACCAGAAACAGCAATTTTTCTTGATGATAGTGAAGAAATAGCAGAGAAAAAATTGAAAAATGCTTTTACTGGTGGAAGAGAAAGTATTGAAAAGCAAAAAGAACTTGGAGGACAACCAAATATATGCAGAATCTTCGAAATGTATAGATTTCACTATCCAGAAGACGATTTTGTGAAAAAAATAGAAAAAGATTGCAAGGCTGGAAAATTAATGTGTAAAAATTGTAAAAAACAATGCATTGATTTTGTAATTTCATTTTTACGAAATCATCATAAAAGATTAATAAAAACCAAAAAAATTGCAGAAAAGATGGTTTTAGGAAATGATAAATAAACTTAATCCTTGGAAAATTCCGACATTGACTCCTAAGGGGTATAAAGAGTTAGCGGAATATTATTCTTTAGAATCAATAAATTTTAAACTAAAGAAGAATCCAACTTTTATAAGGAGAAATTTAATTATTGGACATGATGGGTTTTTAAAATGGTTAAAATATGCAAATGCAAGAAAAAAAGTTTCTTTAGTTAGTGGATTTATGACTAGTGGTTTTTTACATTTGGGAAGTCTTGCAGTAATTAAACAAATGGTTTATTATCAGAAGAATTATGGTGCTAAAATAATTATTCCAATAGCAGATTTAGAAGCAATGTGTGTTAGAAAAACAGATAAGATCAAAATAAAAACTAT